>Ga0208064_100046_pt1 | contig 39046 bp, 30 predicted proteins | sample DeeseametaMP0145_FD_184220 | JGI IMG/M metagenome (GOLD analysis project Ga0208064, IMG submission 184220) | Marine microbial communities from the Deep Atlantic Ocean - MP0145 (SPAdes) | ecosystem: Environmental > Aquatic > Marine > Oceanic | place: West of Cape Verde, Atlantic Ocean | collected...
TCGTTATCATGCAGATGTGCATCCCAGAGACCGGATGTTTTTTTTTACTACTTGCGGATGGATGATGTGGAATTGGCTGGTAAGCGGTCTTGCTTCAGGAGCGACTCTAATTTTGTATGATGGTGCACCTGGATTCCCGGACATTGGGCGAATGTGGCGCTTAATAGACGAACAGCAGATCACACATTTTGGAACAAGTCCAAAGTTTCTTGGTACTGTCAGTAAAACCGGATATTCGCCAAAACAAAATCATCAGCTGGAATCATTACGTGCAATTTTATCAACAGGTTCTCCACTTCCGGCAGATTTGTTTTCATGGGTTTATGCGGAAGTTGCTTATGTCCCACTAATGTCAGTTGCGGGCGGCACTGATATTGCCGGATGTTTTATGGGAGGTAACCCGAATCTTCCGGTTTATTCTGAGGAACTACAGTGCAAAAGTCTGGGTATGAATACTCTTGCATACAATTCAGACGGCGAGTCAGTGGTTTGTGAAAAAGGAGAATTGGTTTGTGCTGACCCTTTTCCGTCTATGCCGATTTATTTCTGGAATGATGCGGATGGTAAAAAGTATCATAAAGCATATTTTGAAAAATTCCCGGGAGTTTGGACACATGGAGATTTTATCGAAATTACTGTACGCGGGGGCATAATTGTATATGGCAGAAGTGATACAGTTCTTAACCCCGGTGGAGTTAGAATTGGTACTGCTGAAATATATCGTCCTGTTGAAGAAATGAAGGAGATTGAGGACAGTTTAGTTGTTGCACAGCCTTGGGAGAGTGATGTGAGGATTGTGCTTTTTGTGGTATTACGTGACGGAATCCGGTTGGATGAAAATTTAGTTGCCAAAATAAAAACCGTTATTCGCAGTGACACTACTCCGCGTCATGTCCCGGCACGGATTTTAGCGATTCCGGATGTGCCAAGAACTATCAGTGGAAAAAAGGTGGAAAAGGCTGCACTGCAAACTATCAAAGGCGAATATATTGAAAATACATCAGCACTTGCTAATCCGGGAAGCTTGGAACATTTTTCAAAATTAAGTGAAGAATTGAGAAAATAAGATAATAATAAAGAGGCTAGGTCCCTACTTTTTGTGAGTCTTCGTATATGCGGTCTTTTAGGCTCTGAAGTAGATCAAGAATCGACAAATCAGGGACTTCCGGCCATTCCATCAGTTTCAGCAGGTATTTTTTCAGGCGTCCCCGTGACAATCCACGTTTCTCCCAGCTGTAATAAATAGCCTCAATTTCTGCAGATAGAGGTTTCCCCTCCAAACTTCTTCGAAAAAGGAATCTGAGTGTGCTGTCAGGATACTGGCGAATAAACTTTTCCAATGCAGCCTTTGAAATTTTTTCTCCGCCAAATACCACATCAGTCTCGTCAGAATCAACTAGAATCAAGCCGCTGTCATCTTCTTCAATCTCTTGATCTTCTTCATCCTCTTCAAAGTTAAGCAACAGATCGGCAGTAGTAACAGTTGAGGAATCTGCCTCAGTTTCTGGTTCGTAATTATTTTTTTCTTTCAACTCATCTTCTTCTTCAACCTCAACTGCAGCATCTTCAATAGTTTGAGATGCCACAGTTTCTTCCTCAAAAATTCCCTCTTCTGCTTTTTTTGACTCTATCAAGACTTCTGCAGTTTCTGCTATATCCGTTTCCAAGTCAGGCTCTAGAGGAAATTCTGAAAGTTCATTCTGATCTTCAGTCAGTGTTGAACTGATGTCCAGTTTGTCAAGAATATCATTTTTTTCTTCCGCAATAAGAATTTCTGCAACATCTGGAGCGGTTCGTTTTTCAGCAGTTGGATTTAGTTGTGAAGGTCGCAAAAATTTTATTGGAGAGTTTTTTCGCTCCTGTTTTATTACAGGATTTAAACTTTCGACTGAAACACCACGTTTTTTTGCAATGTGCTTCAGGAAGCCTTTTACCAGTTCACGTCCTTCAAGTCGTTCCCGGACCTGGCTTCTTAACTGTTTCAAGTCTTCAATCTTGAAGTTGGTTTTTGAAAAATCCGGTTCCTCTTCCTGGTCTTCCTGTTCCAGTGTCTCTCCACCTAAAACCAGACTATAATACGTCTCGATGTGCAAAAGGAAATCATACAAGGGGTGTTTTTCTTGCTCACGGAGTCCATACGAAATGTTGTAACGAATATTGAAATGATGGTGTTTCCCTTTAGCCAGTTGATCAAATGATTTCTGAATTCGTTGAGAAAGTTTTTTTTGCAGAATTTTTACAGGCCAATTAAATTGTTTAACATAATCAATGAAACCCACATAACGCTCTCTTGGAACGAGTGTACGAAGTACCTCAGCTTCCTGATCAAAAAAGTCACGTATCACCCATCCTCCTGCTTCAAGCTCATTTTCAGAAGCATCCACAAAGACAAATCCTGAGTTGAAAAGATGCTCGCACAACTGAATAAGAAGTGAATCCTGATCTGGAAGCAGCGAATCAAAATGTTCACTGTATTCCCTGAAGGTAGCATTACGGTGCATGAGACGAAAAGAGTTTAATCAGATTAGAAATTTGGACACAACACAACATAGCGTAAAATCTTGCGCCGGGCAACCACAGAGTGCCAGAAACAGGGAAAGATTAATTTTAGATATTTGTTTTAGTAGTTTTGTAAAGACTTCAAATTAGAATTGCGTTGAGATTCAACAAGTTTTTTTCTAAGCTTATTATTTGAGAATCATTCTGACATTAAGACGAAATACTTCCGATTCTTCTTTGTTATACAGAAAGCAATAAGGGTAGTAATCTAACTTTTAAAGTAATTTCCAATTTTAAGATAATTAATTAATAATGATCAGCATTGCTGACTTAGCCATGAATTATGGCAAAAAAACGCTCTTTGAAAAATCATCAGTCACCTTTAATCCAGGTAAAAGCTACGGGCTTGTTGGTGCAAATGGTTCTGGAAAGTCCACGCTGTTGCGGCTGATTGCTGGAGAAGAAAAACCTAATTCCGGAACAATATCTGTACCACGTGACTTGAAACTTGGAGTTCTCAGGCAGGATCATTTTCAGTATGAGAATATTAAAGTTATTGACGTAGTGTTCCTCGGAAAGCCCGCTTTATGCGAAGCTCTTAGAGAAAAAGAAAAAATTCTTGAGTCTGAAAATCTAGATAGTCAATCCGGTCACAGGCTGGGTCAACTGGAAGAGATGATTGCTGAAGCAGACGGTTATGTAGCTGAACCTTTTGCTGCAGAGTTGTTATCTGGATTGGGGATTGGTACAGGATTTCACACTGGTCCTATGAGTGCACTTTCCGGCGGCTTCAAATTGCGTGTACTTTTAGCTCAATTGCTTTTTCAGCAACCCGACGTGCTGCTGCTTGACGAACCAACCAACCATCTGGACATTGTTTCAATCCGCTGGCTGGAAAACTATTTGTGTACACAGTTCGAAGGAACCCTGATTTTTATTTCACATGACAGAAATTTTCTCAATGTGGTTGCCAGTTACATTATTGATATAGATTACGAAGAATTACGACTTTACACTGGAAATTACGAACAGTTCCTTGAAGCAAAAACCCTGGCTGAAACTCAGAAACGTAAAGAAATCGAAAACTATGAGCGCAAAACTGCTGAACTACAGGCCTTTGTAGATCGTTTTCGTGCAAAAGCTACCAAAGCTCGGCAAGCCCAGTCACGTGTCAAACAACTCGATAAAATGGAGGTGCCAGAGGTAAAGCGTTCCTCCCGGATATCTCCAGACCTGAGCTTTGAGCAGTTTCGACCCTCTGGAAAAACTGTGCTGACTGTAAAAGATGTGAGCAAAAAGTTTGGGAACACTGAGGTTCTGAAAAATGTATCTTTTGAAATTCAACGGGGTGAAAAAGTCGCTATCATTGGTCCAAACGGTATTGGAAAATCAACTTTACTGAAAATTATTCTTGCTCAGCTTTCTGCAGACGAAGGTACTTTCGAGTGGGGTTATGAAACTCATACCTCTTATTTTGCCCAAGATCACCATGAACATTTACGTGGAAAAATCAGTGCTTACGACTGGCTTTATGCAACTGCACCACACGAACCGATTGGAGCTATCCGTGGTTTGTTAGGTCGAGTTTTACTGTCCGGAGATGAAGCGCTTAAACAGGTTACCGCATTGAGTGGAGGAGAATCTGCCCGGTTGCTATTTGCAAGAATAATGCTGGAAAAAAGGAATATCTTAATCCTCGATGAACCTACAAATCATATGGATCTGGAAGGTGTTGCGGCACTTGGTGATGCTTTGAAAGCATTTGAAGGTACTGTTTTGGTGGTAAGTCACTATCGGCATTTTGTTTCCAAAGTTGCAACTCATATCCTGGAGTTAACTCCACATGGTGTCCGCGACTTTTCCGGGAGCTATCAGGAATACCTTGAAAAATTTGGTGATGACTATCTAAGCCGGGATCAGCCTCTTTCTACGACACACCGGGAAACAAAAGCGACACCTTCAACTCAGGAATTGAGCAATGCTGAACGAAAAAAACTTCAGAGTGAAATATCAAAATTAAAAAAACAGTCTACACGTTTTGAAACACTGATTGAAGAGGGCGAACAAAAAATTTCTGCAATTGAGGCAAAATTTGGAGTTGAAAACTTTTATCAGCAAGCATCGCCTGAGGAAATACAGAATTTACAAACCGAAAAAGAAAAATTGAGCGCTCAACTTTCTACACATCTCAGCCAGTGGGAGACTTCCTCACAGAAATTGGAAGTTGCCCAAGCACGTTTCGGCGGTTAATTTTTCAAAAAAAGTAACCAGCAGTTTTTACATACGCCGTTTATTTAGTATCTGAAGATTTAGAACAGCTTTACTAATGAGGTTTAAACATGTTAACGATGTTGTACTCCTCAATCAGGCAGATTTTAGATTGTTGGCAAAATTGATGTGAGTAATGTATGATTTGTTATACAACTAACTTAAGAGGTCCCCATGCGAAAGAGTAATTCAATTTTTAAATTCGGTTTTTTAGGGTTGATCTTAACTTTGCTTCAGATACTTCCCCTGAATAATACTTCCTTTTCTCAAACAACTCCGGAAAAGGCTGCAGAGTTATGGAATTTACGTCAGTCAGAAATTCAACAGCTTTATCAGGAAGGTAATCTTGAAGGAGCCTTGAATTCAGCACAGGAATCAGTTTCACTGGCAGAAGTAGCTTTTGGTTCAGGTGCATTAAAAACCATTTCCAGTATGTTGTTACAGGCGCAAATCCATGGAGAATTAGATCAACTTGAAGAGGCGAATCAGATTTACCAGGTAGCTCTTGAAACTTCAGTTTCTGCTTTTGGTGAAAGTGATGCGACTACACTTTCTGTTCTTGACAACTATGGTGGATTTCTCAAATCAATTGATCCGGAAATGTCAGAACCGGTTTTACAGGAAGCTCTTAGGCTTACCACTGAAGATGATCCACAACGTGCTGCCAGATTGAGAGCTCTTGGTCTGAATTTACAGGAATTGGGACGTATTGGTGAAGCAGAAGGAATGCTTAGTGAAGCACTGAAAGCTTACAAAAAGGTCTTGGGCGAAAATTCTCCGGAAACTCTATCTTCAATGGCTGACTTAGCACAGCTGTACCTGACACAGGGGAAATTAAAACCTGCTCAGGAATTGTTTGAAACGGCATTGCCTTTAATGCTAGAGGTTATGAATAAAACGAGTTTTCTGATTTTGGCGAGCAAGGAAAATCTTGCTGAAATTTATCGTCAGCAAGGAAAATTTTCTCTGGCCGAAAAATTGTTTTTAGAGAGTATGCAGGGTGCAGTTGCAGAATATGGTGAGGAAGATTCTCTTGTTATACAGGCCAGGAGTCATCTTGCCCAGTTATATGAAGATACGGGCAAGCTAAAAAAGGCATTGCTTTTACATCAGCAGGTTTACGAGGTCGACTTAGCATTGCTTGGAGAGGCGCATCCAAATACAGCCGGCGACCTGAATAATTTGGCTAGCGTTCGGCGCCGCCTGGGTGATTATCAAAAAGCAGAAAAACTTTTTAGACAATCTTTAAAAGTGATGATTGCTGCACTTGGTGAAGAAACACCACAGACAGTTTCTGTAATGAACAACCTTGCCTTGTTGTTGGAAAATCAGGGTTTGTACGATGAAGCAGAACCACTTTTCAAAAAAGCCTTTGCAATTTCCGGAAAAATTCAGGGAGAGAAACATCCAACCTCATTGGCTTTGCTGAACAACCTTGCTTTTCTTAATGAATCTCAAGGTGACTTTATTCGTTCTGAATTGAATTATAAAAAAGTAATTCAACTCAACACAGAAGTATTTGGCGAAAATCACACAAACACCATTGCAAATCAAAACAACCTTGCCTATCTTTATTTACGGGATGAACGTTACAACGAAGCCCAACCAATCTTCACCAAAGTTCACTCTCAATGGAGCAAATTACTTGGTGCAGAACATCAAAATACTTTGAAAGCCCTTAATAACCTGGGGCGTGTTCAAAAATCACTTGGAAATTTGGAAGCTGCGGAAAAAAATTTGATGGAGGCTTTAACAGGAAGAACCAAGGTTTTTGGTAAACGTCATGCCGACACTTTGCGCAGTATGAATGATATGGGTGAGCTTTTTGTGGTGCAGGAAAAGTTGGACGAGGCACTTAAAATGTTTCAGGAAACGCTAAAGCTGGAAGAAGAAGTTTTGGGCGAAAATCATCCTTATACTTTTGAAACTCTGAATAACCTGGCAGATTTGCTCAAAATTATGGGTAAAACGGAAGAAGCATACAAATTGTTTATGACAGGCTTTGAACGCAGAAATGCATTTTTGGATCGGGTGCTTTGGGTTGCGGGAGACAATACACGCCAATCTTACATCAGTTTGCACCGACCGGAACAAAATGCTTTGATTCGGATGCTATTGAGTTTGGATGACGAACGCACCGCGCGTGATCTTTTTGAAGTGAGTTTGCGGCGTAAAGGTATTTTACTTAAAATTACCAGTGAAACTCAACAAGTCTTAATGCTGTCTGGTTCACCTGAATTGCAGGCAATAACGGAAGACTTGACCCAAACCCGCAAAACATTAGCAGGACTCACATTGTCCGGACCAACCGATGAAAACCGGAAGGAGTTTCCAAAAATCATTTTTGATTTGGAGGAAAAAGTTAACATGCTCCAACTAAAACTTGGAGAGCAAAGTGTGCGTTTCCGGCAGTCCACAAAGCAAGTTACAGTGGACGAGGTAGTTGAGGGAATGGGAGAAAATGCAATGGTTGATTTTATGAGTTTTCGCGGCGAGGATGATTCACTGCGTATGTTAGCAGTTGTAGTAAATGCAGGAGAGTTCAGTTTTGTTGAATACGAAGATTTAGAATTGATCAGTGCTATTGTCATGGAATTGCGAGAAATTGTTCAGGATGAGGGTGCAGAAGATGAGGACATTAAAAGCGTTGCCTATGATCTTTGGGAGATTCTTTGGCAACCACTCACAGAATCATTGGGAGAAACAGTATCGATTTTTATTTCGCCAGACAGTCTCTTAAATGTTTTACCTTTTGATGTTTTAACAGATTCTGATGACAGTTATTTGCTGGAAAATTTTGATTTACGCATCATAAGTTCCGCAAGAGATTTGGCTCTCGATCCATTGCTTGCCGCAAAAGGTGATTTGATGATTATTGCGGGGCCGGACTATGATTCTGATAAAATCCTTAAAACTCCAGCAGCTCGAGAAGTAACTCACAAACGATCCCGAAGTGTTGCACGAGGAGCTCGCATGGGTTCCGGATTGCGCGGATTGAATTTTGACCCGCTGCCAGGAGCAGAAAAAGAAGGAGAAGTTATCAAGGAAGTTTCAGACACAAAGGATCGGAACACCACTATCTTTTCACAAAGAGTTGCAGAAGAAAAACTGCTCCGGGAAATGTCTGCACCTCCAGAAGTTCTACACATTGCAACTCATGGATTTTTTCTCAAAGAAGACGAAAAGTTGAAAAAACGCCTGAAGGGTTTAAGTCGGGGCTCGAGCAGCGTTCCGCCGCCTGCGGATAATCCGTTGCTGCGCGCAGGACTTGCTTTTGCCGGTTTGAACGCGAATGCTTCCATGCTTGGGGAAATTGACACCGACAACGATGGAGTTTTAACAGCTATGGAAGTTTTGAGTTTGGATTTAGCCGGAACCCAATTGGTTGTTCTTTCTGCTTGCGAAACTGGTTTGGGAGAGATTCACGAAGGCGAAGGCGTCTATGGTTTACGCCGCTCTTTTCAGGAAGCCGGAGTAAAAAACGTGATCAATTCATTCTGGGAAGTCAGCGATGCCGGAACGCAATTATTGATGACCAAATTCTATGACAAATTTCTTGCTGGGATGCCAGCCCGGGAAGCAATGCGTGAAGCGCGTCTGGAAATGCTGGATGATGTTCAGTGGAGTGCTCCATTTTATTGGTCTGCGTTTGTGATGGTTGGACGTAATACTTAAAAACATGGAGCAATTAGTCATTCATGGTGGAGCAGGAAGTCTGGAAGGGAAAACGACTGAAGCTCAGAAAATGCATGATTCCCTTTGTAAGATATGGGAAGAGACATTTGAAGTACTTCAAAAACGCTCTGCAGAAGATGCCGTTCGGCATGCTGTCCGGATGCTGGAGGATGATCCTGTTTACAACGCCGGAACTGGATCCAAGCTTCAGGCAGACGGTCAGATACGCATGAGCGCAGCCTTAATGGACGGCACTAATAATCGGTTTTCTGGCGTGATCAATGTTCAAAATATCCGGAATCCAATTGAAGCAGCAGCATTGCTGTCCGGAGAAAAACATTCTATTTTAAGTTCTGCACAGGCAACTGAATTCTGTCGAACAAAAGGCATTCCCGAATACAATCCGGAAACTGAGTTTCGCCTGCACGAATACAAAAGTAATTGTGCCGGAATTCACGGAACAGTAGGAGCCGTGGCGCTTGACAAAGATGGACATATTTTTGCCGGAACATCAACTGGCGGAATCGGTTGTGAAATTCCTGGACGTGTCAGTGACAGTCCAACAGTAGCCGGAACATATGCCTCCACAAAAGCAGGTGTTTCCTGTACAGGAATTGGTGAACAAATTACCCAGCAAGCCGCTGCTGCAAAGGTAGTAACCAGGGTTGGGGATGGAATGTTGCTGAATGAGGCAGTTACCAGAACAATGCATGAAAGTGACGACTTCAATTATTTATATGGGCTGATTAGTCTGGACTCGGAGGGTCACGTTGAGGTGGGTAAAACAGCTTCGCTGAGTGCTGTTTTCTATGCATTTCACGATGGTGAAAAAATCAGAACATTTTTTGAGTGATTAATTTTTTAAAGTTCAGTTGCCTGCCTAATATTTGCTGCGCTCATTATCTAACCATTCTCCGATAAAAAGTTGTTGAGAATCTGGCATCTGATAACGCTGTTCAAGAATGAAATTGTCCAAAAATGGGCCAGTTTGCAGAAGAAATTGATTCCGCCACATTTCACTTTGTGACAATTTTGCATCAAAGTGCAGTTTGCCAATTCCAATTTGTCGTCTAAAACGAAAACGCTCCATAGTGTAACCGGATGCGACAAAAACTAATTCAATCGCTGAAGCTTCGAGATCAAAGTGTATTCGAAAATGTCCATCCTCTTCCGGAAAAACCAGCCTTGCCTTTGGAGCATAAAGAGGGGATTCGTTTTTAAATTGAATAAATTGCGAATAATATTCAAGAACAACGACGAATCCTTTGGATTTTAGGTCATTTCCGTTTTCTTCCAGTAAAGTACCATCAATCCACTGTGTTCCCCATCCGGGTCGATAGTTCAGTGATTCCGGATAACATCCTCCTGACAAAGTTAGTATCAACAGCAGATACAGAATAAAAAATCTCATTCCTCTGGGCTCTCTATAAAGATTGAATCTATCTTGAAGATAAGCTAAACCCCCAGAATTGCAAGTTATTGTTCAGGAATTTACAGTGTTGCCAAAACTTTGTAGTTCTTGACCCTGCACTTAGGTTTTGCTAAACTTACACGATTGGATTTTAGTTAGACTGAGTTTGCAAATGAGAGAATTATTTTTCATAAAATTATCACTTTTCATTACATAATCAAACAAACTCCGTCTTCTGTCCTCACAATGCCCAATGTGGCAAAAGGAATCTATGTGGAAAAAAGTTAAAAATATTTTTGGCGATGAAAACGCAAAAACACTGAAGGGCTACCGGAAAGTGGCGGACAAAATAAATGCGCTTGAACCGGAAATTCAGGCCTTGGCAGATGAAGAATTTCCAAAAAAAACTACAGCATTTCAAACGCGACTTGAAAAAGGAGTAGCTCTGGATGAGCTGATTCCAGAAGCTTTTGCACTCGTTCGGGAAGCCTCACTGCGTGTTATTGGAGAACGCCATTACGACGTTCAGTTACAGGGAGGTTTGGCGCTGCATCACGGAAACATCGCTGAAATGGCAACCGGTGAAGGAAAAACTTTGTCTTCAACCTGTCCTGTTTATCTCAATGCACTTACTGGAAAAGGTGTACACATCATCACGCCTAATGATTATCTGGCGAAACGTGACAGCAAATGGATGGGAGCAATTTTTGAGTTTCTTGGTTTGTCTGTCGGCTTGATTCAGCATGGAATTTATGATGAAGAACGCCGCGCTGCATATAAAGCAGATATTACATACGGTACAAACAACGAGTTCGGTTTTGATTATTTACGCGACAACATGAAGTTTTCCATGGAGGATTATGTTCAGCGAGAATTTAACTTTGCAGTTGTAGATGAGGTTGACAGTATACTGATAGACGAAGCACGGACTCCGTTGATTATCAGTGGACCAACTGAAGATAACATAGATAAATATCATCAAATAAATAAGTTCGTATACGGACTCAGTCGTGAAATCCGTAAGGAGGAGGTGGGCAAACTACCTCAGGATCAAATGCACAATATTGCCGAAAATCTGGAAGAACTGGAAGACCACGATATTGTGCGTGATGGAGATTATGCACTCGATGAGAGGGCCCGCAGTATCAACCTGACAGACCAGGGTTCTGTAAAAATTGAAGGGCGTCTCAGGGATCAGCTGGTTAAAGATACAAGTCTGTTTGATTACGAAAACATGGAAATTTTACACCATGTTAACCAGGCACTTAAAGCGCACTACCTGTTTAAAAATGATGTCGATTATGTTGTTCAGGAAGGTCAGGTAATCATTGTTGATGAGTTTACCGGACGACTGATGCCAGGACGGCGCTTTAGCGACGGACTGCACCAGGCCCTGGAAGCAAAAGAGGGCGTCAATGTTGAGCGTGAAAACCAGACACTGGCGACGATAACTTTCCAAAATTATTTCCGGTTGTACGATAAACTTTCTGGAATGACCGGAACTGCGGAAACAGAAAAAAATGAATTTAAGAAAATTTACAACCTGGGAGTTGTTGTAGTTCCCACAAATAAACCGTTGATTCGAAAGGATCTTTCAGATGTAGTTTTCAAAACGGTTGATGCAAAATATCGTGCAACTGTTGATCGTATCAAAGTACTTAACGAAAAGGGGCAGCCGGTTTTAGTGGGTACAGTTTCCATCGAGGTGTCTGAGGCCATCAGTAAATTGCTCAAGAAAGCAGGTATTGAACACGAAGTTCTTAATGCAAAACATCATGAAAGGGAAGCGGAAATAATCTCAAATGCAGGCCAATTTGGGGCAGTGACTATTGCAACCAACATGGCTGGTCGTGGTACAGACATAAAGCCTTCACCTGAAACTCTTGAAGTAGGTGGTGTGTTTGTTTTAGGTACAGGAAGGCATGACAGTCGCCGAATCGACAACCAGTTCCGGGGACGTTCCGGACGGCAGGGGGATCCAGGTGCATCTCAGTTCCTGCTCTCACTTGAAGATGATTTGCTGCGGATATTTGGTGGAGAACGTATTTCAAACTTGATGGATAAGCTTAACATTGAAGAGGATGAACCGATTGAGCATGTATTCATCACCAAGGCTATTGGGAATGCACAGAAGAAGGTGGAAGGTTATCACTTTGATATCCGGAAGCACGTTCTTGAATATGATGATGTGATGGAAAAGCAAAGATCCATCATCTATGGCAGGCGCAGAGAAATTCTTGGAGAAGAGGTGCAGAATCTGATTTTAGAAATGTGCGATGGTGTGGTAGACCAACTGATGGAGCAGCATTGTCAGGATAAATATGTAGATCAATGGGATGTTCAGGGATTCAACCGTGCATTTGAAGGGGTATTTTCAAAAGTTCCAAACGAAAAATGGTTTGAAGATGAACTTAACACGGATGAATATTCAGAAAAATTTTATGGCTGGATTGAAGATTTGTACAAAGAAAAAATTGAGTTCTTCCGTAATGTTGCAGAACTTAATTTTGAGCCGGATGTTTCTACTGAAGATCGCAAAGAAATATTGGGCCAAATGATCCTTGACCTGGAAAGACAAATTTTGTTAAAAGTTAACGATAATCTTTGGAAAGATCACCTGCTTTCAATGGATATGTTGCGCGAAGGAATCGCCCTCGTTGGTTATGCTCAGAAGAAACCGCTGGACGAATACAGAAAACAGGCTTTTGAAATGTTTTCTGATTTGATGAACAGAATTGATAATGAGGCCATCAGCACTTTTTTCAAATTAACAATTGCCCGCCCCATTGCAGAACCTGAACCGGCACCGTTTCTGAAGGATGTGGAATTCATACATGGAGAAGTCGAGATACCGGACGGAACCGAAACAAAAAAGAAAAAACCACAACCAGTCCGTGCACAGTCCACTGTAGGACGCAATGAACCATGTCCTTGCGGCAGTGGTAAAAAATACAAAAGGTGCTGTGGACTTGCCAAAAAAATTGCCTGAACGTTGATGCTGATTTGTACTCAAAACGAGGTACTCCCAGCTGTTTTCACAGTTGTGGCTTCCCAATCTTCATCCCAGTTTTATTAAAATAGGTAAATGACTTCATTAGCCAAAGCTTACGACCCCCAAGCTTTTGAATCCAAAATTGCAGAACAATGGGAAAACAGCGATGCGTTTCGCGCCGATGCACATTCCAACAAACCTGCTTTCACCATTTCCATGCCGCCTCCAAATGCCACCGGACAACTGCATGTCGGTCATGCAGTGATGCTGGCTTTGGAAGATATTTTTATTCGCTGGCACCGAATGCAGGGCCATGAAGCACTTTGGCTACCGGGAACCGATCATGCAGCCATTGCCACTGAAAATGTGGTTTTGCAGCAAATTAAAAAAGAGGAAGGCATTGCTGATCCACGGGAAGTACTGGGACGTGAAGAAATTTTGCGGCGTATTGCAGAATATGTGGAAAGCTCCCAGGGTACCATACGCAATCAGGTAAAAGCGCTGGGATCAAGTTGTGACTGGAGCCGCGAACGTTATACGATGGATCCGCAGCTCAATCGCTGTGTGAATGAAACTTTTGTGCGGATGTACGAAAATGGATTGATTTATCGTGGACCACGTATTGTAAACTGGGATCCGAATCTCAAAACCAATGTTTCAGATGATGAAGTAGAACGTAAAGACACGCAATCACCATTTTTCACCTTTCAATACGGTCCTTTCCAAATTGGTACTGTACGTCCAGAAACCAAGTTTGGCGACAAATATGTGGTGATGCATCCTGATGATGAACGATATACGCAGTACAAACACGGCGATACATTTGATTGCGAATGGATCAATGGAAAAATCACTGCCAGCATCATCAAAGATGAAGCCGTTGATCCGGAATTTGGAACCGGAGTGATGACAATTACTCCATGGCACGATAATGTTGACTTTGGTATTGCGGAGCGGCACGGTTTGGACAAAGAACCAATAATTGATTTTGATGGTAAATTACTTCCAATTGCACAGGAATTTGCCGGAATGGGAATTGACGAGGCACGTCCCAAAATTATGGAAAAACTTCGTGAAAAAGGACTGCTGGTCAATACAGATTCTGGATACGTGCACAGTAAATCATTCAATAGTCGCGGTGGAGGTGCAATTGAACCGCAAATTCGCGAACAATGGTTTATAGATGTCAATAAACCGGCTGTCGATTGGCATGGAAAAAAGCAAAGCCTCAAAGAGGTTTTGATTGATGTAGTTCGTTCCGGCGATATTAAATTGGTTCCGGAACGCTTTGATTCCACTTATTTTTATTGGGTAGAAAATTTACAGGATTGGTGTATTTCAAGGCAAATTTGGTGGGGACACCGTATTCCGGTTTATTACAAAGATGGAGAAACACTGGCCAGCATTCGTCCGCCGGAAGAGTTCGATGGTTGGGAACAAGATCCGGACACGCTGGATACCTGGTTTTCGTCTGCACTATGGACCTGGAGCACTTTGATTGATCCGGAACTGGCAAATAATTACTCTTTGTCTCTGGAAGATTTGTTGGAGCGCAGTCCAGATTTTCAGAAATTCCATCCAACAAATATCATGGAAACAGGTTATGATATATTGTTTTTCTGGGTGGCACGGATGATTTTGATGACGACTTATATGTTGCAGAATGTGCCGTTTAAGACAGTTTATCTGCACGGACTTGTGCGAACCCGTGATGGTAAGAAAATGTCAAAATCAGTTCCTGAAACCTGTATAGACCCGTTGGAAAGTATTGCTGAGCACGGAACAGATGCCTTGAGGCTGGCCTTGATTCAAGGTACCGGACCTGGTCAGGATTTGCGGCTTTATCCGGAAAAAATGGAAAGCTGCCGTCGTTTTGCCAATAAAATATGGAACGCAGGGCGTTATATTTTGCTGACAATTCCACTTGGAACACCAACCGCTCCTCCGGAAAAAGTACATTCCGAGTTGGCACAATGGCTTCTACATGGATTGAATGACTTGATCCGGCACTCACAAACCGGCTTGGAAGCACATCGTTTATCAGATGTTGTTGACTCACTGCGGAGTTTTTTCTGGGGTGAATTTTGTGACTGGTATTTGGAAATGGATAAAAAACCGGAACGTACCGACGAAGACAATCAAGTACTGGCCTATTCTTATTCGACTTTGTTGAAGCTAATGCACCCCTATGTTCCGTTTGTCACCGAAGCATTGTGGGAGCAATTTAAACAGCCAAAAATGCTGGCCGTCAGTGAGTGGCCGCAAGAACAGTCTTATTCGTTCTCGGAATCTCACAATCGGATCGAACTTCTTCGTGAGGCAATATCTCAGATTCGTACATTGCGTGAAAAAGCTAATATCGGCTTGGATAAAAAAATTGGTGCGACACTGGATTCAGAAAAAAATGCTGAATTGTTCCGGACACATCAAAATTTAATTATCCGGCTTGCACGTTTAAGTGAACTGGAAATCAATGAAAAAACTCCGGACTCTTCCCGGGACAACCTTGGTGCATATTTTAATGAAACCCTTGCAAGCATCGAAGCTTCTGCGGTTGATTGGAAAAAAGAAATCGAAAGCCTGCAAAAGAAACTCAAGACTGAATCAGGTTTTGTAGAAAAAAGTCTTAAAAAACTCAAAAATCCCGGATTTCTCGACAAAGCTCCAGAAAAAGTTATTATTGAATTGCGGGAAAAAGTTGCGTCTACCGAAAAAACTCTGGAAGCCTTGAAACTGCAGATCCATGAATTAGATAAATTGGTGGAGTGAGTTGATTACAAATTCTTCGTCAATTATAAAGTAAATCTTAAAAAAAGATAAAATGTTAAAAACAGCAGTAATTGGTGTGGGTTATCTGGGCCGCTTTCATGCACAAAAATATGCTGCACTTGCTGAATCAGAACTGGTTGGTGTAGTTGATGTCGATTCTGTACAGGGACAAAAAGTTGCGGATGAAATTGGAGTTCCGTTTTTTAATGATTTTCATGAAGTACTGGATTTGGTTGATGCAGTCAGCATCGTTGTACCAACTGTGCATCATTTTGAAACTGCTAAAGCCTTTATGGAAAAGGGCGTTCATGTTTTGCTCGAAAAACCCTTTGCGGCAAATATTGAAGAAGCAGAAGAACTGGAACAGCTTTCAAGGGATAAAAATCTGCGCCTGCAGATAGGTCATCTGGAACGCTTCAATCCGGTTTTTACTGAATTTCAGGAGCTAATTGATCGGCCAAAATATATTGAAAACATCCGCATTGCACCTTTTCCGAAACGTGGTACAGATGTGGATGTTATTCTAGATTTAATGATTCATGACATTGATTTGGTTTTAGCAGTAGTTGGTGAATATCCGGAATCTGTCGAAGGTACTGGAGTAAATATCATTACTTCCACTGCAGATTTGGCTAATGCACGCCTGCGCTTTCCTTCTGGCTGTATTGCGGATTTAACGGCCAGTCGAGTATCCGACAAAGCTGAACGAAAAATGAGAATTTTTCAGTCAGGACTGTATCTATCTCTCGATTATGGAACAGGTCAGGCACGCAAGCTACATGTAGAACCCGGAACTGCTGTTGACCCGGAGACGCTCCGTCCGGAGACTTTCCAGTTGGAAAAAGGTGATGCCCTGTTAACAGAGATTGAAAGTTTTTTGTTGGCAGTTCGTGAAGGGAAAAATCCCAAAGTTACTGCTGAAGATGGATTGAATGCAATGCGGGTGGGTTGGCAAATCAAGAATCAACTTTAAAATATTTTATGCTGCTTTTTCGTTCAATATTTATACAATTGATTGTTCCGTTTCTGCTGGCACTTGGAATATTGACTTTTATCCTTTCAATGGAAACAGTTTATCGTCTGATTAACTTGATTGTGGAACGGGGGGTAAGTGTTTTTAGTGTCGGATTGATGCTGCTTTACCGCCTGCCGCAATTTTTATCTGTGACTTTGCCCTTGTCTATTGTGATTTCATGCGTGGTGTTGATGGTCCGTCTCTCAACGGACAATGAAATTTCTGCAATGAATTCGATGGGAATCAGTTATTGGCAGATTGGGCGGCCGTTTTTTTTGTTTGGAATTGTTGCAACAGGAATTACTTTAATCATTACTCTCTGGCTTCAACCTGCCGGTTATGCCGCTTTTGAGCAGGAAAAACTCAGGGTGTTGAAAACACAAACTGCGAAAACCATTCAACCATTAGTCTTGAATTATGATTTTCCTGGAAAGGTTTTGTACGTACAGGACAAGGATAAAAATGAAGATTTGAGGGGTGTTTTTATTACCGACCTGAAACTGACTCAGGATTCAATGGTAACACTTGCAGATCGTGGACGAATTGAAATTCGGGAAGGAGAGCGTGATTTGCTTTTAAACCTGGAAGATGGACTAATTCATTTGCAAGGACCTGCTGATAATTACCGTACGATTGCATTTGAGCAGTTCCACTATATTTTCCGTCCGCCTCAGATTGTTCCGTCTACTAAAGGTGGGCATATCTGGGGTGTTCCCACTAAAGCACTATTGCAGAACTCAAGCCGCTCGTCAAAAATGGAATTGTTCTTAAGACTCACCACTCCGTGGGCTTGTGTGGCTTTTGCGGTGGCAATGGTTCCATTGGGTCTGATCAATATACGTCAGGGGCGTTCCGGTGCTTATTTACGGGGCTTGATTCTGGTGGTGAGTTACTACATTTTATGGATTGGCGCAAAAGAAATGACGATGAACATGAACTATCAGCCTTATGTTTTGTGGATGCCTCCACTTTTGATTTGGCTCTTTGGGCTTTATGGCTTGAATAAAAGCAACCTCAATCTGCAAAATATCTTCGACATTCTGAGTTCATTTGGCAAAACGGGTTCAAGCTTTAAGTAACATGCACTCGAAATCTGAGGTATTTAACAAGTTTTTTGTATGAAATATTTTACATTTGTATTTATCTCAATATTATTGTTTGGCTTTTCAGGACAATCTGTTTCCAAAGAAACAGATCTAATTCAAATGATTCAGGAACAATATCAGAGTATTCAAAGTTTTTCTGGACATTTTGTCCAAACCAGTTATCGGAACAATACTGAGACTGTCAGAAGAGCAGAGGGCTTGGTTTCTTACAAACGTCCAGGCAAAATGCGTTGGCTTTATGAAGTTCCTGAAGAGCAATTGTTGGTTACTAATGGTGAAACTTTGTGGCTCTTCGATCCATTGTTGGAAAATGTGACTATACAAAAACTGGAAAAGCTCACTGATGGAACGGCACTTTCTTTTTTACTTGGTTTGGGAGACTTACAGGCAGATTTTAACAGGCGGTTAATCAGTCAGGTTTTACTTACTAGTCCGGATGCTTTAATTGTTGAACTGGAACCAAAAAAAGCAGCTGCAAATTTATCATTTATCCAGTTAGCGGTGCATCCGGTAACATATAATTTGCAGATAATAGCACTGATGGATCAGGAGGGTAATTACCGGACAATCGAACTGGAGTCAATGCACTACAATCTTGTGCTTGAAGATAATTTATTTGAATTCAAAGTCATTCAGGATATGGAAGTGATTGAAGCAGGAAATTAGCACCTCCTTCAATAATTCTGTTTTTTGCACAAGTCTGTAAAAGAACAACAAGTGAAGTAAAAACCTGTGATTGTCTAATTCTACTGGTAATAGTTGCAACCAAAATTCCAGGATAGCATGCTTAAAAAAGAACTCACTTTACTTAATGTTTACGCCATTGCCACAGGCACAACTTTGAGTGCAGGGTTTTTTCTGCTCCCTGGAATTGCCTTCAATGAGGCCGGTCCGGCAGTAGTCTTGAGTTATATGATTGCAGCAATTCCACTGATTCCTGCAATGTTCAGTATGGTCGAGTTATCCACTGCCATGCCCAGAGCAGGAGGAGCATATTATTTCCTCGACAGAAGCATGGGGCCGTTTGTCGGTACAATCGGAGGGTTGGGAACGTGGTTGGCACTGGTTTTCAAAACAGCATTTGCCTTGATTGGAATGGGGGCTTATCTCAGTATTTTCTGGCCGGAAGTTCCCATCGTTATGCTGGCGGTGATTTTGGCGGTCCTTTTTGGAATTGTAAATCTTTTTGGAGCAAAAAAAACCGGGACGTTTCAGGTATTCATGGTCTTTGCCCTGCTCTTGATTTTATTAGCTTTCATTGGAAAAGGTATTCCGGAAATAAATTCAGTACATTTTGAAGGATTTTTTGACAAAGGTACTGAATCAATCATTTCAACTGCAGGACTTGTGTATATCAGCTATGTTGGAGTAACAAACATTGCCAGCGTTGCGGAAGAAGTTCAAAATCCAGAACGAAATCTTCCACTTGGAGTTTTTCTTGCCATCGGGACTGCAATTATAGTTTACGCTGTTGGTACAACGATCATGGTCGGAGTGCTTCCTGCAAATGAATTGGCTCAGGATTTAACACCGGTTGCTTCTACTGCAGAAATTATTTTTGGAGAGTGGGGTAAAATTGCTGTGACTGTGGCAGCAGTTATTGCTTTTGCATCTGTGGCAAATGCAGGGATTTTAAGTGCTTCTCGATATCCTCTGGCCATGAGCCGGGATCATCTTATTCCGAGTAAATTAGCTAAACTAACTGCACGTAATATTCCTCACTATGGAATAGCAGTAACTGTTGGATTGATTATCCTGCTGATTCTTACTCTTGATATTGCCCGCATCGCCAAGTTGGCCAGTGCTTTTCAATTATTGATGTTTGCTTTTATTTGTCTGGCAGTAGTTGTGATGCGTGAAAGCCAAATAGAAGCCTATGATCCTGGATATCGTTCCCCGTTTTATCCGTGGATGCAAATATTCGGAGTTTTTTCTCCACTGTGGCTGATTGCTGAAATGGGCGCTCTTCCCATATTATTTTCTCTGGGACTAGTAACACTTGGTACAGTCTGGTATTTTGCTTATGCACAAAATCGGGTGGTTCGTTCAGGTGCAATTTATCATTTATTTGCCCGTCTTGGTGAACAAAGATTTGAAGGGCTGGATCGTGAGTTGCGCGGAATTATGAAAGAAAAAGGTGTGCGGGAGGAGGATCCCTTTGACGAAGTAGTGGCTCGTGCACAAGTGATGGAATTTACCAAGGAACATCAATTTGGTGAGATTACACGTCAGGTTGCCATTGAATTTGAACGCAATCTGGGTGTAGATGCAAAAGAATTAGAGCAAGGATTTTTGAAGGGCAGCAGGATTGGCGCAACCCCAATTTCACGTGGAGCGGCTTTGCCTCACATTCGTCTGCCAGATCTCAAACTTGCAGAAATGGTGATCGTCCGTGTAAATGAATTATGCTTTGTAGAGGCACCTGATTTTTCGGGTAAAATATCACTTCAGGGACCTATACATGCTTTTTTCTATTTAATCAGTCCCAATGAAAATCCTGGTCAGCATCTGCGGATTCTGGCTCAAATTGCAGGAAGGATTGATGATGAAAATTTTCTCAAAGATTGGCTGGATGCTTCAGATGAACAAGAATTAAAGGAAATATTATTACGAGATGAACGCTTTTTATCACTAAGGATTCGCAACAATACACCTTCTTCAGTATTCATTGGGCGTTCATTGAAAGATATACGTATGCCAGAAGACTGCCTGGTAGCAGTTATTCGCAGAAGAGGAGAAACGATTGTACCGCGTGGACTGACGGTTTTACTGGAAGGTGACCGGCTGACTATTATTGGTGATGCACAAGGGATTGAACAATTAAACAATAAATATAATTAAATTCATGAAAACAACCTTAAGAACTGACGGACGAAAAAACAACGAAGAACGTCCGCTTGAAATCTCACTTGATTATACAATGCACGCAGAAGGCTCGGTGCTTGTTTCTTCCGGAAATACGAAAATAATTTGCACAGCATCTGTTGAAAATAAAGTTCCGGATTGGCTTTTGGATAAAGACAAAAAGCCGCATCACGGCTGGGTTACTTCTGAATACGGAATGCTTCCGAGTTCAACCGGAAGCCGCAGGAAGAGAGAAACCGGAAAAATAGACGGACGGAGCCAGGAAATTCAGCGGTTAATTGGTCGTTCGTTGCGTTCCGTGGTAAATCTGTCAGTACTTGGAGAACACACTATCTGGATTGACTGTGACGTGATCCAAGCTGATGGAGGTACTCGAACTGCAGCAATTACGGGTGGATTTGTGGCTCTAATTTTGGCTTTAAGAAATATCTTTAAAACAGGAAACATCAAAGAATTTCCTGTAAAAGAATACCTTGCTGCCATCAGTGTAGGTATAGTAAGTAGCCAACCGATGCTGGATTTAAAATATGATGAAGACAAAGCTGCAGAAGTAGATATGAACATTGTTATGCTGGAGTCCGGAGAATTTGTTGAAGTCCAGGCAACTGCAGAAGGAAAAACATATTCTCGTGAACAATTGGATTTAATGCTTGATCTGGCCGTACAGGGAATTCGTTCACACATTGCTGCACAAAAGAAGGTGCTTGGGAATGTACTGTACGGCTAACTTTTATTCCTGAAATAATTATGTATCCATATATTTTTTCTCTTGAAATTCCATGGCTTAACATTACCCTTGAACCTAGATTTTACGGATTGTTTTATGCAGTTGCGGTTTTAATCGGTTCACAAATTGTAATTGCTGAAATTGCAAGGCGGCGTATCAAGCTTGACGAGGATGAAGCAATGAACATGACAATGCTCATTTTTTTGGCAGGCTTAATTGGTGGACGAAGTTATGAAGTAATCTTTGAGTGGTCGAACTATTATAGATTTCAACCATTCTGGAAAGTCTTTGCAATTTGGGAAGGTGGATTGGCGATTCATGGGGGGATTCTCGGCGGAATCGTTTCGCTCTATTTTTACTGTCGAATCAAAAATATTTCATTAGCCGCCATTCTGGACATAGGTGCATTATGCATGATTCTTGGTCAAGCTCTTGGTCGATGGGGTAACTTCACCAATGGAGAAACTGCAGGGCCAGTCACTGAATTTTGGACTGGAATAGTATTTCCCGCAGGAACAGCCGTAGACCGTTATGCTCATGGTGCACCAGTACATCCGACAATGATATATGAATCACTGGGCAACTTTCTAATTCTAGCTCTACTCTGGAAACTCCGGCTCCGAAATTTTCGTCCAGGAATGCTTGGCGCGCTTTATTTACTCTCTTACTCCGCTTTACGTTCCTTATTGACACCTCTACGTATGGACAATCAATATTTTGTCGTTGCTGATACTAAAATTCTTGCAGCTTATGCTATCAGTATTTTACTGGTCGGTGCGGGCCTGTTTTGGATATATCAGCAAAAACTTTGGCTTCCGGATGAAGCACTGAGTGAAAAATCATGAATGTTGATTTAGTGGAATTATTGACTCATCCTGCCGTTATACTTGCCTCGATCATCGGACTTGATTTGCTTTTTGGAGATCCGGTTTATAGCTGGCATCCTGTACGCCTGATCGGTAATTTGATATCATGGTTTGAAACCAAACTTCGGTCAATCGGCCTGGATGGAAAATTTGGCGGAATTATTTTGGTGCTGCTTTTACTGTTTTGTGCATTTGTAGTCTGCACAGGCATTTCACATTTTTTAACAAGAATACACTGGAGCTTAAGTTGGCTCTGGTCCGTTTATCTTGGGTGGAGTTTTCTGGCTTTGCGAGATTTGCTGGTTCATGCAAAACATGTTGCTGAAGCCATGGAAACAGAAAATCTTTCTGAAGCAAAACGGCAAGTTGGAATGCTCGTTGGCCGGGACACCAAACTGATGGATTTACCGGCTTGCGGACGTGCCACTGTAGAAAGTGTCAGCGAGAATTTGAATGACGGTGTGATGGCACCTTTACTCTTTTTTTGTTTTTTTGGAATACCGGGAATGTTGTTATTTAAAGTTGTCAGCACACTGGATTCAATGGTTGGTTATCAAAATAAGCGCTATCAGGATTTTGGCTGGTGCAGTGCAAAATTTGATGATCTGTTGAGCTGGATTCCTGCAAGGATCAGTTGGCTTTTCTTGTCTGGAACTGCAGCATTGTTCCCGGAATTTTCCGGCAGTAATGCTTTCAAAGTTGGTTGGAAGGATCATGCAAAACTTCCCAGCTCTAATGCCGGCTGGTGTGAGGCCACTGCAGCAGGAGCTTTGAAAATTAGACTTTGCGGTCCAATCTGGCGTGAAGGTAAATTGGCCCACAATTATTGGCTTGGCAGCCAGAAAGACAGAGAAGGCGCAACTGCATGGGACATACAACTTGTTAGTAGACTGGCTTTGGCAACCACTTTAATTGTTTCCGGAATCCTGGGCTATTTGTTATGGTTGAGCGAATTCAAACCATTTTTCAGCCCATGAAAATCTTGTTCACAGGGGGCGTAAAAAGTGGAAAGTCCCGTCATGCAGAAAAACGTGTTCTGGAAATGTCCAGAGGTAAAAAACCAGTTTATCTGGCAACAACAGAATTGTTTGATCCGGAAATGAAGGAACGTATTTCGGAGCATCGACGCCGGCGGGGGTCAAAGTTCCACACACTTGAAGAGCCACTGCATTTAGCAGATACATTACTAAGTACAGAAGTTCCTGTGCTTGTTGAATGTTTGACGATGTGGCTCAACAATGCCATGCATTACCAACTCTCAGAAAAAAAAATCTTTGCCGAAATTGAAAACTTGCTGCTGCTCGAATGTGATGTAATATTTGTGCTGAATGAAGTTGGAATGGGGATTATTCCAGATAATTCATTAGCCAGGAAATTTGCAGATTTGTCCGGACGGATTGCACAACAGCTTGGTGAGGCCTGCGATGAGGTAAACTTGTGTGTAGCAGGAAACTTATTAAAGATAAAATAAATGAGGAAAACTTAATGAAGACTCTTCATGTAAATTTGCCTGGACGAGAATACCAGATTGATATAGGTCTAAATATTCTTGATCAGTTATTACCGGAAGCAGTGTTGAGTAACTCAACAGATCATGTGGTTGTGGTTACGAACACAACTCTGCATGACTTGTATCCGGATCGGATTTCTCAGGTTTTACAAAATTCCGGAGTACGAGTCAGTACGTGTGTTTTAGCAGATGGTGAGGAGTATAAAAATCTTGAAACACTGTCACTGATTTTTGATTTTTTAATGAAGTTCAGTGCAAATCGAAAAACTTTACTGGTTGCTTTTGGGGGAGGAGTAATTGGTGACATGGCTGGATTTGCTGCTGCAACTTTTATGCGCGGCATTCCGTTCATTCAAGTTCCCACAACATTGCTGGCAGACGTGGACAGCAGCGTTGGCGGGAAAACCGCTGTTAATCATCCATTAGCTAAAAACACAATTGGATCATTTAAACAACCTGAGTACGTTTGCATAGAACTGTCTTTTTTGAAAACATTGCCCTCCCGTGAATTGAAGGCAGGTTTTATAGAACTGCTCAAGCATGGATTAATTCATGACGTAAATTTGTTTGAATTTATTCAGGGACAGACTCTGGAACCGCTGGACTTTGAATTTTTGGAGGAGGCAATTTTCAGGTCATGTGGAATTAAAGGCCGGGTGGTTGAACAAGATGAAACAGAAACGGGGTTGCGTGCAATACTCAATTTTGGACACACTTTAGGACATTTGATTGAAACGCATGCTGGTTATGGTACATACCTGCATGGAGAAGCGGTTGGTGCAGGTATGTGTTTTGCTGCATTTGTTTCATGGCATTGTAATGAGCTTCCTGAAAAAGACTGGGAGCGCATCAGCAGTTATTTGCGGAAAATTTTGGCTCCGGTTGTTCTCCACAGTCTGGATCAGGATGTCTTTCGTGATTTGATTTTGCATGATAAAAAAGCACAAAAGCAGGCGGTAAATTTTATTATGCTAAAAAAATTGGGTGAAAGTTTTATTCAGCAGGAAATGCCTGTGGAAAAGTTGTGGGATAAGTTCAAGAAATTCACAGCACTGCATCCAGAATTTGTGGAATTGAGATGAATAATATTCAGACCATACCGGTTTGTGAAAAAGTTGTGGTTAGCGGGTCAAACCCAAGATTATCCATTGTTCTTTCCCACCTCAGTTCGTAATCCAGATCGAGGAGCAAAAGTTCATCCAGTGGGCCGAGCCACCAGGATTCCTCCTGGATTTCCCGATCAAGTTGTCCTGCACCCCAGCCGGCATAGCCGCAGCCAAAGTGATAAGATCGTACATCTTGCCCATTAGCAAGTGAATACAGAACTTCTTGTGCAGAACTTAAGTTGATTTTTGGTGAAAGAATGGTTGTTTCTTCTACTGAAAAATCGGAACTGTGAACAGCCCAAAAAGATTCCGGTTGGACAGGACCTCCGAGCAGCAAAGGAATATCGGCAGCAACATTCTCCTTCATTTCGTCTGAGAGAATCTCTTTCACGAGAGTTGCTGTTGGATGATTCATGACGAGTCCGAATGCACCTTCTTCGTCAAATCTGCACAAAAGAATAACAGATTTGTGAAAAAAAGTATCATTTAATGCCGGCATGGCAACCAGAATACCTGGGACTTCACTGAGCTGCATATAGTTTATTGATTGATTTAAAATTAAATGATTATGCCTAGTTTACCTCAACAGAATAAAGATCACAATTTGGTAACACAATTTCTCCGCTCAATTCATTATAAAAGCTCATCCGGACAAAAACCATACGGAAATGCTCTGTCTATATTGCGCGCAATTTTTGAAGCATCGGGTCAACAGCATTTGCTTTATTTAGTCAAACTGCGCAAACTCTGGTTTGCTGAGATCGACAGTTTTATGGCCAGGAACTCTTATCCACGAAATATTTCTGTACTTCGCCAATTCACAGTCAATGATGATTTTTGTCAAGAATTGGCCAAAGCAAGTGTTTCTCCTGATTTTTTGCAGGCAGTAGAAAAGTTAAACGGAGAAAGCTTCAAACGTTCAGAACAATTAAATGGTCAGTTGCAAAAAAGACTGAAACGTTTGTTGTCTCCAGAAGAATCAGAATTGTTGAAACATAAAGTCAGGTTTAAACATCTGCAAACAATTTTGCACTTAACCGTGTATGACGGAAGCATCGCTCAGGCTCTCCGATTTGAAACTGAGGCTTATCTTCGCATCTTTCATCGATTGTTGCCAGAATTAAAATTAGATAGTATAAATTGCCATGTTGGAGATTTGGGGCAGGCACAATATGATCAGCGTCAGGTTGCGTTGCTGGCAAAAGACTGGAATCAAGTCACACCACCGGAGGTGCATGAACGCTGTATGCCGGCTTTCCTACATCGTGTTTCACGGGGACATGCAGTGTTGGTGCTCTATGTCTCAACTGAGGAAGGTTTGGAATATTTGAAACGCACTCCTGGATCTGATTGGCTGGTCCAGCATTTACACAAAAAACGGACAGAGCTGCAGGAAGTTTTGCAGAGAATCGCATTTGTACCAAAACCTGAACTGGATTTGGAGCAAATTCGTTTGCGTTCTGTTGTACTGGGAGAAATTGATTCGGAAAAACTTTCTTCTGTTACAGAAATAACAAGCAGGAAGTCGACTGCCAGTACCTCAAAAACGACTCTTTCGGCAAAAGAACAGTTTGCTAAAATTAGAATGCATTTAAATGAAGGCACCAGCGATGCAGTTAATTCTGCTTAAAGAGACTCAAAAAGCGTACAGTAACTTTTGTAGCGTTGCTCCGTAATTTTTTTAGAGGCGACTGCATCTTTAATTAAACATTGTGGCTCGTGAATGTGCGTGCAGCCTTTGAATTTACACTGCCCCAAATATGGAACAAATTCTACATAATGAGAATCCAGCTCATTCGGTGTCACCAGTGGTTCCAGTTCACGGATTCCGGGAGTATCCACGATGAAGCCTCCTATAGGAATACGAAACATTTCTGCCATTCTGGTAGTGTGACGGCCTTTACCAGATTTGTTGCTTATACGACCGATGCGGATTTCCCAGTCAGGAAAAAGAGCCTTTATGAGCGATGATTTTCCTACTCCAGAATGTCCGGAAAGGACGGTTGTGCGATTTTGCAGTAAATCCCGCAGCGCCTCGAGACCTCTGGATTCGGGAATACTTGTGACTAAAATGGTATAGCCGAGGGAAGAATAGAGGTTTTCAATCGGAGATATTTCATCTGAAGTTGCCAAATCAGCTTTGCTCAGGATGAGCACAGGCTCGAGTCCGCCACATGAAGCAGCCACTAACAAGCGGTCTACCAATCCTCCTCGGAACGGTGGGGTACGCATCGAGGCAACCATCAGAAGTGTATCTGCATTGCTGACTAAAACCTGTTCCGGATACCCGACACTCGGGCGACGCGAAAGTTTGGTTCGTCTGGGAAACATCCGGAGGATCCACCCCGCATCTTCCGCTGCTGTCAGATCAACTTCGACCTCATCGCCAACTGCAATTTTATTTATGTAGGAGCTTTCTTTGAATAAGTTTCCACGGATGCGACATAGGCGGGGCTCTATTTCTCCAACATCCACATAGTAAAAACTTTTGGTGTGCCTGACGATGGTTCCTTTTTGCGTCAACTTCCTCCGGCAAGCGTGTGGGTCATTCTTCCGGTTCGAGCTCGAAATCTGTTCCTTCTGCTCGATATTCGTTGAGCTTATTTCGCAGAGTCCGAATACTGATACCTAAAGTTTTTGCAGCATGAGTACGGTTACCTTTTGTCTCATGGAGAGTTTTGAAAATAAAACGCTTTTCTGCTTCCTTCATTGACATTCCCACTTCTATTCCCAGACCATTATCTGGTGAGTTTTGTGGTTCTGAAAAAGTAAACGATGTCTGAGAGGAATATGTTGCTGGAGTTTTTGAATAGTCTGTCATTATTGCTGCCAAATCTTCATTTATGGTAGTTTCCCCAAGTTGAGAAGACATGAGTAAATGACTGGGTTGGATTTCCTCACCGTTACAGAGCAGCAAAGCACGCTCCATGACGTTTTCTAATTCTCGAACATTACCACGCCAATGGTAATTTGTGAGAATATTTAAGGTTTCACGACTTACTGCGGGACAATTACGTTTGTTTATCTGGGAGTGCTTTTTGATAAAATATGTTACCAGTACCGGAACATCGTCCATCCTGTCCCGCAGAGGAGGAAGCGCAAGAGGAAATACGTTTAAACGAAAATAAAGGTCCTCGCGGAATTTTCCAGAATCAATCATTTCCAGCAAATTCTGGTTGGTAGTGGCAATCACTCTGACATCCACCGGAATAGGTTCTTTACCGCCGACTTTGTCAATTTGAAATTCCTGCAGTACACGTAAGAGTTTTGCCTGCAGAGGCAAAGCCATTTCACTGATCTCATCCAAAAGAATTGTACCTGTGTGAGCTTGTTCAAATTTTCCGCGATAATCCTGAATAGCTCCAGTAAAGGCACCTTTTGCGTGTCCGAAGAGCTCACTTTCCAGCAATGTCTCAGGAAGTGCTGCACAGTTTATTGCAACAAAAGGTCTCTTCGCACGGTCAGAATTTTCATGGATATAATATGCCAGCAGTTCTTTACCTGTTCCGCTTTCACTCTGAATCATCATTGTTGATTTACTTTTTGCTACATTCTTAGCAACTTTTAGTAAATCCAACATTGTTTGGTTCTGCGTGATGATTTCTTTGGTCACATTTATTGGTTTTGACTTTGAAGTCTCTCTTTCAGCTACTGGAGCTACAGTTCCAGGAGTGCCTTTGTAATTCAAGGCTTGCTGGACAATAAACTGAAATGAATCAAAATTAATTGGTTTGCGGATGTAATCGAAAGCACCGTGCTTCATTGCTTCCACTGCTGTTTCTACAGTTCCGTAAGCAGTTGCCATAATCACGGGCTTGGCAGGTGAGATGCTTTTTATGTCTTTAAGTAATTCCAGTCCACTGCGTTTTGGCATGGTCATATCTGTAATGACCAGAGAATATTCGTTTTGCTTGAACTTTTTGAGTGCATCAATTGCGTTGTGCGATATTTCTACCGGGTAGCCGCAGTGTTTCAGTGTTTCAGACATGGCGATACGCATTTCAACTTCATCGTCTACAATCAAAACAGGTTGGTTGACCATATTAAATTCCTTTCATTTGATGTCCATCAGGCGGTCATCTTATATGCATTCAGTGTTAAAGTTTCAAAACAGGTATAGTATATTAGTTCGGGGTAGTCGATTTAGCTGACATTTTGGCATGATCATAACATATCCGGTTGGTTAATGCACGATTCATGCGAAGTCAAATAGTCTTTTGTTTCAAAGATGTAAACTGCACTATCTGAAAATTAAATTTCTTGTTCAACAACATCCACGCTTATTAGTCATGACATAGTATAAACGGTGTTTTTGAGTTGAATATTCCAAGCACTCTGTTAGTGTTTATGTTATGTTTTAATAAAATAAAAAGGAGATAAAATGAGCCTTGAAGAAGATTTCAATTCTGCAGCTGAACGTGCGACCCAGCTTCCAAAGCGTCCACCAAATGATATTATGCTCCAACTTTATGCACTTTATAAACAAGCTAACGAAGGCGATGTAACAGGCGACCGTCCAGGCTTTGCCGATTTTGAAGGTCGGGCAAAGTTTGATAGCTGGAATAAACTCCAGGGGAAATCTGGCGAAGATGCGAAGCAGGAATATATTTCTCTTGTCGAAAAACTAGAACAAGAAGTTGCCGAATAAAAACTTCATGCCATTCGATCTTTCCTTAATAGATCTAGTTGAACGCATCAAGTCAGGAGAACTCCGTGCAGAGGCAGTGATGGAGGCAGTTTATTCCCGGATTAATCAGTACAACTCTTCGTTGAATGTCTACCGTAGTCTTTTGCCGCGTGAAATTGCAATTTCTCGTGCACGTATAATAGACGAGGAAATTTCTTCCGGAAAGACCCTTGGCAAACTTGCAGGTATTCCGGTATCGATTAAAGACAATATCTGTATCAAAGATCCGGAGTTGAGCAATGCATGTGGTTCACAAATTCTGGGTGAATATCACTCTCCATACAATGCAACTGTAGTAGAGAAATTATTGCAGGAAGATGCAGTTATTATTGGAACTACGAATATGGACGAGTTCGCAATGGGGTCGTCCACAGAAAATTCTTTTTTCAGTCCGACCCGTAATCCGTGGGATACGGAACGTGTTCCGGGTGGAAGTAGTGGCGGTGCGGCGGTTTCTGTTGCTTCCGGAATGGCCTTGTTGGCTCTCGGTTCTGATACCGGAGGTTCGGTGCGCCAACCGGCTTCGATGTGCGGTGTTTCCGGATTAAAGCCATCTTACGGCACTGTTTCGCGTTACGGCCTGGTGGCTTTTGGTTCGTCTCTAGATCAAATCGGTTGCCTTGCACCCAGTGCTGCGGATTGCCGTTATGCCTTTTCAATCATTCACGGACACGATCCGCACGAAAGTACTTCTGCAAAAATAGAATTATCAGCGGCTCCAGATGTCGCAAAACTCTCCGGTTTGCGGGTTTGTCTTCCGGATGAATATGTAGCTGCAGAATCTTTTGATCCGGATGTTGTAGGGAGCGTTCATGAGTTAGAGGCACTGTTGCAGAAACACGGTGCAACGGTTGAACGGCGTTCACTGGATTTTCTGAAATATGTTATTCCAACTTATTACGTCCTCGCTTTTGCAGAAGCCAGTTCCAACCTGGGACGTTTCGACGGAATTCGTTACGGAATAAGGAAGCAGGATCAGCCATCCTTGAAATCACTATACACATCTACCAGGAAAAAGGGTTTTGGTGTGGAAGTAAAACGCAGAATCATGCTTGGAACATTTGTACTCAGTTCAGGTTATTATGATCAATATTATGGACGAGCTGTGCAGGTGAGGGCTTGGATGGAAAAACAAGTGGCATTGCTGTTTGAGGAATTTGATTTTATACTGGGACCAGTTTCTCCTTTTCCTGCATTCAAGTTAGGAGAAAAAAATGAAGATCCACTGGCAATGTACTTGGCAGATATTTGCAGTGTACTTGCAAACCTGACACGAACACCTGCAATCTCAATTCCTGGAAGACCAACCAGTGACGGATTACCAGTTGGGTTACAATTAATGGGCCGGCGTTTTGAAGATCATAACCTTTTAGCAACCGCATCTGCCATTCAAGAACTGACTGCATTTCATAAACTGCGACCAGAAAAAGTTTTTGCAACAAAACCATAAAACATGAAAAGTGGATTGCAAATATGCAATCAAAGAATCTCAAACCTGAAACCTGACTGAATGCTTGATCTAAAAATAATCAGAAGCCAGCCTGAAGTAATTGCAGAGAATTGCCGAAAACGGAACGTTGACGTTGATATTGAAAAATTGTTAGCATTTGATGAGCAAGTACGGCAGATTACATCTGAAGTTGATTCTGTCAGACAACGACGGAATGACATCAGTAATAAAATGAAAGTCAAAATTCCACCTGAGGAACGTCAGTCTCTGATTGAAGAATCAAAAAACTTGCGTGAAGAAGAGTCGGAAAAAGATTCAATACTTCGAGAACTGCTTGAGCAGCGGCTTGATTTGCACAAGCAGGTTCCAAACTTGACACATCCAGAATCTCCGGAAGGTTTTACTGATGAAGAAAATGTTCCAATTCGGGAAGTTGGAACAAAACGCGAATTTGATTTTGAACCTAAGGACCATGTTGAGTTAATGGAAGCACTTGATTTGATTGACTTTGACGGAGGTGCAAAAGTTTCTGGACAAAAGTTTTACTACCTCAAAAATCAGGCTGTATTTTTGGAATTAGCTTTGGCCCAATATGCCCTGAGTTTGCTGCAAAAAGAAGGATTTACAGTACATATTACACCGGACTTGGCTCGGCATCAGATTTTGGACGGTATTGGATTTAATCCACGTGGTGCAGAAACACAGATTTATTCAGTAGAAGAATCGGATCTCTGTCTGATTGCGACTGCAGAAATAACTTTGGGCGGTTTGTTGATCGATCAGGTACTCCAACCGGAACAGTTACCGATTCTGTATGCAGGGCTTTCTCATTGTTACCGCACAGAAGCAGGTGCGGCCGGACGTGAATCACGAGGATTATACAGGGTACATCAGTTTTCTAAAATAGAAATGTTTGCCTTTACCCATCCAGATAAGTCTGAAGAAATGCATGAAAAAATGCGTGAAATTGAGGAACAAATTTACCAGGATTTGGAGATCCCATATCAGCTGGTGAATATTTGCGCTGGTGACCTTGGAGGAGCAGCTTATCGCAAATATGATTTGGAAGCCTGGATGCCGGGGCGTGGCAAATGGGGCGAGGTGACATCCACTTCAAACTGTACAGATTATCAGTCACGTCGCATGAACATTCGCTTTAAAGACCCGGAAACAGGAAAAAACAGATTTGTCCATATGCTAAATGGAACTGCAATTGCGGTTTCCAGAACTTTGATTGCCCTCATAGAGAATGGTCAACAAAAAGACGGTTCAATTAAACTCCCGCGTTGTTTGAATATTAAGGATATTCCAGCACCTGCTTCCGGATAATAGTATTTTTGTCTTTCAATTGAGTTGTTTTAGTTTTAATGTATGCATTCTTAATAACCCTTTGCCCAAAAAAATAATATGAAAATACTCGCAATTTTAACAATTTTTATTATTTCTTCAACTTTTGTTTTTGGGGAATTGCCCATTGGGGAAATTCCACCAACAATTGTTCTAAAAGATGATTTAGGTGGAAGACTTGATGGTACTCAGTGGAGCAGTGAGGAATTGGTTTCCGGAAAAGTCCTTGTCCTTTTTTATGTCGATCCGGACGAATCTGATCTGAACAACCATGTAAGTGAAGCTCTCAAGGCAGAAAAATACCCTCCAGAAAATTATGGTTCTGTTGCAGTCATCAACATGGCAGCAACATGGCTTCCAAATTTTGCGATTAACATCAAACTGAAAAGCAAACAAGAGGAATATAAAACAACAGTCTATGTAAAAGACCTTGAAAAAACTCTTGTTCAAAAGTGGGGGTTAAGTGATGATAACAGTAACGTAGTGCTCTTCTCTAAAGATGGGAAAGTACTTTATAGTGTTGATGGTAAATTCACTGATACGCAGGTTAAGGAAATAGTAAAAACCGTTTGGGATAATTTATAGTAGTGGAAGACTCAAAATTCGGTTGATTATTAATCAGTTTGACTTCGCAAATTTCTTTCGGGCCTGAACAGCAAGTTCGTCGCAGCGGTCATTTTCGGGATTCCCGGAATGACCTTTGACCCAATGCCATGAAACTTCATGCTTCTTACTGACTTCGAGCAGGCAAAGCCAGAGGTCTTTATTTGCAACAGGTTTTCTTGCTTTACTTTTCCAGCCGTTATTCTGCCAACTATTTAACCAGTTTTTCTCAAATGCATTTTTTAGATAACTGGAATCTGTGTAGAGTTTAACAACACATGATTTTTTTAAGGCTTCCAGGGCTTTGATGGCAGCAGTCATTTCCATACGGTTATTAGTAGAGTCAACTTCAGAGCCGGAAAGTTCGGTGCGGAGATTGTGTTCTTTGGAAATCAAAACTGCTCCCCAACCTCCAATTCCCGGATTAGGCGAGCAGGCACCATCGGTGTAAATTGTAACTGATGTTTTTAGCATTTTTTTGTGAATTTGTCTTTTGAAGAATCAAAGTATAACAGAAAGAACATCTGACTGCGATTTCAAACTGCATTTTTTTAGTAATTTCTGCTTGTTAAGTTTGTGGGGCAGATGAATATTGATTTTAAACAATTTGGAACATGGATCTATGTTGATCCGGATGAACAGAGTATAGAGCTTTTAGAAGAGACTCTTAATTTAGACATGCTTTGTGAATTATTACGTTGTGACTCTACTGATATGGAAGAGTTGGGAGGACCATTCCTGGCTTATTTTGATGGAGAAGGAGCATCGCAGGAAAGACAGACAGAATGGGAATTTAATGAAAATCCATGTTGGGGTCCAATACTGATTGTCAAAATCGGAAAAGAAGATTCCAGGCTTGAAACCTGTGATGAGGATGATCTGGCGGTAATAGTGCCACTGGTAAAATTTTTAGACTGACAAAAAAAGGAATAATTAGATATGAATGTTTCAACTTTTCGCGCATTGGTGGTCAGTAAAACTGACGAAAAAACTTTTACCCGAGAAATCACCGAGCGCTCAATCAGCGATCTTCCGGAAGGTGAAGTGCTCATCCGGGTACATTTTTCTTCACTGAATTATAAAGACGGGCTTTCATGCATTGGAAATCCAGGTGTAACTCGCAATTATCCTCACACGCCTGGAATAGACGCATCTGGAAAGGTTACAGAAAGTTCGGATTCGCAGTTCAAGACCGGTGATTCTGTGATTGTCACCAGTTATGATTTAGGTATGAATACCTCCGGAGGTTTTGGAGAATACATACGCGTTCCTGCTGATTGGGTGGTTCCACTTCCGGAAGGTCTTTCTTTCAAAGATGCAATGGTTTATGGTACAGCAGGTTTCACGGCCGCTCTTTCGGTTAATGCACTGCAAAAACACGGAGTGTCTCCGGAGCAGGGTGAAATCGTAGTGACCGGTTCAACAGGAGGTGTCGGGAGCATATCAGTAGCTCTATTGTCACATTTGGGATACAATGTTGTAGCAGCAACAGGAAAAACAAATGAAACAGAATATTTGCGCGGATTAGGTGCAAAAGAAATCATTCATCGAGATGAAGTAAAAGATGATTCAAATAAACCTTTGTTGAGAGAACGCTGGGCTGGAGCAATAGATACAGTTGGAGGTACTACTTTAGCTACGTTGCTTAAAGCGACAAAACGCGGAGGGGCAGTTGCGTCCACAGGGTTGGTTGATTCAGCTGATTTACCGACATCAGTTTTTCCGTTTATTTTACGCGGAGTGAGTTTGTTAGGTATTGATTCCGGATTTACCCCGACGAAACTGCGTCGGGGAATTTGGAACAAACTTGCAGGCGACTGGAAATTATCACAACTGGATCAGTTGAAAATTGACTGTAATCTGGAGAGACTGGATCCGGAAATTGACAAGATCCTTGCTGGTGGTCAGCGTGGACGTGTGGTGGTGGACCTGCAGTAGATTGACTGCCGTAATTTTAATACAAATCAGGAGATAATCATGAGTGATACGATTAAATATTTGCTTCCCGAAACTGAAATACCAAAAGACTGGTACAATATTGTTGCAGATCTTCCGGAGCCGCCTCCGCCAGTTCTGCATCCAGGTACACATGAACCGGTAGGTCCGGATGACCTTGCCCCACTGTTCCCGATGTCCTTGATTATGCAGGAAGTGTCTGGCGAACGCTATCTTGAAATTCCTGAACCTGTGCGTGAGATATACCGTCAGTGGCGCCCAAGCCCTCTTTACCGCGCAAGAAGATTAGAAAAGGTTCTTGATACCCCTGCTAAAATTTTTTACAAGTACGAAGGTGTCAGTCCCACCGGTAGTCACAAACCTAACACGGCGGTAGCTCAGGCTTTCTACAATAAAGAGGCCGGAGTCAAGCGAATTGCGACGGAAACAGGTGCTGGACAATGGGGGTGTGCCTTGGCCTTTGCCGGCGCAATTTTTGGGATTTCCGTTGAAGTCTACATGGTCAAAGTCAGCTTCCAGCAGAAACCTTATCGTAAGGCCATGATGGAATCCTTTGGTGCATCCTGTATTGCCTCTCCTTCAGACAGTACAGAGTTTGGAAAGTCATACTTGGCCAAGAATCCTGATTCTACAGGCAGTCTTGGCATTGCAATCTCAGAGGCTGTGGAAGTTGCAGCCACTAATGATGATGTCAAATACGCTTTGGGTAGTGTCCTGAATCATGTACTGATGCATCAGACTGTTGTTGGGATAGAAGCATTGAAGCAGATGGAAATGGCAGGGGAATACCCTGACGTTGTGGTGGGCTGTACAGGAGGTGGTTCTAATTTTGCTGGCCTCGTCTTTCCCTTCATTGGTGAACAACTGCGGGGTGGTTCTAAGATCCGCGCGCTTGCTGTAGAGCCTGCAGCTTGTCCGTCTTTGACTCGGGGGAAATATGCATATGATTTTGGTGACACAGGAAATATGACACCGTTGACCAAAATGCACACTCTTGGTTCGACATTTGTCCCTCCTGGATTCCATGCAGGTGGTCTACGTTATCATGGGATGGCCCCGTTAATCAGCCATCTCAAGGAGCTCAATCTACTTGAGGCCTCTGCATATCATCAGAATGCCTGTTTTGAAGCAGGTGTCACTTTTGGACGTGCGGAAGGGATCCTTCCGGCTCCGGAAGCCAATCATGCAGTTAAAGGTGCTATAGAGGAGGCTCTACGTTGCAAGCGAGAAGGGAAGTCCGAAACGATTCTCTTCAACCTTTGTGGACATGGACACTTTGACATGCAAGCCTATTCGGAATATTTTAGTGGCAAGCTGGAAGATCGTAACTACGATGAACAGGAACTCGCAATGGCCCTTGCGGGCTTACCTTCCGTGGCTGTCTGAGTCAATCTTTGAAAAATAACGAAATATAATGTCTGCTCAGACTTCTATTTTTGATAATGCTAAACGTAAAATCCAAATTGAACAAATTGTCCGCGGATTTTTGCAGTTGCTGGATGAAAATGAACTTGATTTGGAAGATGGACTTGTTGCCTGGAACATGTTAGGATTTACTATCTTTCAAGATACATATCCTGAAGAAAATCATGATGAAATTCAACAACGCATGGCTGATTTTTCGAAAAACCTTTTTGATTCAGGGCAGCTATCCTGATGAATAGTCAACATTTTGATTTAATTCGAGTCACTATATTTCGAGTGTTTAGACGCGTATCAGTTTTACTGTGCTTTTGGATCTTGTTTGCTCCATTGCTCCAAGCTGCAGAACCTGCCTTTATTCGTGAAAGCATACGTGCCCGTGGAATGGGCAATGCGTTTACTGCTGCGGCTAACGACGAGATGCTGCTGTTTTACAATCCTGCCGCTTTACGTTCTGTATATTACAACATGTATGAAGTAGTTGGTTTTAATACTACAACCAACGAAAACACTATAAATCTCGGAAAATCCAGTAGCAGCTTTTCTACCATCGGGTCTTTAGCCGGTAAAAAAATATATAACGAGGCAAATCTTGGTTTATTGAGCCATGTTAATTCTCGATTCGGTTGGTCATTATTTTCAAATGGGCTGTTAGATATCCAAGTCAGAAATCCTATTATCCCATATTTAGAGACAAAAGCTTACGTGCAAACCGGACTTGCGGGAGGAATGGCATGGAGCTTTTTGGATTACCAGCTTGATTTAGGTCTGGGTGTTAAACTAGTGCAAAGATCAGGAATCGATACGAAGTTACATATTTTTGACGAGGGCATCATTGAGTTCACAGAAGATCAGAAAACCACAAAACTTCAAAAAAAATTCGCTAGCAAAGCAGCCTTTGCGCCTGATGCTGGAGTAATCTATCACTTTGACAGCTATCACAACATGGAACCAAAAGTTGCGTTCAGCCTGCAAAATATAGGTGGCCTTGATTTTGAAGGGGCTGGGAAAGTTCCCATGACAATGAACATTGGTGTAAGTACTGAGTCAGAGTTTAATGGTTTTGATATGATACTTGCGGCAGATTATCGTGATTTAGCAGACTCGCAGGAAATGATTTCTAAAGGCAATATAATGACTGAGCGAAATATAAAAATTGGTGTGGAATTTGGCTGGCAAAAATTATTTAATGGACATCATCTTATCTCAATTCGTGCAGGGCGTAATGGGCCATACAACAGTGTTGGCTGGTCGATGAACTTATTTGGGTTTAAAGTTGATTTTGCAAAATACTCCGAGGAGATAGGAGGATATGCAGGTGAGTTGGAGGACAAACGTACAAGTTTACAAGTTTCACTTATTTTTTAATTACAATCTTCAAAAACCAAGAGATCTCATGAGAAATACTACTTTTGTGATATTTGTACTATCATTGGTGTGGTTATGTGGTTGTATTACGCAGGGAAGATTGACCTCACTGACCTTCAAAAAGAGTTTTAATTATAAGACTCTGGACTCCTCAATGGAGAAACTCAAGAGTCAATATGAGAGCTCCCTGCAGGAGCAAGTCAGTGCATTGCGCGAGATCCGTTATATTTCAAAACATATGGGGGAGCCGGGTAAGCGGGAAATTGCATTGCGTGCTATGACCTTTTTTGCTTTTGCCAGTGACGATGGTGATATACGTGACAGGAGTCTCTCACGTCTTGAGACAGTTCTGGAATCACCGGAATGGCCGACTTATCTGAAGTTTGCAGTGATTGACAGTACTGTTGATCTGGTGACAGGAGAACTTGGGTTTCAGGAAAAGCATGATGGTGTGCTGATGCGTTTTGGTGTTAAGTCGGGCATACGGGAAGATGCTTTAAAGTTTTTACTGAGTAATTTTGATCAGTTGACACCTGAGCTTCAATACCACTCCGTCAGTGCTTTACACCGCCTTTTGCTTACTGTACCAACGTTAGTCAACTGTCCGGAGAACATTTGTGATGAAGATGTCCGGAAGAACCAGGAAGAATGGGACATTGGGAGGGAAGTTAAAATTGCTATTCCGGCAAATGCTGATCCCACTGCCGTTGCAGCTGGTGCTTACGGTCCAGCAACAAAACGTGTTCCTCTTGACGAACGTGAAGACTGGAATGAAGAAATGGACGAACTGAAAGAGGTCGTCTGGGACTGGATGCAAGATCCTCTGGAGGATCTGGACATTCAGTTATTAATACAGGGCCGATTAATACGCTTTGCCGGAGAGATTGAAAATTTTTCCCTGCAGGAAGACATGGCAGAAGATTTTCGAGAACAAATTTCAACCTGGGCCGCAAGTGAAGATATTTCTGTGGATTTGAGGCAGTTGCTGGCTGCTTCAAGAGAAAAGGTGAAACTATATGGATTCCCTGCGAAAAAATCTCCTCTATTGTCAGAGGAAAAGTATGCAAATATTCTAAACGGTCCATTGAACTTTGTAGAGACTCATCTGGACGCAGTCCTGCATCAGCAGTTGGAATTCCAGAAAAGCGGTTTTAATTCGGAACAGCCTGAAACTATCGAACAGGTCTTTAGCTTATACGAAGGAACTTCTGAAGATCAGCTCAAACGGGAAATTGTACTGGAAAATGTAACTGCGGCACTGGAAAACGGATTAATTGTTGACACTCTCAATTTAACAACAAGTGTTGTGAAAGTTACAGAGAGTGTACGTTCTGAAACTGAACTTGTACCTTTTTTAAGATTTGTTGGAGCCTTGTTTCCCTCAATGAAGTTACAAAAACGCAG
>Ga0208064_100054_pt1 | contig 33900 bp, 39 predicted proteins | sample DeeseametaMP0145_FD_184220 | JGI IMG/M metagenome (GOLD analysis project Ga0208064, IMG submission 184220) | Marine microbial communities from the Deep Atlantic Ocean - MP0145 (SPAdes) | ecosystem: Environmental > Aquatic > Marine > Oceanic | place: West of Cape Verde, Atlantic Ocean | collected...
TTTGTATCCGCTTCAAAATCTGAATCCTCACTCCAGATTCCGTTGCGTTTGGGATAAACGCCGGTGCTGGAAATGTAGATCATACTTTTTAGTTCAGGGCGATTATGGCTCATCCACTTTCCCCAAAGGTGCAGGCGCTCTGCTTCCGCATCAGGATTATTTAGCAGAGGAGGAATAGTCAGTACAAGGGTTACTGGAGTTTCGGGCAAGGCAGACCAATTATTTTCGTTAGCCCAATCAAAGGAAAAATTTGAAAGTATCGGTTCCGGAGGCCTAGTTAAATGCCATGTGCCCCAGGATTCCGGAACTGCGGAAAATTCACGGGCTAGAATCTGTCCCAAAAAGCCTAAACCAAGAATTCCGACTGGAGGAAAAGCAGCGTTATTAATCATTTATTTTATATCAAACTTGTGGAAAATGGAACTTGGTCAAGATTAGTTCCGGATGGTTCAGGACATATGCGGGGAGTGAATGAATGGACGCATCCAGAGAAAAGAGTCTTAATCGTTTCTCAGGCTCGAATATTGACGCTGCTGTTATTCTGATTAATTTGAGTAGATTCCTGAAATCCCACCAAACCACCTAAATCTTTGATCATTTCCAGCATTCCAAACATCAGTTTTTCCTCACCGTTGTCTTTCATTGACTCAGCAAAGGAGCGGTGAACACTCTCTGTCGATTCCATCAACACAGCAAATTTGGAGTTTTTCAGCAGCGCAAATGCCTTGAGGTAGTTTTCCGGATCCTGCATCAAGTCACTGATTTCATCTCCCAAGTCGCTGATATCATCCAGGGCAAAACTTTTATATTCAGGAAGTTCTTTTATCTTTCTGATTGATTCACCGTTTAACTCACGTATGCGGGAGTCCACTGTTTTACCGAATTGCTCTGCTGCATCTGAAGTGAGCTGCAGTTGCTTGGCAACGTTTTCAAAACCTGAAACTACCATGCCGTAGGTACGGCGCAGGGTCATTGTACTTTCATGAGAGTCTGCTCTGAGAATGTTGTTTAGATCAGGATTTGGCGGCATTGTTTTCTTTCCCAGTTTTGAGTTTCCAGGAAAACGGGGAGTTTTTTTTGAGACAGAATTTTGTGTTTTACTTTTTGTCTCCTTGTTTTCAGGAGACGCTTTAGGTTTTTCCGTGTTTTGATTATTTACCACCGGGGCAGATTTTGCGGATACTTGCATGGTTCCTGTATTGTTTATCTGTGGTATGGGTTGCTCTCCGTGTAATACAAGAACCCAGCCAAATTCACCTAATTTGACTTGAGACTCCATGTTCTGACAATGCACACTGGAAAATTAAACTTAGCTGATTTTATTCTAAACAAAAAAACTTCTGCACTTTTGAAAAAGCTTTCCCGTTTTTTTGCCCGCATAACTGTTTGCTCTGTCGTGCTGGGATTATATCTCAGTCTGATTCTGATTCCGCAGCAAATATTGGCGGATGAAGAACAGGCACTGCCAAAATACTGGAAAAAAATTTCGCTCAAAAAACTGAAGCTGCGGGTGATTGACGGAGACACCTTTGATGCAGATTTTAATAGAAACGGACGATTTTCCAATCCCCAAGAACGAGTGCGGCTGCTCTATGTCGATACTCCGGAATTAAAAAATTCACACAAAGGAAAAGACCCCAAACTAGGTTTGCCTGCTAAAGGTTTTTTAAGGACAGTACTTTCAAAAACAAATGCTGTTTTATGGGTTGACCCAAAAAACAAAACGGGCAACTATGGGCGACTCCTCGCTGTTTTGGAAGTCAAGGGGCTTAACATAAATTTAGCGCTGATAAAACGTGGACACAGCTACTTCAACACACGCTACGCCTGGCCAGATGGTTTCAAAACCTACGCTCTTGCTGAAGCCTATGCCTTTGAAAAACACCTTGGAATCTGGAGTTATCGAAAATCACGCAAGCGTTATCTGCTGCGGCTTAGGGAAGAGGGGAAAACGGTTTATTCCACCAGGAACCCGTATTTTGTGGCAAAAATCCAAAACGCGGAAGTCATTGATTTGTCAAAATACAATGGACGTTTTTTGCGAGTCCAGGGCAAAATTAAAAAAATTCAGCAGCTGCGAAAAGGTGCGCAGCTTATGTTTTTGAAACATAAGCGAATGAAAAAGGGACTGCCGGTTATCAGCTTTGAAAATCAGCGAAAATGGCTGGGACTGCAAAAAATCCGTAAAGGTGATCTTTTGCAAATTGAGGGTTTTGCAACTCTCTACAAAAAAAAGCAGTGGCAAATTAAACTGCATCGGGCAGTACTTTTAAATTAGAAGTTGAAGAAATTTAGTTACGCAAAAGTTCAGAATCATGAATTAGTCACCACAGAGCCAAAGAGAGTACGCAAAGAAAAAAAATAATTAAAATAGCTCTCTGTGTATTCTGTGTTCTCTGTGGTAAAAATGTTTTTCAATACTTCATGATTATTTTTATTTCATCAAATATCATGAAATGATTTATGAAAAGACCAAATAAATTTCAATTTACTCAAAAAAAAATATCTATCTTGATAGGAGGAGTAATTATGTTGTGGGGTATTACTGGTTATTCAGTTGGTCGTCCGCATAATCTTGGTCTGAAAAATAATATGCTCGAACCATGTCCAAGCAGCCCCAATTGTGTTTTGAGCCAGGCGAGTGATGCAAAACATAAGATTAAGCCAATTTATTATGCAACATCTGTAGAAGAGGCAAAAGAAAAACTAATCAAGGTAATACAGTCGATGGATGGCACACGAATTATTAAGCAGGACGAAGTCTATTGGCATGTCGAATTCACCACACGCTGGCTGCGTTTTATAGACGATGTTGAGTTTTATTTTCCGGAATCCGAAGCATTGATTCATCTGCGTTCGGCATCCCGTTCAGGATATTGGGATTTGGGAGTCAACCGGAAACGGGTAGAGGAAATCCGTTCAAGGTTTGAAGAACTTGCGAGGTAGAACTGAACTTAGCGCATTTTTTTCAGCAGATCTCCATCGGATTCTTTGTAATAGTCCTGGTTACGCTGTAGAGTTCCGCTGAGAGCAGAAGTCGCATCCGGTCCTGGGGCATAAATTTGCTGCTGAGCTTTTTCTGTTTTGTTCCAGTTGCATGCAGTCAGCATCATTAGTACTGCTCCAAAAAGCAGACTCATTGTCAGATTGATCTTCATTCAGTTTTCCTGTATTTTTATGTGCTCAATGTCATTATCTGCAACTACTTTAAAAAACTCTTTATACTGTCGCAAGCTATTTGTCACAATTAGTTCCGGAGACATGTGAAAACCATTGTCATAGTTAATCCTCAAGCAGGAAACGGCAGAACTGAGAAGATTTGGCCAAACATTGAATCGGCTCTGGAAAAAAGCATTGGTTCGTTTGAGGTATTGCAGACAACTTGTCGGGGCGATGCCACGGATTTAAGCCGCAGAATTTTAGCAGTAGATACTGCGAGAATAGTGGCGGTTGGTGGAGATGGTCATCTTAATGAAGTGCTGAACGGATTTATTGAAAACGATCTTCCGGTAAATCCGGAAGCACGATTGAGTTTTGTGATGACTGGAACAGGATGTGATTTTCAGCGTTCACTGGGCATTTCCGGCAAGTGGCAGAATGCTGCAGCAAAGCTGAAAGATGCAAAAGTGCGCAAAATTGATGTCGGAAAAGTCACCTACACTGCAGCAGATAAGACACAGAAAATCCGCTATTTTGACAACATCGCAAGTTTCGGTCTCAGCGGAGCAGTAGATCATTGCCTTGAACACTCAAGACTGCGAGACTATTTGGGAGGATCACCGCTCTTTTTGTGGGCCACCATCAAAACCGTTTTCACTCACCCAAACCAGAGTATCCGTTTTCGTATTAACGATGGTCCGGAAGAGGAAATTTGCTCAAGACTCGGCTTATTGGCCAACGGACGTTATTTTGGCGGAGCAATGCATGCCGCTCCGGAAGCAGAACTGGACGACGGGTTGCTCGATTTGTTAATGCTGAAAGAAATTTCTGTGGCAAAATTTCTGTGGCATCTGCCAAAAATATACAAAGGTACACATTTGAAGATTCCGGAAATATTTTTTCAAAAAGTTCGTAAATTCACTGCTGAAAGTTCTGAACAGGTTATTCTCGATATCGACGGTGAGTCTCCGGGATATTTGGCTGCAACTTTTGAAGTCCTGCCGAAGATTTTGAATCTGCAAATATGATTCAGCAGCAAAAAATACTAAAACAAACTCATGAGACTGTTCGCAGGTGTTTCAACAGGAGTTGATGTCGAGAATTAAACAGTGCCCTGAAGGCCAGGATAACAACTAAGGTCGCGCCTAAAGCTGCACCTGAGGCAATAACAAAAATCATCATTATTTGATAACGGACTGCTTCTCCGGGACTGACGCCGGCCAATATTTGACCGGTCATCATTCCGGGCAAACTTACAATACCCATCACCAACATTGAATTGAGCGTTGGAATCATGCTTGTTCGCAAAGCATCGCGAATTAAGTCATGTGCGGCTTCCCACGATGTCGCACCCAGGCTGAGCAGCATTTCAACTTCTTTGCGTCGCACGGACAAGCTGTCCATAAAACGCTCCAGGGCCAGTGAAATACCGTTGAGTGTATTCCCCAAAACCATGCCGAGGAGAGGGAAAAGGTACTGTGGAGAATACCATGGATCAATTTGCAGAACTCCAGAAAGTGCAAAAAACATTACAAAAAATCCGGCCCCAAGGATTGAAATGAAACTGTTCAAATAAATTGTGGAAAATCGTTTTCGTGTACGTCCAACTGCAGTGATGGAAGCGATTGTTGCCATGAACAATGCAACTCCAAGAATCCAAAAAGGGTTGTTAAGCGCAAAAACCCAGTCCAATAAAAAGCCGACCAGCAACAGTTGTCCCACCATTCTCAATGAAGCAATACTCCACTGCTTTGCCAGCCCAAGTTTCAAAATAAGCGACAAACCAATATTGACTGCCATCAAGACTGAGGCAGTCAGCAACTGTCCGATAGTGAGAAAAATATAATCAGTTTCCATTTTCTGATTCAAGGGAAAACATGTTGCGGCACATTCTTCGTAATTGATCCGGATTATGACTGACCCAAATCCAGGCTCGTTGAGGAGTTGTATTTGCTGTATCCGAATTACTATCCGGAAGTTCTTTTTGCCATTTTTCTAGCAGATTTTCGAAACGACCAGTCAGTTCTGCGTCCAGTGATGCAGTGGGTTCATCAAGCAAAAGCACCTGCGGTTCCAGTTGCAGTACCCGGAGTAGTGCTGTAATCTGGGCTTCTCCTCCGGAAAGGTCCTTTGCAGGACGTTGCAAAAATTCAGAATAATCACCAACTCCTGAAGAATTACCGGCAGCGATCGGCAGCGAAAATTGTTCCAACCACGCCAGGATTTGTTTTTGGTCGTAGCGGCGATGTTGATGTGCTTTTAACTGGAATGCACGCTTTAAATTTGTTTCAACGGTTTCGTCGAAAAACACAGGATTTTGAGGGATGAAGCTGACTTTGGTGCGGTATTGAGGCATTTCCCAGTCGTGCAGGGATATACCGTCAAAATTAATAGTTCCGGTTTCACCGGAAGGTGCGGACTCAATAACATCTAATCCGGCTAATGTCCGTAACAGGAGACTCTTACCGCTTCCGGAAGAGCCCGTCAAAGCAAGTTTATCTCCCGGAGCTAAATGCAGGTTGATCTTACTCCAAATCCAGCTGCCTGAAATTTGACGGCTCAAGTTTTTACAGGATAGTCCTGCATCAGATTTTTGACTTGTCCTCACAGATGAGATGTCCGTAGAATGCATTACTTTAGCCTTTGTCTATTCGATTACATTGACAGTCTTTATGTCAGACAATTATACACTTTTGCAACGGAAATACTGGATTTTCGATCTCGATGGTACTCTTACTGTAGCAGTACATGACTTCAATGCTATCCGAAATGAGTTAGGAATTCCAGCAGGACAGCCCATACTTAAAACTATAGAATCTCTTCCGGAAAATGAATCACTTGCTCTTCAGCAAAAGCTTCAGGAGATAGAAGAAAACCTGGCGCGAAACGCAAGACCTGCAAAGGGTGTAAAAAATTTACTGGAAGCACTCCATCGCAGGAATTATCATTTGGGCATACTCACCTTAAACTCCAGGGAGAATGCATGGCTCACGCTGGAGGCTCTCGATTTGGCAGATTACTTCAACGAATATTCCGTTATTGGACGCTGGTGTGTAGAACCGAAACCTTCCCCGAAGGGAATTCACAGGTTGCTGAATCACTGGGAAGTTGCAGCAAACGACGCGTTAATCGTGGGAGACTATCTTTATGACCTGCAGGTGGGACGTGCCGCGGAAATTGCTACGGTTCATGTTGATCCGAAAGGAAAATTCTCCTGGCCTGAACTGTCAGATATTCAGGCAAATTCTTTAGACGAACTTGCCGATTTATTAGCTGAAAACAGCTGACGATATTATCAAATCTTCCCGCTTGTCACTTGCGACTTTCTCCTCTTTGGTGTTAGATGACTCCTGCCTTACTCTTTACTTTGAGGGTAGTATTTGGGTTCAATTCTGCAGATAATAATAGAGATCAGCGGAAAAAGTATTTCTTTCGTCATATCGGACTTAATCCGGGTTGCAGTTGTGCAGTTTATGATTTGGATTTTTTATCCTGGGTTTTCTGCTCTTCCGGCGCCGGATCTTTTTCTTTTTTCCCAGCCATCTGTGAGACAAGAATGCTGATTTCGTATAGAACAATAAGAGGTCCGGCCATTAATGTTTGTGTAAACACATCCGGAGGAGTCAGGATTGCGGCACCAATAAAAATGACGACCAGCGAATATTTACGGTTTTTCCGTAGCCAGGTGGCATTGATGAGTCCAAGTCTGGTGAGAATGAATGAGACTGTCGGCAGTTCAAAAACCAGTCCGAATGCAAATAACAGGTGAATTGTCAGTGACAGATAACTGGCCATGCTCAAGGATGGCAAAGTGAATTTATTTTCAAAACCCAAAAAGAAATCATAACCAAGGGGAATCACGACAAAATAACCGAAAAGACCTCCGCCGACAAAAAGTGGATATGAAAGTAAAATAAAGGGCCAGACTGCATTGCGTTCTTTTGAAAAAAGTGCCGGCCGAACAAACAACCAGATTTGACCAAGCAGGTAGGGGAATGATAAAAAAATTGCAGCATATAGCCCGATCCGCAGATATGTGAAGAACGGTTCTGTTAATTCGAGAAAGACTAGGGGGACGTTGCGTGCATCTAATGGTGCGCGAAAGGCTGAAAGAATTGGTTGATCCAGTTCCATTTCTACAACAGTTGCACCAACGAAAACAACCAGGATTACAATAATTATACGGACAAGACGCTTGCGCAGTTCACCAAGATGAGAGGTTAAAGGCATAGGGACATCATCTGAATTTTCATTTTGATCCGGATCTTTTTTTTGTTCAGATTTGGTTTTGCTCATTATTAAAGGCTACAAAAATATGGTAAATAATTATAATTTGAGTTGAATACAAACAGACATTCGAGCCTAAGTTTTTCAGCTATTTTTTTATTTCTCCTGATTAACGACTGAACGCCAACCATATTTTGTACCATAAACTGATTTTATTTGCACGACAAACAAATGATTAATTGCCAAAATGAGATGCAGTATGGAGTGTTGATGAAAAACCTTTTTGTCTTTATCCGGAAAATAATACCGGAAAAAAGCTGCTGTTTTGTTTTTATCATTTTGCTGCTCTGTTTGTCTTCATCTACGGCGGCAAAGGAGGAAGACTCTGAAAAACTTAAAAAAGATTATTTCCTCTCGCAAAGTTTGAAGCTGGGAAAGAAACCGGTTCAGTCCGCTGTTTTCTCACCAAATGACCAGCAGGCTGTCATCTTATCCGGAAGTTCTTCTCTGGAAATATTCAGAATTCAAAATGGGAAAAGACTGCGTGTAATTTCCAGTTATGAACATAAGGCTATTTCACTTGTCCTTCATGCCGGAGGAAAGTTGGCGGTGACCGGGGGTCAGGATGACACGGTTAGAATTTGGAGTACTGACCAGAGCACTGCACAGGCAGTTATGCGGGGTCATCTGAGCGCTGTTTCCGTACTTGCTCTTAATACCGGAGGAGAGATTTTGGCTTCCGGAAGTCTTGACGGAACCGTTATCCTGTGGAACATGAAAGAACATGAATTGCTGAAATCTACCAAGGTTATCGGTAAAAGCAGCATAAAAAGTCTGGCCTTCCATCCGAATGGCAGAATTCTCGCCATTGGCGGAGAAGATGGAAGTTTGCAATTTCGAAGTATCCCTGAAATGAAACTGATAACCACCCTCTCTGGTCATAAAAACTCGATTAATGATCTTGAATTCAATCCACGGGGCGATTTATTTGTTTCCGGATCTGAGGATGGGACAGTGATTATCTGGGATTGGAAAGTCAAAAAACAACGTTCCAAAATAAACTTTGAAGATGCTGTTTCCACAATAAGCATCCATCCAAAACTTGCAGAAATTGTTGTTGGAACTGCAGGAGGAAGACTTGAAACATGGAGTCTTGCAAAAGGAACCCTGCTGCATCAAATCACCGAATCCGGACCCTTGATTAGCAGTACAGGATATGACAGAAACGGAAGCAGGATTATTTCCGCACTGGAAGATGGAACTGTGGAGATATGGGAAATTGGGGTTTCACTGCATCTGAAAACATTCAGTGGTCACGAAAGGATCGTAGAGTCGCTGGATTTTTCATCAAACAATAAATTTCTCATCAGTTCCTCCTCCGATAAAAGCGTACGTATCTGGGACCTGAAAACAAATATAACCGTATATAATTATGATATCGGCAACCACAGGGTGCAGGATCTTCGTTTTGCTCCCGGAAGCCAACAATTTGCTACCGCGGGAACGGACAGTTCGGTGATAATCTGGGATGCAAAAGATGGAAGCCGCGTTCGTACCTTGAAATTTCACAAAGGAAAAATCAATGCTCTCAGCTATCATCCTGAAGATTCAGTACTCCTTTCTGCTGGTTCTGACAGGAAGTGGGTACTATGGGATTTGGTTTCCGGAAAGTCCCTGCTTTCTCATAAAGGGCATACCTCTCAAATATTAGCGGCATCTTTTTCTCCAGACGGCAAGCGCTTTGCCACTGCCGGCAGTGACCTTTTCATAAAAATCTGGGAATACCCTCAGGGAGAAGAGCTCGGAAAACTCAAAGGACACAAGAAACCTGTTACAACTCTGGCCTTCAGTCCCGATGGTAAATTGCTGGCAAGCGGTTCACAGGACAATCAAATTTTTCTATGGAGACTTGAACCGGAAATTTCAAAGACTCCTTTCCGAAAACTGGAAGGGCACAGTTACATTGTTACTCAGGTCTTTTTTTCCATAGCTGGAAAAGCATTGATTTCAATTTCCAAAGACAAAACGATGCGCCTGTGGGAAGTAAAAAGCGGGAAAATGCTGCGCATACTTCATGGTGACAGTACTCCTCTTGTTGCCGCTGCGCTAAGTCCAGACGGGAAATTAATTGCATTAAGCAACCTGACAAATGATATTACCATCCTCACATTTCCAACCGATATTCCGGAGTTGCAGGATGATACAGGTGATGTTTCAGCATCCGGAGAAACTGATAATTCAGCAAGTTTACAAACTTCTGAGTCAGATTCGGATGCATCGGATAAATACGGAATCGACTTGGAGAATTTGAAGGAAATGGAAAAACTGCCGATGACTGCAGAAGAATTACGTGCCTATGCTGTGACGGAAACCGACGATTTATCAACAGTTCAATACGAAATGCGGCAGCGTCTTAATCTGCTTCTTAAAACAAAAGACACGTGTCTGCATGCTGCAGAAATGGAAAAACTGGCACTGAAAATATTAGTCATTGTTCCTGATGATTTGGCTGCCTATCATGCATTGGTCAAGACGTCTATCCTCAAACAGGATTTTGCAACACTGAGTCTGTTTGTAAGTTCAGGGTATTTTGCGGAATTGGATCAGGAACTTTATGATTATATTTCCATATTGGAAGTTAGAAATATTTTTGATAATTTACGATTTGAGCTTTTTGATCAATCGTTTGTACGTCAGGGTAACAAACAAAAAATAAAATTGGCAAACTGCAAAGGCAATCCTCTCTCAGTCAGCTTATCAGGAATTTCCCGGAACTTACATTATCCAGTTGAGTTTTTAAAAAATATAAATTCTATACCTCGTTTGATTGACTTGCGGGAATATATGAATTTGCCGCAGAAAGAGTTTCAGGACAGGATGTTTGCTGAGACAGAGAGGATTCTCGGAAGCAGGACTCCTCATCCTACTTCATACCTCCCCAAAACTCCGGAAGAGCGGTCAGAAAAGGTTCCGGTAGGAATACTGAATTTAAATCTTGAAAAAGCCCAGACCTGGAAAAATGACGGCATGGCTTCATTTAGTTTACGTAAAGTAGGGGGTCAGTGGCAAAGCTACCAAACCGATCGGGATAACAGAATTGTCATGCATCTTCCTGCAGGAAGTTATTCTCTGAAAGTTGCAGGAGTTTTAAGAAAAACATTTTTCCTCATTGCCGGCACCCAGTTCGACTTGTCTATTGATTAAAATGCAGCAGCGGCAGGGACTCGGCATGATGTCGCTTTAGTTTCTTTTTTAAGAGGTAGACCCAGACGGATCTTGTGTTGAGTCGAAAGGCTGTTCCGGGGAAATGCGGTTGGGCCAGCAAAAACTACTGTAGCTCAGCATATTCATCATCAGTTAAATATTTTGGCTTCCCGTTTTCAAAACTGGAAGCCTCTATAAAACTGAACATCGTTTAATTATATTGCATTGTCGCATAGTGTAAAGTGACATTTTTTTTCAAGGCTATTCTATTAAGGCGCCAGGCAAAATTGAGCTTCGGAACCAATACCAGGCTACTCCGCCGGTGGCCAGATTTCCAAGTGCGATGCCGAAAAGGAATCCGGTTGTGCCCCAGATTTGTGATCCCAGATAAACCAGGGGAATGAGGAAGAGAAAGAGTCGCAGGATATTTATTGTAGTTGAGTGAAAAGGACGATGGAGTGCGTTGCATGAGGCACTGACCAGCTGTGATATACCGTGAAAGGCAAAACCGAAAGGAACGATCCAGAAAAATTGCTGTATAAAGTTTTGAATTTCAGGATCATCTGAAAAGGCCCAGGCAATGCCGCCTGAAAATAGTGCAAGGATTACCCATGCTGTAGTACCCCAAACAAAAGCAAATCGCAGCGAAAAACGGCTTGCATCTTTTATCCTTCCGAACTTTCCTGCACCTAAATTTTGTCCAATAAAAGGAATGAGTACCGATGAAAGTGCCATTGATCCGATCATAGCGATAGATTCTATGCGTGTGCCCACCCCAAAAGCTGCGACTGTCGCATCGCCAAGATCTGCTGCAATACGAGTCAAAACCGCATTTGAAAATGGGAAAAGAAGTTGTGTTACCATGGCAGGAATACCGATATAAAGTAAGGCTTTCCAGGAACGCAGGATTTCAGCAATTCCCGGCCAGGTTATGGTCAGCATCCTCTCCCGTATTCCAAGTACCCATAAACCTGCAATCATGATACTGATATAAGAAATAACAGTGGCAATGGCTGCACCCTGAATTCCGAGTTCCGGAAATGGACCGTAGCCAAAAATCAAAAGTGGATCCAGCACGGCATTAACGCCTGCGGCGATTATCATGATCCAACTGGGGGTTTTTGTGTCTCCTGTAGCCCGAATCGCACTATTTCCAACTATTGGTATCACTACAAAAACCACTCCTGACAACCAAGGAATCATGTACTCCTTGATTAACGGCAACGATTCTGTTGATGCTCCCATCAGTGTGAAAATAGAGTCGAGCGCAAAAAAACTAAGTCCGGCGACACAGATGATAATTAAGGCAACCAGGAGCAGACTGTCTGTAGTCAGTCGCTGGACTCTGTGCTGATCTCCTTCACCGATAGCACGTGAAATAACGGCAGCAGCACCAATTCCAATGCCAAAGGAAAAGCTCATCAAAGTAAAAGTAACCGGGAAAGTAAAACTGATTGCAACCAGTTCCCGGACTCCAATCAGGCTGATGTAAAATGTATCCACCAGGTTGAAAAGCATGATTGAGACAAGTCCGAATATCATTGGAACTGCCAGACGAATCAAGGAAGGGCCAACTGGACCTTCAGTCATGCGCTTTCTGACTGAATTTTGTTTGGAAGAATTAGCAGAAGGAGAGGATGTCAATAAAACCTGAAAGTGCAATGATTGGGAGTTATCTTTCTTAAAACAGTGAGGAAATAAGATAGTAGCATATTATTCACTCAACTCACAACTGGGATTCGCTTTTGAGTCAGGAATCTTCTTTATTGAAATAACTATTAAAGGCCGGAATCGGCTTGATTGCCCGATATATGTGTGGGAGCCTGTACGCATACTGTGATTCAGAACAATTTTTTGTAAAACCTCATGTCCACCGCAAACCGACACAAATCTGCATCCGTACATGAAATGCCAGAGTCTGATTCGTTGTTTGACGACCTGGCACTGCGTCGGGAATTGAGTGCAAATCTGGTTGGATTCTGCCGTTATCTACGTCAGAACGGACTTCGTACCGGAATGGGTGAGCAGATGGATGCACTGCGTGCTCTGGAGGAGGTGGATTTAAAGCATGAAACTGCTTTCAGAATGGCTCTCCGCACTACTTTAGCCAAGAGCATCCGGGAACAGGAAATTTTTGATGAGCACTATCATCGTTTCTGGTATATCTGGGAAAGTGCAGAAAATCTCCAACAGCGTTTCAAGGCAAAAAAAGAGGAACCTGCCGCAGTAGTAGTGGATGCACGTCCAAAAAAAGAATCATTCATGTCAATCGGCGACTGGCTGGGAGGCACAGAGACTGCCGGAGAGGACAAAGAAGCTGCAGGCTACAGTCCTTTTGAGACAGATTCTGAACGTGATTTCAGTTCTTTTCGTGCAGAGGAGCTTAGCGAAGTAATGCACCTCATCAACGAAATAGGTAAGGCGCTGGCAACTCGTTTCAACCGCCGGACAATAAATTCAAAAAAACGGGGACTTATAGATTTACGCAGAACAATGCGCTTAAGTTTGCGCCGTGGAGGAGAAATTATTGATTTGGCACATTCCCGGCGCAGGCGCCAACGTCTGAAATTGGTGCTGTTATGTGACGTGAGTAAATCGATGGACCTTTACAGTCGTTTCCTGATCCAGTTCATCTATGCTTTTCAGAATGTTTATCGACGTATTGAAACCTTCGTTTTCAGTACTTCACTGCACCGAATTACGGAAACTTTACGCAAGGAAGAATTGTACTCTGCGCTAGAACAACTTTCAGCAACAGTCCCGGACTGGTCCGGCGGTACAAAAATTGGCGCTTCTTTTAAGCAATTTGTCGAACAGTACGGTCTCAAGCTGGTTGGTTCTCAAACTGTAGTGCTTATCATCAGTGATGGTTGGGACACAGGTGAAGTAGATTTGCTGGAAGACAGTATGCACTTTTTACATAAACATGCCCGTAATGTGATATGGCTCAATCCACTCAAAGGTAGCCCAGGATACCAACCTGCTACCCGAGGAATGCAGGCGGCTTTGCCTCATATTGATATTTTTGCTTCGGCCCACAATCTCAACAGTCTCAGGAATCTTGTTCACCAGTTGGCTCGTATCCAGGGTGGACAAAGCAGCCGCTTGGCAATTGGAGTTTGATGCTAAACAGTTTTGAGAGTGAGGAGAGAAAAACTTAACTTATCCATGTTGACAGCCATTTAACACATTATTAGGAAGTACCATGTCTTTATATACACTTGATGAAGCCACTCCAGAATTTACAGAAATGACTTTCATTGCACCAGATGCCAGTCTTATAGGAAGAGTACGGATTGGTGCATTTTCTTCAGTTTGGTTTAACTCAGTTCTCCGCGGAGATATGGAACACATCAGCATTGGCGACGAAACCAGTTTTCAGGATTTAAGCATGGGACACTCCGATCCCGGATTTCCGCTGATTATTGGAAATCGGGTGACGGTAGGACATCACTGCGTAATGCACGGCTGCGAAGTTGAGGACGACTGCCTGATTGGAATGGGTGCGATTTTGATGAATGGAGTAAAAATTGGCCGGGGCAGTATAGTCGGGGCAGGTGCAGTTGTGCTGGAAGGAACGGAGGTTCCTCCATTTTCAATGATTGCAGGTTCTCCTGCAAAAGTGCGTAAAACTTATGAAGAAAGCATTTTAGAGAATATCAGAGGTATGTCGCAAATTTATGTAAAGCGCACGATACGATACCTTGAACAAAATATTGGTGAGAGGTAGTGGTTTCCTGAGTTGGAATTCTGAATCAGGCTGCAATTTCGTTGGATTCCCGAGCCCGGAGAATTGCGGTAAATGCAGTTTGCAGTTCATTGGGAGTAAGTTCTTCAAGTTCAGTATGTTCACTGTTCAGGGTTCTGTTTATGAACTGAAGCTGAGGTTCTTTGGCAACATAACCCAATTGATTCAGTTGTCGATCCAAGGTTTCAAACACCCTGTTACGTAACTGCTCATTGGTGTTTTTATCTTTTGCGAGAATTTGCTGACCATGAAAATTAATAGTGTTTATCTCACCTTTATAAGACTGCTTCGACAGAGTTTTGTCTCCTCTTAACTCTAATGCGACAATCACCGAAGTGATCACCACTGAAGTCAGGCAAAAAAACAATAAAATCATTTCCATAGTAACCTCATTTGCTGGTTTTTACTAGTTTTACAGGGTTCAAAAGTCCGTTCTAATTTTATCTCAAATTCCTTAGATTCCGATTCGGACCAAGTGCTGTGCAATTTCATAGATTCAACTAGCTCAAATTTCTTCTCCCGGAGACAATGCAGAAAACAGACCAGCAAAAAATTAATGGCTTCGCAAAAAGTCTGAAATCTTTGTGATATTAGTGAAGTAGTTTATGAGAGATTTCTCGCTGTGCTCGGAATGACACGGTTTTAGGACTTTTTGCAGATTCATCAAAATTGATAGAAAAAATAGCTGATGTCAATCAGCATTTCCTCAAATATGTTCCCATTGTTTTTAAACGACGACATTTTATGAAGCTGAATCTTTTTCTTCAATGCACAATTCAAGGCGGTTTTAACCGGAATTATACTCATGTGATTGATGCAGTTAATGAGCGCAAACTGAATAGCAGAACTGCATTAATCTGGCATTGAACTTGTATTACAAACTGGACACCAAAATCTTGAAGAACATTCATTTTTTATAACCATGAAAAACCAACTGCCTTTTTTACGATTGGGTACTGCATTGCTGTATTTCTTCCTGTTGGCCGTTTTGACAACACCAGCCTGGGGTGTGCGCGTAAAGGATATTGCAGCATTGCGGGGTGCACGTGACAACGAACTTATCGGCTTTGGTATTGTAGTTGGTTTGGACGGCACAGGCGATTCACAGGAGAGTTTACTAACCAGAAAGCCGATTGTGAATGCCTTGGAAAGGATTGGGATTAGCTTAAAGAGCCAGGATATTTTAGGACGAAGTATTGCTGCAGTGTGGCTGACAGCGACTTTACCACCTTTCGCAAAATCAGGACAACGTTTAGACATTACTGCCGCAACAATTGGTGATGCGGTTTCACTTCGCGGAGGAGTTTTGATAATGGCTCCGTTACGGGGACCGAATAGACTTGTTTATGCCCTCGGGCAGGGTCCCATTGCGGGAATACCGAAAGGAGTCAGCAGAGCCGATGCACTGCCTGCAGAAGAATTGGCTAATTTGTCGATAGGATCACGGATGGTGGCCTCAGTTGGGCACGTTCACGGAGGAGCGATTGTAGAACGTGAGATTAGTTTAAATCTTAACAGCAGGGCCCGACTGTATATGAACCTGCATTCTCCGGACTTTACTACAGCATTCCGTTTGTCAAAGCTGATTAATCAGAATTTAGGTATCCGGAGTGCCCGTGCCCAGGATGCCGGCACCGTCGAAGTCTCAGTTCCGGATAGTTACTTGGGCAATACGGTGGAGTTGGTTTCCTTCATTGAAAATTTGGAAATTACTCCAGATCATACTGCTATAGTTGTTCTTGACGAACGGTCTGGAACTGTAGTGATGGGAGGCAATGTCAGGATTTCGCCAATTGCAATTTCTCAAAACGGTTTGAATATTCAAGTTAAACTTCCAACTCTAAATGTAGAAGGAACCCAGGGTGAGCTGACTGAAGGAAGAATACTTGCTTCCAGTGTTTTTATGCTTAAAGGAGGTACTGACTTGAAGGAAATTGTGGATGGCTTTAATAAAATAGGCGCCTCCAGCAAAGATTTAATTGAGGTGCTCAAGGCTGTAAAAACTGCCGGCGCTCTTCATGCAGAACTTGTCATTCGATAAACGAAAATGAAAGTATCAATGCCGTTACCTTTATCTGTACTGACCTTAGGTGCGGATCGATTTAAGGCGGCTCCTGAAATAAAAGGAGTCACCGACGATGCAAAACTCCGTGAAACTGCCAGTGAGTTTGAGGCGATTTTTATCCAGCAGATGTTGAAAACAATGCGGGAATCATCTTTTGAGTCTGATCTGCTTCCTAAGTCAGAAGGTGAAAAATTATTCCAATCTCTACTGGATGAACAATATGCGAAACTTTCTGCAAAGTCCGGAAGTCTGGGCCTGGGAGAGATGATTTATCAGCAGTTGAAATCAAATTTAGACAAATAATAAAAAAACGCTAAAGTTTTGTGATTGATTGGCCGATACATGCAATAAGGTGTTTCTGTGACTTGTCAGGAAAGCAAATATATGGCCTTTCCAGACCCGGTAACATCTGACCTGAGGCCCAAGACTGAAGTGTCTGTATACGCATTTTCGGAAGCAAACGCTTCTTGAATCATGTTAGTTTACACGCCCTATGGGCCTTCTCAGGCTAGCGAACTGCACATTTTTAGTTGTGCTCGTCAGAGTCTGCGGGTATGCTTGTCGGATTACACCGGACATTCCCGCAGAGATAGGGATCTAAACTATTTAACATTGACAGGTGAATTATGAAAATAACAGGTCAACAGCCCCCCGAGTTTCATGGTGTCAAGGGAGGGACTGCTAAAGACAGTCAGAAAACTGCAGACCGTTCAGGATTGACATCCGGAACATCAGAACCTCCAGTTAAGACTTCGACATTTGTGATGAATAAAATAAAAGATAGGATTTCAACTGAGCCGGAAGTACGTGCAGACCGGGTTGCAGAACTTAAAGATAAAATAAAAAATGGTGAATATCAGGTTGATGCGCAACGTCTTGCCAAAACGATGCTGGAGGATGCTCTTCAGGAAGATATAAGCTGAATCTTAAGTGCTGAAAAATAACACGGCGGCCTAACTAAGTCCGTTAGATGGTGTCCTTTTAAGATGCAAGAATTATTGAATATTATGCGACAGGAAGTGGAACTGCATGAGCAGTTGATTTCACAGTTGCAAAAAGAATCCGAGGGATTTGGGCGTTTACGCGGTTCAGAGTTGCTTAAACTTCAAGGCGAAAAGTCTCGTTGTGTACGTGCAACTGCCCGACTCGAGAGGGAGCGGATTCAGTTCGTGGAAAAGCTTGCAGATTCCTGGAACACTAAATCAAAGGAACTGACTTTAAGCGTTATTATTGACAGGACTGAGGATGAATTCTCAAAACCACTTCAGCAATGTTTTGAACGGTTGAAAAGCCTGGTTGCCGAAATACGCAAAATTGCGGATGAAAACGCTCTCCAGGCATCAGGTCGCTTAAAATCTGTTGAATCCTCTATTCGGTTCATGAGTCAGCTCCAGAACGGTCCTCCGACTTATTCAGATGCGGGGAAACTGCAAAATGGTACCAGCACCATGTCCCGTACCGAAGCCTGACTTTATAAGTCACTAAAATCGTTTAGGAACCCTAACCATTTCAGCATTGTCACATGTCTTCGCTCAATAGTTCCCTAAATCTGGGACAGCGCGCCCTGAGTATCAATCAGCGTGCAATGCAAACAGTTGGGCATAACATTGCCAATCAAGAGACTGAAGGTTTCTCCCGCCAGCAAGTACGCTCAGGCACGTCTGCACCAGATCCCACTGGAGTAGGAGGAGGTGCCGACGCCCAGCCGACTACACGGGTTTATGATAAATTCGTGCAGCGCAAAATCCTCCAGGAAAATCCGCGTTCAGGCATGTTTAAGTCTCGAGGAGAATTCCTGCAAAAAATTGAAATTATTTTTAGTGAAACAGAGGGAAACGGCTTACACCAGGCTCTAAACGAGTTTTGGAACTCATGGAGCCAGCTTTCGAATCAGCCGGAATCTGAATCAGCCAGAATGCAGGTAAAGGTGCATAGTGATGTACTGGCACGCCGCTTTCGCAACATGCACTCTCAACTTGACGGGCTGCGTAAAGAAATTAACGGCCGTCTGAATGCAAATATAAATAAAGTAAATGAGTTGGGCCAGAAAGTAGCCGAGCTGAATAGACAGATTAACTTGTACGAGGGCGGCGGCCAGCGGAATGCCAACGATATGAGGGATGCCCGCAATCAGGCAATTGAGGAGTTGTCAGACCTGGTGGATATTAACTCTTTTGAAGATCCCAACGGAAGAACTACAGTTATCATCGGCCGTGACTGGACTCTGGTAGAAGGGAATAACCGCTATCAGCTTGAAGGTACAATGAAGGGCGGTGAATTGGGTATGCTCAGAGTCGATGGCGTTTCGACAAATGACAATCGCCGTGATTTAACCCGCACTTTTCGAGAAGGAGAAATGAGTGAAATGTTAAGAATGCGCGATGAAACAATTGTGAGCTACCAGCATAATCTCGACGAAATTGCCTTCAGTCTTGCAGGAAAAGTTAACAGGATTCACGCAACAGGTACTGGAATAAATTCTGCCGCAGAAATGATGAAGAGTACTTTCGGCTTAAATCCGGATGCACTTAATCAACCCCTGCCTTTCCTGAAAGATGGAATATTTCAGCTTCATTTAGTTGATCCTCATAATGAAATTCTGGAAACTTATGAAATTGAGATACAGGCGGGAAAAGATTCCTTACCCGATATTGTCCAACGCCTGAATCAAACCATCAACGATCCGGGATTGTTACAGGCTTCCATAGAGTCAGACGGCTCGCTGCTTTTACAAAGTACACCGGACTACAAGTTCATTTTTGGTGAAGATCAATCCAGCATCACACAGGTTCTAGGTTTGAATAGTTTTTTTGATACACTCAAAGGAGCAGAAGATATCCAGCTAAGTGAGCATATTCGTGAAAACACGAATAACATTTCAACAGGCAAGGACCTTATTCCCGGTGATAACAGGGTTGCACTGGAAATTGCGAAGCTGCAGACACGTCCGACTATGAGAGATGAAACCATGACTTTTGATGAGTATTATAATGGTGTGCTCACAGGAATGGGTTTGAAAATTCAAAGAAATAAAACTGAGCAGGCACAACAGGAAAGTATGGTGAGGCAGTTTAAGGAAATCAGGAGCTCTATCAGTGCAGTCAATATGGACGAAGAACTGACTGATATGATGCAGTATCAGAAAGCATACGAAGCATCTGCACGTTTTATCAGTACTGTAGATAAAATGATGGAAACCGTTATTAATATGTAATGAATCAAGCAAAAGAAACAGAAGAAAGTAAGAGGCAACCCAAGACTTTTGTCAAAAACTTAAACCACAAGTCCTTTAAATGCGTGTAACTGAGGTCACTAAGCGTGACCATGTAGTAGACAATATTCAAAGATCTTCAGGGAAGCTTCAGGATATTCAAATCCAGATGGCTTCCGGCCGTCGTTTAAACAAAACCTCGGATGATCCAATTGGTGCGGCCAGATCACAGGATATTGTAACTACACTTTCTTCACAGAAACAGCAGCTCCAGAACATTGAAGACAATATTGCCTGGTTGCAGCGTTCGGAGTTGGAAATTGGACATATTAATGAAATATTGGGACAAATTCGTACGCTTGCTATTTCACAGGCCGGCAGCGATTCAAACGAAGAAACCAGGCAAATGGTGGCTCGAGAGTTTTCTGTGGCCCGGAAAACTTTATTTGACACAGGAAATGCGCGTGAAGGAAAACTTTATTTGTTTTCGGGCATAAAAAGTCTTTCTCCTGCTTTGAAAAAAAATGGTATATTTCAACCGGCAAAAGTTGAGAAAAGTGGAGTTGCGCAGAAAGACATCAGGGAATTGCTGGATGTGAAACAATTTAGAGCGCAATTTGAGGGTTTTTCTACTAATAATTATCGAATCAAAGTCACAAAAGGCGGAATTTGGGGACAAGCGAGGATAAAGATTTCAGACAATGGTGGACGAACCTGGAGTAAAGAACAGACATTACGTCCGGTGATTCACGTATTTAACCAGGATGGAAAACTTAACGACCAGGTTTTGCTCAAATTTTCTGACCAGGAAGGTCGTTTGGGCAACATTCTGCCAAAACAATTTGATTTTAATTCAGAGAAATCGGCAAAATTTGACTTGGATGCACTTGGTGTTTTGTTTCCGGAAGGAATTGAGTTTGTGTATCAGCCAAACCCGGAAGTATCATATAATGGATCAATACATAAAAAAGAATCTTTGATTTCAAATGGACTTTCAATTCCGGTAAATATTACTGCTCAGGAACTGCTGCTTGGAGAAGGTGAGGATGGCGTGGATACGTTTTCTTTACTTGCGGCAATGGAGAGAGCTCTTCTCGAAAATGATGGCATTGCGATTGCAAAACGTATAGATCAGCTTAACTTGGCACAAAATCAGGTTTTGAAGCAGCAGGCAGACGTTGGAAATATTGTTCGCGAACTCTATTCAACTCAGTCCAGGCTGGAAAATCAGCAGTTTGAAAAGGAGAGACAACTTTCTGATATCCAGGATTTAGATGTTGCGGAAGCAACTGTGGACCTTAAAGTCGCAGAGGCTAACAACATACTTTCGCTGAATACCGGAGCCCGCTTGATCCAACCGTCACTGTCGGATTTTCTCCGTTAATTTAACCTGTGAATGATAATCACAGGTTTTGTATAATTTGGAATTAATTATCAAGAAGACAGATCATTATGCTCATACTGACAAGGAAGTCGGGAGAAAGTATAACCATTGGGGATGATGTAAAAATCACGGTGGTTGAGGTCAAGGGCAAACAAGTTCGAATTGGAATTGATGCACCCCGAAGTTATATAATCCACAGAGAAGAAGTATATATAAGCATTCAGGAAGAAAACAGGCGTGCGGCAGAAGAGTCTCCACTTTCGTTAGCCGGAATCAAACACCTTTTTGGTAAACTCTAATCAATAAAACATTAATGCTTGTTCAAACCTCACGCTTCGGTGAGATCGAAGTTAAAGACGATCAAATAATTAGCTTTCCTTCAGGATTGATAGGTTTTTCGGAAGACCATCGTTTTGTGATCCGGGAAGATGAAGCAGCAGCACCTTTTCGCTGGCTCCAGTCCATTGATAGTGAAGATCTTGCTTTTGTGATGATTGAACCGCATGTCTCTATTTCAAATTATGAGCTTGAGTTAACAAATGATCACCTGAAAAAACTTCATGCAGAAAAAACTGAAGATCTGTCAGTCTATAGCCTGGTCACCATGGCCAAAAAAATGGAAGATGTGACTATAAATTTACAGGGCCCCCTGCTTTTTAATCTTGAAAAGCGCCTTGGAATTCAGATCATTGTTCAAGATGGTAGATACTCTACCCGTCATTCACTGTTTGCTGAAAAATTAAAAAAGAGTACTCCTGAGTCTTCATCTCAGGAAGAGCCGGAGAACAGCAGCAAGTCTTTAGAACAAGCCGGGTGATCCTGCATCAGCCCGTAATCGGCAATGAAACTGAAGTTCTCATGCCGACAAAATTCCTTCCTGCAAACACTCAATAATGAGTGAAATACAAAAACCCCTTAAATCTATTGAAGTCAGACAAATCTGTTTAGAGAATGATTTGGAGATTTCAGATTCCCAATGGCAGCTGCTGGAAAAGTGGGCTGTTATGTTGCTGGATGTCAACCAGAAAGTAAATTTAATTTCCCGCAAAGAAACAGATTTATTGTGGGAAAAACAAATATTGCCCTGTCTTTCATTACTGGTTTTACGTAAAATTGAAAAAGGTGCAGATGTTTGTGATTTTGGTACAGGAGGAGGATTGCCGGGAATGATACTGGCCATAGTACGTCCTGATTTGCGGCTTACTTTGTTGGATTCACGTCAGAAAAAAATTGTGGTCCTTCAACAAATGATTGATGCATTAAAGCTCAAAAATGTTCAGACTGTCCCTGGGCGAGGGGAAGAGTTAGGCAAACAACGTCCCTGGCGTCATAGATTCCCGTTTGTGACAGCACGTGCAGTTGCACCTTTGATCGATTTAGTACGCTGGACCTCTGATTTGAGAAAACCGGATTCAGTACTGCATATTTTTAAGGGTGGAGAAATCAGGAATGAAGTAACGGCACTGACTAAAGTAGTTTCCGCAATCAAAGTCAAGAAGTCTCTGATGGTACTAAAAGGATATCCACATTTTGCAGAGAATCAAAAATATTTAATATCTTTAGAATTTTCCTCAAAATAACTCGTTAGTCACGAGTTCTCGTAAGATAATGATATTGTTGTTTACGGTTTGTCATCTCGACCGAAGAGAGGGATCTGATAAAATACTTATATCGTGCAAGATTCTTCACATACTTTCGGGATGACATGACAAAACTAGTGTTTGTCCAGTAAATAAATACACAATTTTTCCCTAATATTTAATATGCGGATAATTTCTGCCAATCTTAATGGAATTCGTTCGGCAAGTTCAAAGAGTTTTTTTGAATGGCTACACATACAAAAAGCAGATCTGGTTTGCCTGCAGGAAACCAGAATTCAGCCGGAGCAACTAACTGAAATCATGCTCAATCCACCAGGTTTAAAGAGTGCCTTTGTATTTGCTGCAAAAAAAGGTTATTCCGGAGTTGGGCTTTATTTCCGGAAAAAACCGGATCGAGTTCATGAAGGTATCGGCTGGTCTGAGTTGGACAAAGAGGGCCGCTTCATTCAGGCAGATTTTGGCAAATTGAGTATTGTCTCACTTTATCTACCCTCCGGAAGCAGCGGAGATATTCGGCAAAATTTTAAGTACAAGGTGCTGGATTATTTAGATAAATGGCTTTTGGAAGCTAAATTATCCGGAAGGGAAATTATAATCTGCGGAGACTGGAATATTGCGCACAAGGAGATTGATTTGAAAAACTGGAGAAACAACCGTAAAAATTCTGGGTTTTTACCCGAGGAACGTGCGTGGATGACAAAAATATTTTCTGAACTTGGTTATGTGGATGTATTCCGGACACTTAATCCTGATCCCGATCAATATACCTGGTGGTCAAACCGCGGTAGAGCGTGGGATAATAATGTTGGTTGGAGACTAGATTACCAGGTTGCCACTCCTGGAATTGGGGTCAAAGCCGTTAAACAGTCAATTTATAAAAAGCAGCGTTTTTCAGATCATGCCCCACTGATCATTGATTATGATTACAGACTTTAATCACATTGAATTTGTATAACAGACGTTCTCCCTCCTATGCTATTCCAGTTTAAATACCCGATCAAAGACACGGCGTAAAAAATCCGGCTGCTGCTCACCATTTAAGGTACTGATTTTTGTGCCGTCCGGTTTAAAAAAGAGTAGCGTGACCCGGCTGACGTTGTGATATTCTGCAAACCAGCTTCCTTCTTTGGAGTTCAGATTAGCAACCAGGAAACGTATTTTCCCTTTATATTCCGGCTGGAGCGAGTTGACCACCCGCTTGAGTGCACGGCAGGAAGGTCAACCTGGGTCATGAACCTGGACTACCACGTTTTCTCCCTTGCCGATTGCTGACAGGTCATTGTCTTCTTCTGTGCTGTCAAGCCAGATCCAACCGGCAAGAACAAGTATCAGCACGCTCGTAATGGAAACCAGCCAACGAACATTTTGTCTTCGGTGAGCTTTTTTGGAAGAACCTTTTACCCTTCGATGTTTGCTCATACAAATTTCCTTTCAGTTAACTCTTCAATAATCTGGATTGATCATTGTGTCAATCATGCTATATTAACCTGAACTTAAAATACACACAAACCATGAACAGGTTTTTATGGAAATTATTACATGGGGCGATATCCGTCGGGGTACATTAGCCATCGTTCTCGTGATTGTGCCAACTGTTTTGCTTGGAACATATATGGCTCCGGTACTGCAAAGTTACCAGATTACAGGGCCGGGACTGTGGGAACTGAAACGCAAAGGTGCTCCGGATGCCCTGATTGAACCACTGCATGAGTTGCGGCTAAAACCATTCTTTTTTAAGTTTAGACTAATGAGCGAAGTGGAGTCCAGAATTTCTGATGTAGATTTATTCAAAAAATATGAAAATAAAATTGAGCGTCAAATCTCAGGTATAGCCATGCCTGCAGTTGAGTATATTTTTCTTGCTGTTTTAGCGGCTTATTATTGGATTTTATGGTTTGTAACGAGGAGATGGTTCCCTGATGGAAAGGTATGATTAAGTTCACGGGTTTTTTGCCTTTAAAACCGTTGCTTTTCAAAGGTGAAATCTCTCATTTTGGTTTCCCGGATAAAGATCCACGCTTTCAGGGTCACCTTGAAATCTGTCACTCTATTCATCTTCCGATTCAAGGGGTAGTTCAAGCTGGCTTTCTCCGGGAAGCTTGTCCATGTCGAGTTCACTTAATGCAGGCAGGTATTTGAGTCTGGTGAGGCCAAAAACTTCAAGGAAACCCTTTGTTGTTCCATAAAGTCCGGGCCGTCCAGGTAGCATTTCACGACCCACGATCCGCACCAGTTTTTGCTGCATCAGACGACGGATAGTGTGGGAAGAATCGACTCCTCGAATGAACTCTATTCCAGCCCGGGTAAGGGGTTGTTTGTAGGCAATTATAGCTAAAGTTTCCATGACTGCAGGTGAAAGTTTGATTACTTTTACTGTTTCTAGAGATTGTGCCCATTTTTTATATTCCGGAAGTGTGTGCATCTGCAAACCGTCTGCAACAGAGTCAATCCGGAAAACACGGTCGGTTTTTTCGTAAGCTGCATTCAGTTCAGAAACCAGTTCCCGAACAAGTCCTGTTTCACAACCACCAATCATTTCCGCAAGTTGTTTGGGAGATAGTGATTTGGTTGCAACGAACAATATAGTTTCAAGAGCTTGTTTTTGTTCCAGTTTTGTCATAGAATTCCAATCAGTAAATATTAATGCACATCTTTCTGTACGAGTGATATGATAAGGACTGCAATTCCGGTTATCAAAACAAGAAACATCAAAGCGGTGAAATGCATGTCTGCATTAAATCCACAGGAAACATCACCGAGAATACCATCCACAGGCTGCAGATAAAGTTCCCCGCATAAAAGCCGGCTAAAATAAGAAGAAATTATGTATGAAAACCTGTTGATTAACCAGAGCAAAACTGAACCGGCGATGAGTATGGTTCCCAGCCTTCTTTTATTCATTTGCCCCTTTTTGTTTGCACAGCAGCAAATTATGCAAGCAGACATGCTCCGTAGTTAAAACTCAACATTATCCCGATTCTTATCTATAACGCAACCCTTTTTTGAGTAATTTGATGGATACATCCAGTATAGATTATGCAGAAGGCCGAGTTTTTACCTTTGAGGATGAAAGCGCAATTCGGCCCGGTTTTCTGGAAACAATTGAGTATTCAGGTCCACGGCAGCATGTAAGCTACCAAATGAATGAATTTGCGGCAGTTTGTCCTTTTTCCGGTCTTCCGGACACAGGAATTGTCTGGGTTGACTATGTACCTAAACAGAAACTTGTTGAACTCAAGGCACTGAAATATTATTTCCTTTCATTCCGCAATGTTGGAATTTTCCAGGAAGCTGTAACTGCCAGGATTTTTAAGGACTTGTATCCACTTCTTGAACCGGAAGAATTGCTGATCAAAACCCGCTACAATACTCGTGGCGGCATTGACACCACCTGCACCATTGATTCCAATGAACAAAAAAACTGACTCATCTGTTCTCCGCGAAGATACCAAAGTTGTTGTTTCCGGACGTGATATAAAAAATTACGGAGGTGTGATTAATCCACCTGTTTATCATGGCTCGACTATCCTCGCAGAAAGTGTGGAGAGCTACAATTCCCGATATCTTGAAGCAAAGGAGGGTGAGCAGGTAATGGTTTATGGAACAATGGGAAATCCCACAGCATGGGCTCTGGAAAATGCAATTGCAGAACTGGAGGGCGGTTATCACTGTTCAACATATCCTTCCGGACTGGCAGCAATTTCGGTTGCGTTGATGGCTTTTTTGAAAAGCGGTGACCATTTGCTGATGACAGACAGTCCTTATGCTCCAACCCGGAGATTTTGCGACACGGTTTTGCGGCGCTTTGGAGTGGAAACAACATACTATGATCCATTAATTGGTGCAGAAATTGAGTCTTTGATGCGCCCAAATACAGCGGTAATCTTTACCGAGTCACCAGGTTCAAATACTTTTGAAGTCCAGGATATTCCTGCCATTGCGGAAGTTGCCAGAAAACATGGAGCAATTACTCAGCTGGACAACACCTGGGCCTCACCGCTTTATTTCAAGCCTTTTGAACACGGAGTCGATATTTCCATTCAGGCGGCTACAAAATACATTGTCGGACATTCGGATGTTTTGCTCGGATCTGTTACCACTACCAGGGAGAATTGGAAAATTCTGCGGGACTGTACATGGCACTTCGGACAATGTGTCGCTCCTGATGATCTTTACCTGGCTCAGCGCGGCTTGCGGACTATGGCTGTGCGCCTGCGTCAACATCAAAAAAGTAGCCTTGAAATTGCAGAATGGCTCAGTAATCGTAATGAAGTACGGCAGGTTTTGTATCCGGCTCTTCCGGATGCTCCGGGACATGAAATATGGAAACGCGATTTTTTGGGAGCCAGCGGATTATTTGGTGTGGAGTTGGAAACATTTTCCCAAAAGGCGGTGGAAAAAATGATTGACGAAATGCGATTGTTTGGAATTGGATCATCCTGGGGGGGCTACGAAAGTCTGATACTGCCGGTTAATGTTCGTGATCTGCGGACTGCTTCGCCGTGGCGTTTTGAAGGTCCGCTGCTGCGTCTGCACATCGGACTTGAGGATGTTGACGATTTAAAGGATGATTTAAACGATGGATTGGAACGTCTGCGGAATTTTCAAAGTTGATTTTCTTCTGCAGCACTACTCACAACCCAACTAAAAAACCTCATAATGAATTTTCTGGTTGCCGATGATTCAGTAGAAGTCCTGGAATGTCTTAGGAAATTCCTGGAGAAAGAGGGACATTCCGTGCGTTGCACAGGTGATGGTGAAGAAGCTTTGCAGATTTTTCGAGGAGAGGAAATCGACGCAGTTTTTTGTGCGCTGACACTGCCGAAGTTGGGAGGATTGGAATTGCTTCAGGAAGTTAAATCTGCCAACAGTCGTCGTCCATTTGTAATGATTTGCCCGCAGAATGATACTGAAAGTGCACTCAATGCGTTGCAGCTTGGAGTCTGCGATTTTCTCATTAAATCGATTCAGCCGCTCGAACTCCAACGTACTCTTGACAGAGTTGTTTCACTTAACAAGGGCTTCCACTCAAATGCTTATGCTGTGGATTACCTGCTACAGGAATCACGGACATTGGAAATCGGTAACGATTTTGAGGACGTAAACCGGATTGTTGCATTTATGACGCAGGATTTGTCCAGCTTTGGTATTTTGGAACAATCACAATTGTTTCGTATGAATGTATTGCTCAAGGAAGCCCTGGAAAACGCTATTTTTCACGGCAACCTGGAATTGAATCCAGAAATGCGTCGTGACAATCCTAAACTGTTTTATGAAACGGCAAAACGAAAAATGGACATTGATCCACATAACAACCGCAAACTTCTTCTTCAAATTGATATCAGCCGAAACTCTGCAAAATACTTGGTACGTGATGAAGGAAAGGGATTTGCACACTCAGATTTACTGGATCCGAAAGATCCTGAAAACCTGCCCCGCATCAAAGGACGGGGTCTGCTGATGATAATGAATTTTATGGATGAAGTTTTTTGGAACGACCGGGGAAACGAAATGACGATGGTCCGCTACCGGAAGCGTAACTAATGAGTAAAGTTTCAGTACTTGATATTGTTAAAATGAAGTGTTTCACAAGTCTCAAATGGAATATTTTTTGTTTCCAAATTTTCATTCTGCTCTTGTTTTCCGGACTTTTGCAAAGCTGTTCTGAAACAGCAAATGTTCAAATTCGTTTGCCGGCCAAAGAGTTGTATCAAAAGGCAATGGTTGCAGTTGAAGACGAATTTTACCAGGAAGCATTGAAAAACTTTGAAATCCTGGTTGACGAACATTCTGGAACACGTCTGGCAACTCTTGCGCATTTGAAAATGGGTGAAGTGTATTTTTTGCAGAGAAAATGGGAAGAGTCCGAGACTAGCTATAGGCGGTTTCTCCTGCTCAATCCCCGCAGTCACCTCACACCTTATGTACTCAACCGTTTGATTGCACTTAATTACGAGCGCAATATCTATGGTTTATTTGCAAAGTCACGGGATTACGACCGTAACATGGAACCTAACCGGACTCTCATTCGTGAATACCAGCGTTTTTATTTGCTTTTTCCACAAAGTCCATATCTGGCAGACGTGAAGGAATATCAGAAAGGAGCATTGGCAGATCTTGCAGAACATGAGCTGCATGTGGCGAACTACTATTTCGATAATGATGCCTACCACTCAGCGATTGGACGCTATCTGTATTTGCTCAAAAATTATCCCGGTTTTCCCCGCAGCGGAGACGTTGCAGAACGGCTGATTTTGGCCTACCGTTTGAATCAGCAGCCGGAACTTGCTGACGAAATGCAAAAAATTCTTAAATCTTTGCGGGAGCGAAAATTACTGGCACAACATACAACGAGAGAGGAATGACCAGACCGTCAGTTCGTTTTTCACTTGGAAGATATCTGATCCTTTTGGCGGGGATTCAATTTTTCTTCTCCGGATGTGCCCAGCTGGATGGTATTTTTCCAAAATTCAAACCCCAAGAGACCACTAAAAAATCCACTTCCAGTGCTGAAACTGTAACAGAACAACAGGAAATTCTTACTGAAGAAAATCGTCTGTTGAAGGCAAAAATTGAGCAGCTGGCACAGCAAATCAGTGAACTCCAAAAACAGCAAAAAGTACAAAGCGATGATTTTCTATTGCTTCAGGAACAATGGGAAACTAATTTTGTTTTGCTGGAGCGTTCTGTTGAGGAATCATTGAGATCAGCAAAGGCCTCTGAATCCACTGCTTTAATGATTACACAGGTGCTGGAGAATCAGTCGCTTAATTCATCTGCAGATAGATCAGGAACAGATTCACAGGGTTCACTTCCACCGCTTGAAAATTATTCATTGCTGGGCAAACCTGAAACCAGTGTCCAGAAAGCATCTGCTGTCGCAACCACGAAGGAAATGGAGAAAATCAATAATCTGGAAATCAGTGAGCAGGAAATGGGTGTTGAAGAAGAACCGAGTTTTCCTGAAGCTGGACTGGTGAATATGCAGGATTTGGAAGATCCGGAAGATTTACCGGATCCTGATGTTCGTGCTATTCAAGCTGAAATTGCAGGCAGTGAAACTTCGCAAGAATCTGTGAAAACTGTGGAAACATCAGACAACGGTTTTTCCGATCCGGACCTCAATCCTCCGGAGGATCCGTTTATTTTAATTCGTCATCCTGGAGTAAAGAAGATATATAATCAGGGTATGACTGCAGTTATTGAAAAAAAACACGAACAGGCCATTTTGATTTTTGAGAATTTTACGGAAAGATTTCCGGACAATCTTGATAGCGACAACGCCTTTTACTGGATTGGACGCTCTCACCTGGAACTGAACGATTTGAAAAAAGCAGAAACGGCTTTTCGCAATGTACTGAGGTATTATGAGCACCGACCGACCTCACAGGGCTATAAAACTCCGGACGTGATATACATGCTGGGTAAACTGCATGAAAAGCAAAATCTTGATCAGCGGGCGGCTTATTATTTTGGGGAAGTAATCAAGCGCTTTCCGGGCTCTGCGGCTGCCAGGAATGCAAAACTTGATTTGGACAGATGATTCAGTAAAGTATAAAAGAGCGAATCATCTCAATCAGCAGGAGTGCCGCAATCACCGAAACATCAATTCCGCCTATGGGCGGGATGACTTTTCTAATCCGGCTTAGCACTGGTTCCACCATGCTCTGCAGCCAGCGTATGGCGGGAGGATAGTGCTGCTCGTGCATGACCCATGAAAGCAATGCATAGACAACCAGCATCAAGCTGTAAAGCCGTAACATTGCCGCAAGCACCTGTACTAATGTTCCGGAAATAGGCATTATTAATTTTCCTGTTTATTTGTTATAGTAACAATCTCGCAAGAAGTTGTCATTCTCGCGGAAGCGGGAATCAAGGAACTCTGAAACTGTCCCCCGCAACGGAGTGCGGGGCTACCGTATTCTCCATTACAATTTTGTACGGACACGGCGCGCCCGGCCCCTACTTTGAAACTTGCACCCCGCTAACGTATTCTCCAATACAATAATGTACGGGCACGGTGCGCTGTATCCCTATTGTGAAGAATCCTTGCGGGATTCCAGCTTACGTACTCGCTCAAAAAGTTCGCCTAATCGGTTAATGAGTGACTGAAGCTGCCTCCATTGGTTGACCGGCCGTCCGGGCATTCCGCCCAAGACCTCATTGTCCTGTGTGTTTGCGGTAATTACGGCTCGTGCTACAGCAGTGACGTTGTTTCCTACAATCACATTATCCCTGATTCCAGACTGCCCACCCATAATCAGGTGGTGTCCAGCCTTAACGCTGCCTCCAACTGCCGTTTGCGCTGAGATCAGGGCTTGTTCACCCACACTTACATTATGAGCAATTTGCACCTGATTGTCCAGTTTACTGCCCCGCTTTATAACAGTCGTACGAAATCGTGCCCTGTCGATAGTCGTACATGCGCCAACCTCAACATCGTCTTCAATGCACACTGTTCCAACTTGCGGTATTTTCAGGTTAATACCTCCACGCTGAAAAAAACCATGTCCGTCTGAACCGATCACAACTCCGGATTGCAAAATTACCCGATTTCCAATTTCACATTTCTCCCGCACCACTGTATTTGGGAAAAAAGTGCAATCTGCGCCAATTACAACTTCTGACATGATTACAACTCCTGCGTGCAGGATGGTATTCTCGCCAATGTTTACTCCATCGTAAATCACAACATTGGGACCGATTTTCACATTTTTGCCAAGTTTTGCACTTTTACTCACAACCGCGCTTGGATGAATTCCGGACTTCATGGAAACATCAGGAATGAACGGCTCTGCAGGATGAAAAAGTTTTGTGGCCTCAACGTGTGCCGCCAGAGGATCATCCGCGTAAATCAGGTTGTGCTCCGGATGCTGAACATCTGGAGAAACAACCAATGCTACCTTGCTCGAATTAATTTCATCTACAGTTGTCCCAACATGCCTGGACATTCCTGCAGGTGTCGGAACACTTGTTAATCCATCCGGACTTGTCAGATAGGCCAGTCCACCTGCCTGAAGCGAATCCAATCCGCAGACATGTGTGATTTGCAAATCTCCGTTGCCGGAAAACTTCAAACCGAGTTGTTCTGCAAGTTCTTTCAGTGAATATGAAACAGCAGCCATATATCTCACCCAATTTCATTTCGAAGGGGCCGTACCAGGACCTGGCTTCCTTCGGGAAGTACCGGAGAATCTGCCTCTACCCGGATCAGGGCATTTGATTCTACCAGCGAACTAATACTGTGGGAGCCCTGAAATGCGAGGGGCCGTACCCGGAATTTTCCATTCTTTTCACTGAGCTGTCCTCGCATGAAATGCAGACGATTTAAGGTTTCCGTGATCGGTTCATCCAGCGTGGCTTTAACCATAGTTTCTTCTAAAATTTTTCGCCCCATCAATTTTCGCAGTGCAGGGCGCACAAATTCTTCAAACAAAACGTAACTTGATGCGGGGTTTCCCGGCAACCCAAAGACCAGTGTTTTTCCCCGCCGACCAAAAAAAAGCGGCTTGCCTGGTTTGAATTTTATTTTCCAAAATATTTCCTCTACACCCATTTCCTTTAGAAGCGGCTTGGCAAAATCCTTGTCACCAACTGACATTCCTCCGGAAATAAGTGCTACATCTGTCTGAAGTGCTTCTTCAAATGCCTGTATCAAGATTTCCGGAATATCCGGAACCAGCGAAATTTTTACCAGTTCGCAAGACTCCTGCCTTACCATGCCTGCCAGCATGAAGCGGTTTGACTCCCGGATTTGTCCGGCTTGCGGCTTCCCCTCAACGTCAACCAATTCGCTTCCTGTGGAAACAATGCTTATTTTTGGTAGGCGGTGAACTGGAACCTGCGCATAACCAAAAGTCGCCAGCACGGCGATTTGTGCCGGCCCAATCAAGGTTCCTGCCGGAATCATTATTCGACCCTCCGGAATGTCTTCACCCTGATTACGCACGTTTTGCGTTTTCGGGATCGCTTGAGTGAAGTATACAAAGGACTCATTGAGTTCGATATCTTCCTTCATCACAACCGTATCAGCTCCAGGCGGAAGTGGCGCTCCTGTAGCGATTTGCAGGCATTGTCCGGAATTCATCTGCTCCTCTCCGGTATCACCTGCAGCAATGTAACCCAGTTTTTTCAGGCGCACCGGATTTTTGCGGGAGGCATCTACCAAATCCGCCGACTGAACAGCATAACCATCCACGGCAGAATTATCGAAAAGCGGCAGTCCGTGGGGTGCTAAAATGTCTTCTGAAAGAGCCAGACCCTGAGATTCAGTCAGTGGACAATTCCTTTTTCCTAAAGGCTTTACATGTTCGAAAACCAGGCTTCTGGCGTCTTCATAAGATAACATCACGTTTTACATGTTTTTTTAATGTCGTTTTGTTTCCAGATAAAACCCAATTTCTCTTTGTCCTAACTCTGAACTACTCCATTCATGAAAACCCAGCTTCGTCAAATTTTCAAGCAGATTCAACCATTCGATGTGATCCCACGTCTGGTGTACTCTGAGCCAGGCGTTTAGTTCTTTTTTGGGAAAACGTTTTTTAATTTTTGCAGGCATGATTATTCTTTTATTTTTAGCTTATGTTTTGGTGAAAAATTTTATAGACCACTACCCATTTTACGCATTTTTCACAAACTCAAAAGTCCCTTGTGCATTTTTTTTGTGAGTTGCAGAATAATGCAGGAAAACTTGAAACAGTTATGATGAAATGTTAGTATGATGGATCATTTTAGAGGAGATTGATTATGTATATTTTTGCTTTAACACTGCACGTAATTGCGGTGATGCTGGTAATCGGCACTCTGTTTGTGCAGTCTTTGTCGGTTGTTTTTCGCTTACGTTTAAGTAATCAGGTGCAGATCGAGGGGATTCAGTTTGTACAGCGTCGTGTTCATCGACTGATTTATTACCCAGTTCTGGCTGTGGCAGTTGCTTCCGGGGCCTATCTGGCCGTGATTCAGGAACGGATCAGTAGTCCTGGCAACGGCTGGCTGCACACAAAGATCACACTTTTACTGATCTTGATTATTTTGGGTTTTGTCAACAGACGTCAAATTATGAACATTGATTTGCGCAAGTCTCAGGCCTTGTTGGTTCACATTGGTATTTTTTTCGTTTCAGCAGCAATGATTTTTCTGGCACAGGCAAAACCGTTCTGAATTCTGTCTCAATTCCTATCCGGAGAGGTGTCCGAGTGGTTTAAGGTGATAGACTCGAAATCTATTGTACGTTCTGCGTACCGGGGGTTCGAATCCCTCCCTCTCCGCCATCAAAACTGATATTATTACATAATTTCAGTA
>Ga0208064_100056_pt1 | contig 32338 bp, 23 predicted proteins | sample DeeseametaMP0145_FD_184220 | JGI IMG/M metagenome (GOLD analysis project Ga0208064, IMG submission 184220) | Marine microbial communities from the Deep Atlantic Ocean - MP0145 (SPAdes) | ecosystem: Environmental > Aquatic > Marine > Oceanic | place: West of Cape Verde, Atlantic Ocean | collected...
ATGTGCATAATTGCAATATACCCAGTTTGTTCAGCTATTTGCAAGTACTTTTGTTATTTTTCTCATCTTTCGGTGGTAGCCTTGAACCTGTAAAATTGCAACAAAATAATTTTTCAGGACATTACTTCCACTGCCATCGCAGTTGCTTCACCGCCGCCGATGCAGAGACCTGCCACTCCGCGGGTTTTTCCATATTTTTTCAAAGCCGAAATCAGCGTCACCAGGATTCTGGTTCCGGAAGCACCTACCGGATGACCGAGAGCACATGCTCCACCGTGTATATTTACTTTTTCAACAGGTAAATCGAGGTCTTTCATGGCCGCCATTGTGACTACTGCAAATGCCTCGTTTATTTCAAAAAGATCTACATCATTTGCCTTCCAGCCAACGGATTCAAGCACATTGTTTATTGCACCAACCGGTGCAGTGGTAAACCATTCCGGAGCCTGAGCAAAACTGCTGTGACCAAGAAACCGCGCAAGTGGTTTCAAGCCGCGTTTTTCAGCAGTTGATTCACGCATCAAGATCAGGGCCGCAGCGCCGTCAGAAATGGATGAAGAATTTGCTGCCGTGACTGTACCATCTTTTTCAAAAGCCGGCCGCAATTTGGGAATTTTATCTAAGTCAGCGGTTAACGGCTGTTCATCCTGCTCAACCACCGTTTCTCCCTTGCGGTTTTTGAATGTGACCGGAGTAACCTCACTCTTAAAACTTCCGTCCTCAATTGCTGTTTTGGCACGTGTTAAAGAACGGATGGCAAACTCATCCTGAGCTTCACGGGAAAACCCGTACTTTTGTGCAGTTCTTTCTGCAAACACCCCCATAAGTGTACCCTTGTCAAATGCATCTTCAAGTCCGTCCAGAAACATATGGTCCATCATTTGACCGTGTCCAAGCCTTTGTCCGGAACGGGCTTTCTGCAAAATATAAGGAGCATTCGACATACTTTCCAGACCTCCGGCAACCATTACTTCATTGGTCCCGGCAAGTAACGAATCATGTGCCAGCATTGTAGTTTTCATTCCTGAACCACACATCTTGTTCACAGTGGTGCAACCGGCTGCATCCGGAAGTCCTGCCCCGATAGAGGCTTGACGCGCCGGCGCCTGTCCCATTCCTGCAGGCAGAACGCACCCCATCAGTACTTCGTCAATATCTTCGGCTTCAACACCGCTGCGTTCCAGTGCGGCACGAATGGCGAAACTTCCCAGTACTGGAGCAGTAACGTCTTTTAGAACTCCCTGAAATCCACCCATGGGTGTCCGGGCCATGCCCACAATAACAATTGAATCTTTGTTGCTCATTTCATACCTTTCTATATAATTTTATGTTTACTTTTTACTTGCAAAAAAACGATATCATTCAATGATATAATTAAGATAATTTTCAGTTTTTGACTTCAACTGCATTGGTTCTTCCGAACAAGCACCATAGACATGCACTGCAGTTGTTTTGGTTTCATTTCCAGAGTAATTACATAATGAAAATAAGGTTTGTGATACTTTAGACCACTTTTTGTTTGTCACGATTATAGCAGGATATAAACAAATTTTAAACCGGAAGGTCCAACGTGTGATGTGGTAAAAATACTTGAAAAATTGAACCGCCTGAGTTGCTTTGGACGTAGCGCAATAAGCCTCCATGAGCCTGAATAAGCCGGTGTGAAATCGATAAGCCCAGACCATGCCCTTCTTTTTTAGTGCTGAATAAAGGTTTGAATAATTGTTCCCGCTGTTCATTAGAAACACCTGAGCCTTCGTCTTCTACGGCAATTAGAGTATAACTTCGTTCAGGATCCAGGTTAGTTCCTGCAAGTTCCCATTTACCGCAATAACGCGTATGGACATTAACAGAAGCATCAGCCTTTGAAGCTTCTACTGCATTTCGAATCAAGTTCAAAAACACCTGGTGCATTTTGTCCCGGTCAGCCTGTATGTCTGGAAGAGACGTATCGAAACTGCGGATAAACCGAATTTGAGTTGCTGTATTTTGCTCAAACCTGATTACCGTATTCAGCAATTCATGTACGTCAAATGAAGTCAGTTCCAAAGGCAGCGGATGAGAATGAAGCAGCAGTTGTTTCAGCAAACGTTCAACTCGATCCAGTTCAGCCAGCATCATGCCGGTGGAGGAGTTACTAATTTTTGACTTCTGCAGATCACGTTCCAGTAACTGGAGCATACCTCTTACTCCACTTAGCGGATTTTGTATTTCATGTGCCAGGGATGCGGCCAATGTCCCCAGCGCACGTGACAACTGTTCTTCCTGCTCTCTGGCTTGAGTCTCTTGAAGAGTGGTGCTTTCCAGCAGTGTTATTACTGCCTGTTTTACCTTACCGGTTTTGTTTCTAACAGGAGCAATCACAATTTCTGCACCCCGCTCCTGCAACGGAGGTGTTTTCAACACATATCCTCCCATCCGAAAAACATTTCCGGAGTTGAGGACACCTCTTATTTTTTCCTGAATCATGACATCTGCATGAAACAACTCCCTGCTTTGTTTTCCGAGCAGGCGCTGTGAGTCCTTTTGCCAAAATTGGGCAGCTGAATCGTTACAATAAACTACCTCTTCCTTTTGGTCAATTACGATTACTGCCTGTGGCAAATGGTCTGTCAGAGCGGAAATGAGTGCCTTAGAAATCATGAACGGCTGGTTTTCAATAGTCGAAATATTCAAAAAATTCAAGCGCCCAGCTTAAGGTGAAATATGAGGAAGAACAAGTTATTAACGTGCTCCGGAAAAATGGAGCAGTTGAAATGTGTAGCCGGGTATATTAAAATGCAGGTACGTTTCTCAACCTGAAAAATATAATGATTCAAAAAAATAATTTCCTCTCCGTTTACATCCCAAAACAGTCAGAATTGTTTGAGAATGAGCCGCAAAATTCGGCAGGAAAGGACAAGCAAGTTGATGTTTTTAACGGGAAACATGACAGGTATGCAGTGATTGAAGCCTCAGCTGGTACCGGCAAAACGTTTGCACTCGTGGAATTGGTTTTGGAACTAATGCTGGAGCAGGAAATACCACTCAAAAGTATTTTGCTGGTGACCTTTACTGAAAAAGCAACTGCCGAGCTGCGCTTGCGTTTGCGTACAAAACTATGGGAATTATTGGAGGCTTGTGAAAAAAACAGTGCCTCTTTCCAAACAATTCCGGAGGGTCCATTTTGGAAAATTAATTCTGTCCGGAAAAAGCAGTTAAAAGCTGCCTTGCTGGATTTTGACTCAGTTCCGGTTTACACGATTCACGGATTCTGCAAACGGATTTTACGGGAATTTGCTTTTGAAAACCAGCAACTCTTTGAGCAGCAACTGTGCGACACAAATCTGCTTTTTCCGGAGGTGTTTCGGCGTTATATCCGCAGAGAACTGCTTTCCCGGAATACTCCGGTTTCTCAACTTTTTGCACTTTATGTAAAACACGCAGAAGGGAATCTTGACACGCTGGAAAGTGACATTAATGTTCTGCTTTCGAAGGATGGTAAATTCATTCCACTGTTGCCTCAATTTGATGTATTTCTTAAAGAATTCAAAAAGACCTGGAACGCTTTAACTTCCCGCGACCTGAGTTTACGGAAGCAAAATGCTGCACAACATCCTATCCGTACTGCTTTCGAATCAACAGCACTAAGCGGGGGTTCCAAAAATAAAACTCTCCGGAACCTTGAACTGCTTTTGGGAATCTTGGGAGAAGCCCATTCTGGTACTACAATCCTTGAAAATCTGCTCGGCGTTTTTCAAATCGAACTCGAAACAGTTGCGAAACCAAAATGCAGAAAAACTTTGACATCCGGAGAACAGTGGCTTAGCACCGAAGAGTTTCCGGAACAGGAACGAAAGTGGATTGCTGCAGTTGAGGATTGTGAAAAATTGCTGCAGAGTTACAATTTTTCAGGAAGTGCAAAGAAAATATTAAAAGCATGGTTGACACAGCAGGTTCTTGAGGATGTGTGCCGTGAACTTGAACAAAAAAAACTGGAGCAGGGAAAATTTGATTTTGACGACCTGCTGCGTTTGGTTGAAGAACAGGTTGTTCCTCCGGACATCAAAGGCTCCGCTGCAACACCCCTCACCCGGGCAGTTCGGAAAAAATATGCCTGTGCAGTTGTTGATGAATTTCAGGACACGGATCGTCGGCAATGGTCTATATTCCGTCATTTATTCCTTGAAAGTCCAGAACATCGATTAATCGTAATTGGTGATCCAAAACAGGCTATTTACTCTTTCCGTGGTGCAGATATTTTCACATATCTGCAGGCACGAAAAACGATTGAGGAAAAAACAGGACGCCTGCCGTTTACACTTAAAAAAAATTACCGCTCTTCCGAAAAACTTCTCTGCGGTTTGAATCAGATTTTCAGCGAAGAACGATGGTTCCCTGAAGAGCGTGGCATTTTCTTTCAGCAGGTCGGTTGCGGTAAACCGGAACTTGAACTGAAAGACCAAACACCTGATCGCAACGCCATTCATTTGCTGGAACTGTTACCTCAATTTACAGTTTCCGGAAAAAAAATTGCTGACCAGAGAAAGGCAGTAAATCCTAAAGTTTCTTTGAAAATATTGGCTGCATTCGATTCTTTGAGCGGTAAAAAGTTTTTTGGCAAAGAAGCTTTTTTGAAGGCAGTTAAACCTGTGTTGGACTTCAATTTGAGTGAATCCGATCAAAGTGTGATCTTGAGTTTATTCCTGGACGATCAGGCAGAAAATGCTACTCGTCGATTTGCAGAAGCAATTGCGCTTGAAATTAAAAATATTTTGCGAATCGGATTTACCAAAACTGACCGACCGGTCTGGAAGAATGAAGAAGCAGAACGACCTTTGCGTGAGCAGGATATTTGTGTGCTTTTCCGCAAAAGTAAGGAAGGTGAAATACTGGGAAAAGCTTTACGCAAAAACGGAATTGACTTTGCGTTTTACAAACAGAAAGGTTTATTTGCCGGCCGTGAAGCTCAGGAAATCCTTGATTTACTGGAAGCAGTTGCTCATCCTGCAGATCATTCGCGTACAGCTAAAGTTTGGCTGACTCGTTTTTTTGGAGCAAAAATACAGGATCTTCTTGGACAAGCACCTACATGGGATTCAGAATTTTTACATCAGCTTCAGGAATGGAAGTCGTTGGCGGAGGCCCGGAGGTTTAGAAGGTTTTTTGACGATGTTTTGCTGCAGACAAAATTGATCGAGCGTGAATTGCTGCTGAGTGGAGATGAGAGAAGTGTAACGAATTATGTGCATTTGTTTGAGGTACTGAACAAGCAGGTCCTGGAGCGGCACCTTGATTTGTTTGAATTGATTCAGTTGCTGCGGCGTTTCATTGACGGAAAAGAAGATCCGGGAGAAAACGAAAATTTGCTGCGACTTGAAAGTGAACGAAATGCGGTTCAGCTAATGACAATGCATGCCGCAAAAGGCCTGGAATTTCCAGTCGTATTTTTATTTGGAGGACTGACCGGAAACAAAAAAGACACGATGAAGTTTTATCATGATTCAACTGAAGAACCTGTCATAGATTTGCTCAGTTCAAATGTTCCCGCTGAACATCAGTGGCAGGCGGAAGCAGAACAGCAACGTCTGCTTTATGTTGCTATGACTCGTGCCTGCGGACGTCTCTATTTGCCATTTGCAGGATATTTAACGGGAAATTCAGGAAATCTTGTATGCAAAGTCAGTGACAGTTATTCATTGATTAACGATCAATTATCAACCATCAAAGAGCAATTATCTGCTGCTGTTGACAATTCTCCTTTCAGCAGCAGTATTGTCGGTACCTCTGCTTTGTACAAACAAGAAAACGTATATGAAATTGAACAGGAAAAGTTGCGTAAGTGGAAACCGACTCATCTTCCTGTGAGCCCAATTATTTTGGATGATTCAATTGAACCAGGTAAATTATTCAATCAACTCCGCTATAAAAAAAGGGGCTTTGTTTTAAGTTCCTTCAGCAGGATGAATAGAAAAAAGGAAGCACTGCAGGACATGGAAATGGAGTCTGCTTTGGTAGATGCTACGCCTGTAGAAATTCGTACAGAAATTGATTTGGGAATGCGCCGGGAAAATGATGAAACCAGCGAAATTGGATTGCCTTCGACTGCAGAACTGCACTCGGTTACCACAGAAAGAGTAGATGGGTTCCAACCAGAAACAAATAAAGATCCGCTTCCGGGGGGAGTTCAAACAGGAAATATGTTGCATGAATTACTGGAACTTGTGGATTTTAACACAATTCAAGCAAGTAATTCTCCCCAGGAATGGCTTGCTCATCCTAGCGTATATCGTCTGCTTGATTCGTTTAGGGAGCGTTATGGACGTTCTGTTGAAACATTGCCTCGAGTCGCAGAAATAATCTGGAGTACTTTGCGAGTGCCGGTGAAATTGGGAGAATCTAATGATGCTTTGGAATTGGCTGACAGTGAACGTTTTATAAGAGAAACTGATTTTTATTTTCCAATTCCTTTCAAGGTAAAAGGTAAAATGGACAAGGTGCAGGAGACACAAAACTACAGCTGGAAAATCGATCCAAAAGTAGACGGCTGGAAAGTTGAAAAAGGATTTTTGCGAGGTTCAATCGACTTTTTATTTGAACACAAAGGACTGATTTATTTGCTGGACTGGAAAAGTAATCTGCTGTCAGATTACCATGTGGAAACATTGGAACAAGAGGTCAAGCAGCACTATGAACTGCAACTGCAGATTTACACTCTTGCAACGTCCTACTGGTTCAAACTCGATAGTGAAGAAAAATATAACGAAAAATTTGGCGGCGTACTTTACATCTTTTTACGTGGAATGCCCCAGCACAAGGGCGTCTACTTCAAGCGTCCGAGCTGGCAGGATTTGAAGGAATACGAAAACAGGTTGCGCTTGGAAAATTATTAAAAGAGAAAACATTGGAATGGACAAGTAGTATTCGTGTTTCCGGATGCTTCAAAGTTCAAAAAACAGAACCGTCAATTGCTGTTTTTTCTTTGAGAGTTAAGCCGAACTGTTTTTGGAGGGGCGGGTCAGTTGAAAAAAAGTTTCCCTTGCGCTGTCAGTTCCAATGATGGCGGCACGGTCGTTGGCTTCAAAGCGAAAATCAACATCCAAACTGGTCTCCAATTTGTCATTCCGAATGACTCCAACTACAGAGGAAGCCGTCTTTGTCCTGATTTCAGACTCTCCAATCGTTTTACCAACCAGTACGCTTCCGGGTTTTATCAATATCCACTGCAAGTCAAACTGATGTTCTGCCCACTGGAGCTGCTCCAGGATTTTATCTTCCTCATTTTCATTGAAAAGAGAGGCAAACAAATCCTGCCGCAGGGATTCAGTGTAATGCTGGATTTTGGCGGCTGGAATATGCAAATGTACCAGGGCCTTGCGTGCCATTTCAAGTCCCGCCTCAAATTCCGGAATCACCACCTCAGAAATATTGAGCTTTTTGAATTCTTCCAAAAACTCAACACCCGGTGCACGTGCCACCACCTGAATTTCAGTATTCACTTTTCGCGCATTTTCGACAATCGCCTGCGCAATCACTACTTCCGGAGAAGTAATGATTAACATGCGCGCCGAAGAAGTCTCGGCCGCTTCTAATACCACTTCGTGACTTGCGTCTCCATAAATAACTGTAATTTCAGAATTTTTTGCCTGCTCGACCCGAAGTTGATCCAATTCAATAATCAACAGGGGAACGCTGAGGCGTTTCAGAACCTGGGCAATTCGGAAACCAACACGTCCGCCGCCTACAATAATCACATGATTCTGTAATCCGGATTTAGGATAATTGATGGTGTCCAACGGCTCATGCTGGAACCAGCGTTTACTGAGTGCATACAGATGCGCGGTTTGCCCGGAAATAATCGGTGTTAGAAACATCGTTATTATCGCTGTGGTCAAAACCAGTGAATAGACTTCATGGCTGATTGAGTTTGTGGAGACCCCAACCTGTGCCAGCACAAACGAAAATTCTCCCACCTGAAAGAGCCCCAAACCAACGGCTAAGGGCACCACATTCCCGTATTTGAAAATCCGGGCCAGCAACGCGAAAATAATGCCTTTACCGAGACTGACTATCAAAACAAGCATGAGAACCTGTTTCCAGTGATCCAGCAAAAATCCGGGATTGAGAAGCATCCCCACGGATGCGAAAAATAATAAACCAAAAAGATCCCGAACCGGAATAATGTCACTCAACGCCTGATGTCCATAATCGGATTCGCTCAAAACCATTCCGGCGACAAATGCTCCAAAAGCAAAGGAAAGTCCCACCAGATACGTCAAATATCCCACGCCCAAACCAATCGCAGTGATAGCGAGCAAAAATAATTCGCGTGACCCTAAATGGGCGATGTAGCGCATGATCAAGGGCAGCAAACGTGTTCCGAACAAAATCATTCCCGCCAAAAAAACAACTGTTTTCAGAATTGCGATTTCCAATGAAATCCAACCCAGTGATGGATCGTTCAACATCGGGAGCAACACGATAAGGGGAACAACCGCCAAATCCTGTACGATCAACATTCCCACCATGACCTTGCTGGAAAGCGTTCCCAGCCAGCCTTGATTCATCAAAGTTTTTAGCAGGACCATTGTGCTTGACAGAGAAACCAGCGCGCCTAGCCAAAGGGAGGACTTAGCATCCCAACCCATCAACTGCCCAATGCCGTAACCCATTCCAATAGTCAGTATAATTTGAATCGGCGTTCCGATCAGCGCGATCTTTTTAACAGGTTTGAGGTCTTTGAGAGAAAACTCCAAACCAAGTGCGAACAGCAAAAGCGCAACTCCGATTTCCGCCAGTAGTTCAATTTCGTGTACGCTGGTCAGCGCGAATCCGCCGGTGTGTGGACCAAACGCAATTCCGGTTAAAATGTATCCCAAAATCAACGGCTGTCCCAGTCTCTGCATAAGGAGGCCGCTGAAAAACGCTGTAACAACAAGCAGAATGAGATCTGTAGCAATGCCCATAGAGTAAAAATGAATGAGAAATATTTTCTGGAGGTTTTTACAGGTTCAGTTTTTTCCTGCTTTTATTTATGCCCATACAAATAATTTGTCAATACAAAATCATTGACAGTAGTGGGGGTGACTTTGATGATTTCCTGGATCGCTGGTTTATTATCTGCAACGATTCCATCGTGCGTGAAGTCTAGTCGGCTGGATGTACAATGGCGACAGATGGAGGTCACATCAACACAGAGAAATAGATCTGTTCTGCCAACCTTTTATCCAGTAACTTCAGGATAGTAGATAAAATAATTTGGAAAGAGCCGACAAACTCAAAAAAAATCTGACAATGATCAGTCTTGAAATACGCTGCTATAATTAAGATAGCCTTCTTTCTCTAAATCATTTTTTGAAACAAACCGAAGTGCGGCAGAATTGATACAATAACGTAACCCATCCGGTTTTGGGCCGTCATTAAACAAGTGTCCCAGATGAGAATCTGCTTTCTTGCTTCTGAGTTCAGTCCTTACAGAGAACCAGCCATTATCTTCTTTTTGAATTAAACTTGCTCCTTCAATAGGTCTTGTAAAACTGGGCCAGCCGGTGCCGGATTTATATTTATCTGTTGAACTGAACAGAGGTTCGCCTGAAACTACATCAACATAAATACCTTCTCTCTTGTTATTCCAGTATTTATTTCTGAAAGGCGGTTCTGTAGCATCGTTTTGGGTAACTTCAAACTGTAAAGGAGTCAGGATCTTTTTGAGTTCTTCCAAATCCGGTTTTTGAATATTGGATGTTTTATTGAATGCTTTAACCTTGTTTATTTTTTCGCCCCATAATTCTTTAAGCCGCTGATCTCGTCCGCATCTAAAACGGTAATAAAGATATTTCAGTTTGCTCTTTATGTAGTAATTCTGATGGTAATCCTCTGCAGGATAAAATTCACCGGCCATAATAATCGGCGTTTTAACGGACTCTTTCAAAATACCGGATTTTTCAAGCAGAGATTTTGATTCTTCCGCCAATCGTTCTTGTTCTGTAGAAAGATAAAAAACTGCAGTTGAATACTCATGACCTCGGTCACAAAATTGTCCATTTTTATCAGTAGGATCAATCTTGATCCAAAATATTTCCAGCAGTTCTGCATAAGAAATAACAGACGGGTCAAAAGGAATCAACACTGCTTCAATATGACCAGCTCTTCCATAATTTTGATAGCTTGGATTTTTAGTAGTTCCACCAATATAACCTGAAATGACATCTTTTATTCCGGAAATCTTTTCAAAATCCGATTCCATACACCAGAAACACCCTCCAGCAAAGATGGCTTTTTCAAGATCTTTTCCTGCAAAAGTTGCGGGTGAAGTCAGGCAGTTCAGTCCAAAAATAAATAAGATAATAAAAAATAATTTACTCATACTGCTCCTATAAATACTTTAAAGTTCAGTTACCAGCAACCGTGTTAATTCTGCAGCAGGAATTTCACTGCAGCCGCTGATATTTTCTCCACACCAAAGTGGTGTAAAATCGTCAACTCCAACTGCTTCAGCTTTTGTACGTAAAGCAGAAATTGCGGCAGCAGCAAGTGGAAATTCCGGTGTATCGGCATTGATTGGACCAATTTCTTGGATGCTCCGGTTTTCGATTCCACGGGCCGGTCTGCCGCTAAAAATATTTGTGATGACAGTCTTGCGGGTTTTTTTACTTTTTATAGCTGCCCGTTGAATTTGACTGGTTTTTGTTTCAGTACAGAGCAGATATGCTGTACCGATCTGGACTGCAGAGGCGCCAAGTGAAAGGGCTTTAGCAACATCATTTGCGGTTGAGATTCCACCGGCGGCAATTACAGGCAATTTGGAAATCCCAACAATTTGTTTTAAAAGCTCAAACGTTGCAACTTGAGTTGAGAGATCATTGTTCAAAAAAATGCCGCGATGACCTCCTGCTTCAAGCCCCTGGGCAATAATCGCGTCCGTGCCATTTGCTTCCAACCATTTTGCTTCTTCAAGATTGGTTGCAGAGGCCAAAACATATGCACCTAGATTTTTAATCTGTGCCAGCAAACTGTCTGCAGGTAAACCAAAATGGAAGCTGATTACCGGAGGTTTATATTCTGCCAGCAGATCTGCACTTTCCTGATTGAATGGAATACGTCCGGATCCTGTTGGAATATCACTCTTTTTCAAACCATATTCTTTGAAATAGGGCTGCAGAATTTTGCGCCATTTTGCTTCGCGCTCAAGATCTGGTTCGGAAGCAGTATGACAAAAAAAATTTAGGTTGAAGGGCTTGCTGGTTTGGGATTTGATGGACTTCAATTCTGCACGAAGAGCATCCGGTCGAAGCATCGCACAGGGCAGGCTGCCCAAACCACCGGCATTGGAAACAGCAATTGTTAAAGCACTGTCTTGAACTCCGGCCATTGGAGCCTGAATTATGGGAAGTTCTGTACCGAAAAAAGTTTTGTTGAACTTGGTTTTGACCATGACAGAAAATTTCAGCAAACAAAGAGAAAAAGCATCGCAGTCTGTGCGAACCGAAAAATTAAAGAGAAACAGCTCTTAAAGTGAGTTCTCGCAAACCACAAAAACTAACGTCCACCCTGAAAGACTTTGAATTTCTTTTTTTTTGGGTAATGTGAATTTTCGGAACGATTATGGCCCAGATAAACTCCAACGCCCCAACCGATGAAGCCGTATATTAGAGCATTTGTAGTCGGCTCCCCGCCTATAATTTCTGTGCTCCAAAATCCTGCCAGCAGGCCCAGCAAAGTGCCTGTTCTGACATAGTTATCCTGAAAAACAGTCAACACAAAAACCCACAAATGTCGCATCATTTTGTTAAAAATAGAATTATCAGCACAGCTGACAGTAACTGCAGATCGTTATTTTCGTCGGTTGTCTAAGCTAAAATACTAAAGACCTTATGGTTTGAGATAGTGCCAGGAACATTCTTGAAGAAAAATATATAACAAGAACACCACCTATAAACAAATCACCCTCTCCCTGTATGGGATGAAAAAACATTGTAAAATTTGACGGAGGTTCCAGTTTTTCATCCAAAGGTCTCTTCTTTCGAAAGACAATCATTGCCACAAGTGATAGAATAGTTAAAGCGATCCAGTTTCCCATTTTATTTAATACTGAAAAAGAATTATGCAGTTTTGATCTTATCAGTCAAAAGGTCTCCTTGTATAGCTTATACGAGATGAACTAATGTGACAACGCAAAATCTATGCAATCATAATCAAAAACTAATGCTTTTCGTAACTGTCTTTATATGAATGATGCCGTAGTAAAAAGTCCTGTAACTGTGTCATTACGAGCGAAGCGAAAAATCTTGTATAAGCAACCTCACTAATATCATTAAGATTCCTCCCTACGGTCAAAATGACAGATTAGATTTCAGACTTTTTTTGGGAACGTCAAAAATAACTTTCTGGGAATAATACTTAAATCTCTCGCTTTCGAGGACTACTGTCTCTTTCAAAACCACATTGCGTCTTCAGTTGACAAACGATAATATGGAATACACATAAATAAAGGAGCATGTATGGAAATTCCACCATTATTTAACTTGACTGAAAAAGTTGCCTTAGTTTCCGGAGCAAGCCGGGGAATTGGGGCAGCCATAGCACAAATTCTGGCTGAGTTTGGTGCCAATGTCATTCTGACCAGCCGCAGGGCAGAAAATTTAAAAGAAGTTGAAACAGCAATTCTAAAGTCTGGCAATCAGGCTTCCAGCATGGTTTGCCACAATGGTGATCTTGCACAGATAGAATCACTTTTTCAAAACATTAAGAAAATCCACGGCAGACTGGACATTTTGATCAACAATGCGGCAACCAATCCTTTCTACGGTTCGGTCCTGGATGCAGATGAAGCGGCATGGGATAAAACACTGGATGTGAACCTGAAGGGACCATATTTCATGTGCCAGCATGCGGCAAAACTAATGCGGAAAAACGGAGGTGGATCAATCGTAAATGTTTCTTCGATAAACGGTCGTATTCCGATGCATCAGCAAAGCATTTATTCAATTACAAAAGCAGGCCTGATTTCCATGACACAAGCCTTTGCCAAAGAACTTGGGGGCGACAATATTCGCGTGAATGCGCTGCTTCCCGGTCTCACTGACACTAAATTTGCCTCTGCAGTCACACAAAATGAAGAGCTGATGAAAACTGTTTTACCGCAAATTCCACTGGGCAGAATTGCCCAGCCGAGTGAGATGTCCGGAATGGTGCTTTTTCTGGTTTCTGACGCAGCTTCATACGTTACAGGCAGCACATTCACAGTGGACGGTGGTGTATTGGCTTAGACAATAGTGCTGTACTTTCAGGGACAGGAAAAGCTTCGCTCGAATGACAGTTTTTTGTTCCAGCTGGAATGACAGTTTTGTGGTTTTCTCGAACTGGGTTCTTGTTTCGTGATTTCAGTTTTCTTGTAGTGTCAAAGACAAGCTTTGCGGGAAATCAGTAATTCAGGAATACATAGTCTACTGTCTTGGTAGGGAGTTGTCATTCCCGCGCAAGCGGGAATCCAGGGGTGTGCTTACAATGAGAGAATATTACGTTTTTATCCTGACAAAAATAAATAGTATATTTGTTTCAAAAATATTTTCACCAAACAACGTGATGAATAAACAAAAACAAATAACCACAACAAACTAAAAGAAAGGAACAAAATGAGTAAAGCATACCGCATTGAAAAAGATTCAATGGGAGAAGTCAAGGTTCCCCAGGAGGCACTTTATGGAGCGCAAACCCAGCGCGCGGTTGAAAACTTTCCGGTCAGCGGAATCTGCATCAGCCGTCCGCTGATTCGTGCACTGGGCGTAATCAAGCAGGGTGCGGCAAAAGTTAATGCTGAAATGGACAACATTCCAAAAGATGTAGCACACGCGATCCAACTTGCGGCGCAGGAAGTGATTGACGGCAAGCTGGACGAGCATTTTCCGATCGACATTTATCAAACCGGATCCGGGACGTCGAGTAATATGAATGCTAACGAGGTGATCGCGCACCGTGCGATGGAACTGGTTCCGGACTTGTCGGTCAAGGTGCATCCGAATGATCACATAAATTTTGGTCAAAGTTCAAATGACACTTTTCCGACTGCCATCAGGATTGCGGGATTACTTGAGGCCAAAAACACTTTGATTCCGGCACTTAAATTTTTGAGGGAAACAATTTTGAAAAAAGGGGCCGAATATTCGCATGTGGTCAAAACCGGCCGGACACACCTCATGGACGCAATGCCGGTGACATTTGAACAGGAATTCAGCGGTTATGCACGGCAAATTGAAATCGGTATTCAACGCATAGAATCAGCATTGCTGCAGATGGTGGAACTGCCGATGGGCGGGACCGCTGTTGGAACCGGGATTAATACTGATCCGGAATTTCCACCCAAATTCGCGGCAGAAATTTCAAAACTTACCGGTGAGTCATTTCGGGAAGCGGAAAATCATTTTGAAGCACAATCAACGGTGGACGCACCGGTTGCCATGGGAGCCCAATTAAAAACTCTGGCAGTCAGTCTCTTGAAAATTGTCAACGATTTGCGCTGGATGAATTCCGGACCAAACGGCGGGCTCGGAGAAATTCAGCTGGCGGCACTTCAACCGGGATCTTCGATCATGCCCGGAAAGGTAAATCCGGTGATTGAAGAATCAATGGCAATGGTCTGCGCGCAGGTTATCGGTTACGATGCAGCGATCAGTATCGGCGGTTTGTCCGGAAATTTCGAATTGAATGTGATGTTGCCGATGGTGGCGCACAGTCTGCTCGAGTCCATCCGCCTGCTGTCGAACGCATCCCGGAATCTCGCTGCCCGTTCCGTTTCAAAGCTGGTTGTGCGAGAAGATCACATCAAGGCCCTTGTCGGTAAAAACCCAATTCTGGTAACAACTCTCAATCCACTGATCGGTTATGATCTGGCAGCAAAAATTGCCAAAAAAGCTTTTGCGGAAAATCGTGCTCTCAAAGAAGTTGCCCTGGAAATGTGTGATCTTTCAGAAGCAGAACTGGATAAAGCGCTTGATCCGACAAAAATGACCAAAGGCGGATTTGTGGAATAAAAATCAGCTTCCATCAATTTTTCCGATCGGCCAGTAGGAGAATGATCTGGAAGAGAGCGTCTTTTTAAATCATCGGAAGGCTGTCAGTTGGATTTTTTTCCAGGAGCTGCCGATCGTGAAAGTAGCGGATTGTAGTGTTGGCGGAGGCATGGCGGGCATAGGACTGGACTTTCTGCAGAGGTTCACCCAACTCCAGTGCAAGTGTGATTGCGGTATGCCGAAGATAGTGGGCGGAAATATTTAAGCCAATTGCTTTGCCAAGTCTGGCGACAATGTCATTGATACCTTTTCCTGACATTTTGTGACCAAGTGTACGGAAACCAAGAGAAGGAAAAACATTTGGTGCTGCAATCTTGTTAGCCTGAAGCATTTTGTGCCACTCTTCAAATTCTGCATGCAGTTCGTTTCTCAATTTGATACGCTGCTCCTTTCCGCTTTTTGTATGCCGCAGTACTGCGACGTGAAAGGAACCATCCTGCACTATATCTTCCCAAAGCAAATCTGCTGCTTCGCCGCGTCTTGCCGCAGTCAGATACAGGAATTTCAACACAAGACCATTGCGAAATCTTAACAGCGTCGCGATTCGTCCATCATAATGAATAACTTCATTTGCCTCAATCATAGCATTTAACTGCGAAACCTGGAGTGCGCCTTTACTGGCCGCAGAGTCAACTTTTTCTGCCCGAATGACAGAGGCTTTGAAAGGATTTTCTTTTAGATAGCCAAACTCTGTCAGCACCTTGCAGACTTTGCGTAGGGCACTCATGGTTTGGTTAATTGTAGATGGCTTTTTACCAGAGGCTTTCAACTGATTCTTGTATTCCAGCATCCGCAGTGGATCAAAGTTTTCCAGTTCCTGCAACTCCCTGATATTTGCCCATTGCTGTAAATCCCGGAAGGCCCGTGCATAAGCACGCTGCGTGTTGGCTGCATATTCACCAAAAACCAGATTCAAAGCCTCTCCCGGTTCAAGAACGGGCTGCTTAACTTCCAGTGCTCTATTTTCCTGAGTTTTCAGTTCAGAATTTTGATCTTCGGTTAAAATAACTTCCATTTAAAATAGCTTTCAAGGCTGAATCAGAATTGTTACTACATATGGCGGATGACGAATTAAAAGCTCCATTGGCGGAGGCAGTTTCAGCTGATCCACAGAATCCATTATAATTTTATCAAACTTTTGTGAACCACTTGTTTTTAACAGTCGTCGTTCAATGACCTTGCCAAATTGATCAATTTGCAGACGAAGTCGAGTTTTTAAGTTCCTGCTGGACTGATTACGGTGTTTTTGTCGAAAGAACATTAAATCTTTTTTAATATTTTTCCAGATCAACTGATTGTAACGCCGCTGCGCAATTTTAAATTTTAGCAGTTCGAGCGGCAACATTGCCTTTCTGGCAGGAACTATTTCACTTTCACTGATTTTCGGTTCAGGAATTAAATTTGTAACTTCAGTTTTAATTTTTTGATCAGACTCTTCTTTTTTTAATGAATATTCAGGAGAAGATGATTTAGACGGTTGCTCTGGTTTTAAATCCAGCACTGCCGTTGGATGTACGGAATAACTCCCCATCCGAAGCACGATGCTTTTTAACATATCTTGTTGAGTCAATCTGCACTCCAAACATGCTTCATGCTTTACACGCCACTTCCGGTTTTCTCCAATCAGAACCAGAGTAAGCCGAGTTTCCCTTGGTATACTTTTCAACAAAAACAAGCTTGTCTGCGGAAAATTTTTCAGGATCTTCAAGATGCATTTTAGTTGCAGACAAGATTGTTTATTGGTTGACTGTCTCAGTTTTTGAAGGGCTTGTTCAAAGGAAGACTGGTCACTGAAATCATAAGTCCGGGCTAATTCTTTCCGTAAATTATGAAGCAAGATTTGTTCCGAAACATCCGGTGCGGAACCGTCGCTAAGTCCCAAAACTACTGCATGCGGCAGGATATCCCGTGGCCAGGCTGAATGAGTTTGCAAAAAGAAAATGCACAGAGCCAGTACAGTATAGATGGAGAACCGAAAAGAAGGATTGGGGTAATGAGCAATGAACACAGAAAAGCCGGAAAAGTAATTGTTGTTAAACGCTACAGCTTTCTGTTATACAGCCGAATTGCACTTTTCGCAAGAAGTTGCAGAATAATTTATAAAGCAGATAATTACTGGAATGTTTGACAGATTTGACAATCTCAAGATCCTAACCTGAACTGTTGCAAGCATCCTTTTTAGCTAAGAATTCAGATTCAGGGAATTGGATTCTGGTAGCGTTGTTGTAAAATATTGTTGCGGCTCTTTTGGGATAAAGGAGAAACGCTATGAAGTAAAAAGTTTTCATAGGATTCTCTGTCAAGTTTGCTCCAGATATATGCCGGCAATGTAACTACGGCAAAGATTATTAAAACCCAAATAATTGCTTTAAGCAGTCCATGCATGATACTCTTTCAAAAAATGATCCCCCTGCATTACTGTAAAAATCATCAGCAGATTTGCTGAATGAAAATTGCGATCCCACTTATTTTTGGTCGAACATATTAGATAGTTATTACAACAATGAATGGCCATTATGCTGAATGAAAATGAAGTAAAAGAAAAAAAATTAACTTTGCGTTCCAGAAATGCACTACTGGAAATTGTACCAGAAATTGGAGGTTCAATCACACGTTATTGTTTGAAAACTGAAAAGCAGACTTTGAATTTTTTGCGTCCAGTAATTCAATCAGGGCTTGCTAAGCACGACCCAAGGGAAATGGCAAGTTTCCCACTGATTCCTTTTTCCAATCGAATCCGCAACGGTCATTTCAAGTTTCAGGGGCGGGAAATAAAATTGCCGCTGAATTTTTATCCTGAAGTACACAGCATTCATGGACACGGTTGGAAAGTACCCTGGACAGTAAAAGAAAAATCCGAAAACAAGGCAACAATAGAGTATCAACTTCTACCTGATGAGTGGCCTTTTTCTTATTTGGCAAGTCAGGTTTTTGATTTGGAGGCGTCTTCCTTGACTGTAACTCTGCAAATCAAAAATACCGGAAACTCTGCAATGCCAGTGGGTATGGGACTGCATCCATATTTTGTCCGGACTCCTCAGGCTTCGATAACTGCAAAAACAGAAAAAATGTGGATCAATGATGCTGAAACTATGCCTCTGAGTCTGGAGTCGGTTCCAGAAATCAAACTGCTGAATCAAGGTTTGATTGTCACTCAGAATGCACTGGATAATCTTTTTACAGGCTGGAACCGTGAAGTCCTGATTTCATGGCCGGAATGGAATGCAAACTTAAGAATTTTTGCAGATGCACCCTTGGATTTTCTGGTGATTTACACTCCTGCTGATGCAGATTTTTTTTGTGTAGAACCAGTCAGTAATGTGACAGATGCCTTCAACATGTTAGCCCGTGGAGAGTTCGAACATGGAACAAAGACCCTGCTTCCAGGAGAATTGATTGAGGGAAAAATCTGCTTTGTCCCGGAACTGAGTTAAGACTTAGAAGTCAATTTCTCTGCCCAGTAATTTCAGGGTCCTGATTCATTCAGTCTCCAATCGTAATGATATTCGATTCCCAGCTCATCTTCATTCAAAGAATTAGCCCAATCCCCTTTTACATATTTCTGTTGATGAATCAAAACTCCTGTTTCATTACCGCCAAAATCATCCTGATACCATTCAAAAATTTTAGACAGCCGAAGTTTTTCTGCTTTTTTTGTACCACGTGGATGATTAATGTATTAATTTGAGCCTTGTTCCAGAAGCAACTCGCTGTTGAGGACGGTAAAAGCAAGCGGCCGCAGATTTGGACATCCCATGCTGGCGCAATTCAGGGCATAGTGATTTTGGGATCTTCCTAAATTGTTTTCAGGACATGGTGTTCAATGTCATTCAGCAAAAGATCTTCCCCCTCGACTGTGATAAATTCTTTATTCAAGGGACCAAAACTAAAAAAACTGAAGGAAATTTTTCTAATGGATTCGATAGGAAAATGATCCAAAATCAAATTAACGGTTATAATTGTATTTAGTCATTTTTTTCTTCTCCTTTTTTCAATGAAAGCCAACATTTTTTTGACCAGCAACGGAAATGTTCCTAACAAGGCAAATGAACCAATCAAGGTAGGTGAAAGGATGTCGCTCAAAGATTCAATTTTTGCGAGCTCCGAACCTGCGTTTATATAAACCAAGGTTCCCGGGAGCATTCCTAATTGACTTACCCAATAGAAGGTAACTGTACGAAGAGGAGTCAAACCCATCCCCAAATTGATGACGAAAAAGGGAACCACCGGCACAAGCCTCAAAGTGAATAAGTAATAACCACCATCTTTGTTTATGCCGGAATTGATGATTTTCATCTGCGAGGAAAAACGGCTCTGAACCCAGTCCCGCAGCAAAAAACGGGCAATCAACATAGCTAAAGTCGCACCAATGGAACTGGCGAAAGAAACGATCGCTGTTCCTGCAAATAACCCGAAAAAAGCCCCACCTCCCAAAGTCATCCAGACTGCACCTGGAAGTGAAAATGCAGTAATGACTATGTAAAATAGAAAATAACTGCCCAACACCAAAATGAAATTTTTCTCGTAGGATGAAATGAAAAATGCTTTGGAGGATTTTAGATATTCGAGAGTCAGGTACTTTTGTAAATCGAAGACGAAAAACAAAGCAACAACAATGGTGAAGACGGCTATAAGCAACAAATTTTTGATTTGCTTATTCTTCTCAGGCATAGAATTGAATCTTGTCTATTTAATGTAATTCAGAATTTACATAGATTACATCTCAGTTCAAAGGATGATCTACAATAATTTTACACGCTTACCATGAATTGCGCCCCATGTGGTTACACAGTAAGGAACACAATATGTAAGCAAAATTTTAAAATAATTAATGGATTCACCTTTAAGAATGACATCACCATGATTGATGGTGGCTAGGATAGTCCCCACTACTAATGCGGTCATAAGGGCTTTTTTGGGAGTGCCGTCGCCAAAATCTAATTGAATAAAGTCAGGGCTTGAAGTTTGTTTCATCATGTTTATTCCTAAGATTATATGAGATAGAATGTCACAAGTGATGATCCCGCAATAAGTATGCAATCCACAATTTGTGATTAAAACATTAAGTAGAAATCTTTATGATATTAGCGTAGTAGTTTATAAAAATTTTCTCGCTTCACTCTAAATAACACGGTTTTAAGACTTTTTATGTCGGGATTATGATTTATCTTTCAGCAGACACAATAACCGTTGACCAAAAAAACCTTTATCAAATTTGTATTTTCGACAAAAGGATTTATGACTAAAACGTAATCATTTTTTTCAAATGGTAATAGTTTGATAGCCATCTGCAAAGAGTCTGGCAATACTTGAATGTCCTTTATATTCATCAAACAAAGGCAGCTCTTCCTTTTTCAACAAATCTTTTTCTCCACCAAACGAGGTGTCGCAATAATCACAAACTCCTGCGATTACTCCTGAACTTTTCAGTGATTGGGAAAGCGGAGTTATTTTATGTTCTTTGCTAAATTCTTCAATCCACTTTGTACCGCCTCCATCAATAATGAGCTGCACATCACGCCTTTACTCCAACAACTAATTGACCACATGCACCTTGAATATCCTGTCCTTTGGAAATTCGTATAGGAGCTACAACACCGTGATCAAGGAGGTACTTTTGGAAATTCCGTGACTGCTCCATTGAAGGTGATTGATATTTGCTGCCCGGAGCAGAGTTGAAGGGAATCAAATTTATCTTGAATTTCATACCGTGCAGCAAACTAATCAATCCCTTTGCATCTTTTATTGAATCTGTCAAATCACGAATCAGAATGTACTCAAATGTAATACGTCTCCGTGATTCCAAAGGGAACTCTCGACAAACTTTAATAAGCTTTTCCAGATTGTATGGAATGTTGACGGGCATCAGTTTTGAACGAACATCATCAGTTACACCATTCAAAGAAATTGCCAGATTGGCCTTTATTTTTTCTTTTCCAAAACGACGGATTTTCGGCAGTAATCCGGAAGTAGAAACTGTGATGCGCCGCTGTGAAAAATTAAAACCATGCTCATCCGTTAGAATTTCCAGAGCCTGCAGAAGATTTTGGTAATTATGAAAGGGCTCGCCCATTCCCATAAAAACGATATTCCGAATATTTTTCCCCTCGGGCTGATCATTCCAGACTGTCAATACTTGGTCGATAATTTCTGCCGTTTTTAGATTTCTTACCAAACCCATAGTTCCAGTCATGCAGAAATCACAGCCCATTCCACATCCTACCTGAGATGAAACACAAACTGTATTATGACTGGTATGCGGCATGAACACGGATTCTATGCTGAGTCCATCATCCAGTAACAAACGATATTTAATTGAACCATCCTGAGATTGTTGTGTTTCAGCCTTTTCGAGTGAGCTGATCCAGAAATTCTCTTCCATAATTTTTCGGGTTTCCCAGCCAATATTGTGCATTTCGGAAAAGCTCTCAGCCTTTTTCTGATAGAGCCAATAAAATATTTGATCTGCCCTGAATTCCTGCACCTTACTGTGTTTTATGGATTTTTCAGCCATCCACGCACGTAAATTATGTCGTGTCCAGTTTTTAATGTTGTACAGTTTTGACATTTTATATTTGGAAATGTAACTATTTAATGAATATGTTATTCTTCATGGTAAGTAAATGCACCCGAGTGGTCAAGCGAGAGCTCCTTAAATTTAAAAAATGCTCATACAAAATATTGGTTAACTGATGAAATGTTTAAAATGCGGTTGGTCCAATTCTGACACTGCTGCCTATTGTACAAAATGCCATGCATACCTGTCAGAACAGCCGGGCATGGAATCAATAGATGCAATTAAAGCTCTGATTTTAAGTCTGTTTTTTACCGGAATTTTCTATCTCGTTTTCCCGATTCCTGTCATCCGGAGTGAATACTGGCTGCAATTATTTTCAGGTCATATCTCAGAAACTATTGTTGCCCTTGTGCTTTGGTCCCTGTTTTTGATTTTTTTCAAGTGGCGGCAGTTTCGTCAACAACTCCGGGCCTATGAGGCTTTCAGGAATCAGATCATGCACGACTCTTTATCAAAAGGCATTTATGTCAGGGATGTGGACGAGAGGATATTGGAAATCAGTCAGTTTATGCAGGAGCAAAAAGTAAAGAAATTTCAGGACAGCGTCATTTTCCGGAGAGTACGCCGTACATTAAGACACCTCAAAGCCATTCCTAAAAAAGAAGAAATAACTTCAATTCTCAATTATCAGGCAGACATTGATCACAACAGAATGCAAAGCGGATATGCTCTTTTAAACGTTTTTATCTGGGCAATTCCCATTCTTGGGTTTATCGGTACCGTTTTTGGAATCGGACAGTCGGTCGGCGAATTTTCAGATTTCATCCGCAGCACCGGCGGCACTGATTTGAACACGCAAATGCGCTCGGCTTTGGGAGGAGTTACCAGTGGATTATCAGTTGCATTCAGCACTACATTTATTGCATTGGTTGGAGTAGTTCCGATCATGATGCTTGCTTCATCTTTGCGTAAACGAGAGGAAGATTTGCTTCTCAGTGTTGAAGATTACTGTCTGGAAGATTTACTGCCGAATTTACATGTACGTCCTGGAGATGAGATGCTGGATGACACAGTTAGTGAACATTTGGAACAGATGGCAGAGTTTTCTGAGAATTGGCGCAAACAGGTTTCACCTGTTCTTGAATCCGTGGAACGTCATTCAAAAGGATTTGCAGCGCAAGTTGATGGATTACAGCCCTTGATTCAAAAATTCAGTGAATCCCTATTTGAAGCAAAAGACAAAATGAGTGACCCGGATCAAGTGGTAAATGTCCTTGAAAACCCTGAAGAGTTAAAGAAAAAAGACAAAAAAGACAATGAACCGCCAACCGAAAATTCCCAACCTTTAAAACAATGAGGTATGCCTCTAATTCTCCTAAAGTAACACTTTTCCCATTTCTGAGTGTCCTGCTCAGTACAATGGGAATTTTAGCATTCCTTTCAATTAGTTTTTTACTTGTTGTTCCTGAGAGTGCAGATTCTCCCAGGGAGCCCAAACGTTTGCAATTTGAATGGGTCGGTGCACCCGGATATGTCAAACCCATTTTTATCCGCTGTTATGCGGATCGTTTAGAATATTACAATTTGTTTGAAAACCGGGAATACAGCCTCTCTCTTGATGAATTGCTGAACCAGCTTCAAGGTGAAAATCCGGAACTATTGTCATACCTAGTTCAGCTATTTCAGTTAAATATTGATATTAAAAAAAAGTTTGGTAAAACAGAATATTACCCTCTTTTACTGGTTTATCCTGACGGCGTGTTAACTTCAGAATTATTGATGGTTGCAATTGAAAAAATTGGAGGATTAAATTTTGGACTGGAACCAATGCTACCGAAATGGGAAGTACCATATCAGGGACTGAATACTGAAGGCTGATATTTGATGTCATGAAAAAACTTTTCTTAATGAGAATAATTGTTTTTGGCATCTTGTGGTTTGTCACCGGCTGTCAGGGAATTTTCAGTCCTGCTCCAGATGAACAGGAAATTCGATTGCGTAATGCTATCCGGATTCATCCTGTTCACGAACTCGGCTACGTCCGGCTGGCTCAATATCTGAAAACTCAGGGACGATACTCTAAAACATTTTCAGTACTCCGTACCGGACAGCAGCATATTCCTGATTCGATTGCGCTCATTCGAATGGAGGGAGGTCTGTTTCAGAGTTTGGGTTATTACAGAGAATCACAAGAATATTACACAGAACAAATCACTAAACATCCGGATGAACCGCTCCTTTTTCTGGATCGAGCGCAACTGTACCTGCGTCTGGAAAAACAGCAGCTTGCTTTGAATGACGCACGCAAAGCACTTTCTTTGAAACCTGATTTGTTTGAAGCTCTTTATCTGATTGGTGTGATTTTAGACCGGAGGACTGCCTCAAATGTACCGGATCAGTCAGAGCAGGCACTTGTCGCTTTAATTGCCGCCAGCGAAATAAATGGACGGAATCACGATCTCTGGCTGAGAATTTCAACATTATGGGAAAGGCGTGGTGAAACTCATCAGGCAAGACTGGCAATGCTCCGGGCAGTTGAGCTTTCTCCGGAATCAAAACTTTACCTTCGCCGTTATGCGGATTTGCAGGAAAAAGAGCTGGACCTAACCAGTCAGAAATACTCTGACGAAATCTCGGAATCCCTGCACCAGACTCTTCAACACATGCTCAAATTGTTTCCGGACGACATTTGGGTACACGCACATATGGGGAACCTGGCCTGGACACAGGAAAAGTTTGTGCTGGCGGAGACACATTTACTGCGTGCTCTTGAATCAAAATCTCCATATCCCTGGGCTAATTTTCGATTGGGTATGGTTTATCTCTCTCAAAAAAAATGGGAATCTGCACTCCAGGCTTTTGAGGAAGGTCTTAAATCCGATCCTAAAAACGACTGGGCCATTCTGCAGACAGGACATGCCCTGGAAATGCTGGGAAAAAATGAGGAAGCAATTACCCGTTACGAAAGGCTGATGGAAAAAGGTCCGGACGACCTGGTTGTAGTTAATCGTCTGAATCAATTGTATTGGAACGAATTTTTGTTTGAAAAAGGTGAAGAGGTTCTTTTGCGTGGACTGGAAAAATTTCCTGCAGAAACAGAGCTAATTGAAAAACTACTTGCTTATTATGAATCTCATAGACTTTTTGAAAAGGCAGCAAAAATTATTTTGGGTTTTATTGAGGCAAAACCAGACAACAGTGCTGCACTTGCAAAGCTTGGGTTTTATGAGAAAAACTTGAAACATCCGGAAAAGGCTTTGTACTGGTTTAAAAAAGCACTCTCAAGTTCTCCGGATTTTGAATGGGCACACGTCCAGCAAATTGGAATTTTATTAAACACAGAACACGAAGATGAAGCAGAAAATGCGCTAAATGATTTTCTCAAACTTAAGCCGAATTCAGAATGGGCGCTGCTGGAACTGTCTCAGCTGAAGTTGAAACAGGAACATTTTGCTGAGGCAGAAGAACTGCTGGAAAAAAATCTTGCAAAGTACCAGGATTCAGCCGGAATACTGCAAACTCAGGGGCGGCTGTATGAATTGCAGAAACGCTGGAAAGAGGCAGAAAATATTTTCAAAAAACTATTAACAATCCGCCCAAACAACTCTTTGCTGCTGACGCATTTGGGTTTTACGCAATGGAAACTCAAGAAAACAGAAGAAGCCCGTCAAAACATTACTCATGCTTTGTATGAAAATCCCGGGAGTCTCTGGGCCTGGAATCTTTATTTGCTTTTGCTGTCGGAAGCACAGCAGCGTCGCTGGATCGGTGATGACTTCAAGATGCTACTGCCGGTCCTGGGTGCATTAGCCAGCAAAAGGACAGAAGAAGCCTGGCAGGAAATTACTTCTGTTCGCACAGATCCTTTTACACGGCAAGTACTGAAAAATATGCACTATTTGCTCGAAGAAGCTCCGCAAGAAATTAAAATGGATCCGCAGGATATGACCTCAATACAACTCTCACCCTGGATAAATGAGCAATGGGGGTATTTCCACGAAATGCTGGGAAACAGAGAGCTTGCTGCACGTCATTTTGAAGTCGTTTTAGAAGCACTTCCGGACAATGCCTGGATACACGCACGCTTGGGCTGGGTCTACGAGAGGCTGGAGAATCTGGAAAAAAGCAAGCAGCATTACAGCCTTTTTTTACAGAAACATCCGCAAGCATTTGATGTCAGTTTCCGGCTGGCAAACGTCTATACATTGACAGGCAACGAAGCCAAAACCATTGAGCTTTACGAATTAATTGCAGCTCACCGTCCGGAACATGACTTGGTGCTGAACAACCTTGCCTGGCTGTATTTAACTGCTCAAGACAGGCAGGTACGTAATCTTGAGAAAGGTATGGAATTAGCCTTGAAATCAGTTGAACTGAATCCTACAATTGACAGTTTAGATACATTAGCCGAGGCCTACTTTCAGTCTGGAGACAGAATTAAAGCCCTTGAAACTATCCATAAAGCTGCTCGGGAAGTTGATTATCCGCCAAACCGTCATTCATACCTACGCAAACAATTGCTGCGCTTCCGCAAAGGAGAACAGGACTCCAGGCCACCTACGTTAACATGATTCATGTTATGTTGAAATGATTTTACTCTAAAGCTGTTTAGGTCAGCAAAACACAATGAATTGTACAATAATTTGATGAAGGTGTGCTTAACTGATTTAAATGGGAAACGACAGCTAACAGAGGTTCCATGCAGAATCAAAGACCAACATGGATCCCACAAAAATTAAAACCAAATTACACTTGTAAATTCAATATTTTTCTGAGATAATTGCGGGATTGAAATTTTCAAAGTGACTTTATCTTTCAAAACTTCCATGCCACAAACTATAGAATCATTGATTAAACTTGCCGAAACTGACCGTGATTTACAGAAATATATTTTCGCAAAATCTCATTTGGAAAGACAGATTGATACAGCACGTTCAGTTGTTGACCAACATCAAAAAACAATCGAACAAAAAAAAGATGAATTTGAACTATTGAGTGCTGAATGCAAGGATGTAAACAACAATCTTCAAATTCAGGAAGAATTGATTTCCCGCCTGGACAGTCAAGTACCTAAGATACGCAACGAAAAAGAATTTGCAACCAGTAAAAACCAACTGGAGGAAGCACGAAAAATTCTAGGTCTGCTGGAAGACAAGATGCTCGATCTGGATCTGAAAAAAGAAGATCTTGAAAAAGAAATTGAAACTATTAACAACCGGCTCAGTGAATCAAATACAGAATTTAAGCAGGAAACATCCGGTCTGCTGAAAAAACAGGCAAGAGCAGAAAAAAAGATAGAAACTCTTGAGCCTAGACGCAAACGTTTACTGAAAAAAGTTCCAGAAAAAATCAAACGTTTTTTTGAGCGCTGCCAGGACAGTGGAATTTCAACCCCAATCTGTGCCATTGAGGATAAAAGCTGCAGCGGCTGTAACATGGTTTTATTGCCCCAGCTTGTTAACGAACTGATGGCAAACACAGATTCCCACAAAAATTGCCCTAATTGTTCGCGTATTTTGTACTTTCCTGAAGTTGAGGAAGAAGAAGCTTCCTCGGCCTGATATTTCTTATCATGCATGATTGTATTCGGTGTTGATCAATCTCTGCTTCAACAAAATACAATCATGAAAAAATATTTAATACTGCTTGTTCTTTCTTTAACATTTTTGCCCGGCTGTGAATCTTCAGCCCCTTCCCGTTTTACATATCCTTCTGAGAAAGCAATGGAGGTACGCTATCTTTGCCGCTTACCATATCTGGATGCAAAAGCGCCACATCAATCCTGGAGCAAATCAACACCCGCCTGGCTCATTATTAATGAAAGCAAGGTCATCATTTTTTTTGAGAATGACCGTACCTTTGTGCTTTCCAGAACTCCGGAGAATACCCTTCCTCCAGGCAGGTACCGCTGCAACCTCTGAAAGTTACTGGCTGAATCTACAGTTTTATGAAACGAAAGTTTCACCCTTTAGCACAGAAACAAAAACATCTCGATCGACATTTCCGCCTGAAGCAATTACCGCCACTTTGCGGCCTTTAATTTTGGACGCCTCCTGTAGTGCTGCCGCAATTGCTGCTGCTCCAGCCCCTTCGCAAACATTATGAGTACACTCATACAACATCCGCATGGCATCTGCAATTTCGTTATCTGTGACCTCAACGATCCGTTCAACACCTTTCCAAATCAATTCCAACGCAGACTTTTCCGGAACTCGGCAGGCCATTCCGTCGGCAATTTTGGTACTCACCGGTGATTCAATGGAACTTCTGCTAACGAATGACTCAGCATAGGTATTGGCATGTGCTGATACAACTCCGACGATCTCCGTATTCAATTCTAATACATCACGTACTGCAAGCATTCCACAGATTCCGGATCCCAATCCAATGGGAACGTAAACAACATCAAGATCCTTGACCGCTCTCAGCAATTCCAAACTATAGGTGGCGACACCTGTAACTAATAGTGGATCAAACGAAGGTATCATTTGCAGTGATTTTTCATGTGCCAGATCTTTCGCATATTCACGGGCTGCCTGAAAATCTTCACCATGCTCTATCAGTTGCACACCAAAAGCACGCATTGCAGCATTTTTCTCCACACTGTTTCCATGTGGCGCTACGATTGTAGCCGGAATTCCGTAGCGCCGAGCAGCAAAACCAACAGACTGCCCATGATTTCCGCGGGTCGCACTGACAACTCCCTTTGGCATTTCTGAGGATTTCGCGAGATGGGCGAAATAAACTAATCCACCCCGTATCTTGAAAGAACCAATTGGTGTGTGATTTTCGTGCTTGACCCAGACTTCTGTGCCTAAACATTCACAAAGCAGCGGCCAGCAATATTGAGGAGTCGCCTGTATTTCCGCATAAACGATTCGGGCGGCAGCTTCGATTTCATCAAGTGTAATTGCCTGCATCATTTTGTGCCTTCTTTCTGTCTTGATTCTCCGATCAATTCACTCATCACCTTGTTTATCATCCTTAATCCTGCCTGGTCTTTGAGTGTCAGAATGGATTCCGGATGAAATTGTACTGAAGCCACGGGCAGTGTTTTGTGCCGGAGCCCCATTATCAAGCCGTCGGCTGTTTTGGCAGTAACATCCAGACAATCCGGAAGTGAAACTGAATCCAAATAAAGACTGTGATAGCGTCCTGCGCTGAAGGGATTAGGAAGCCCGGAATAAAACGATTCTGCATTGTGAAAAATCTCAGCGGATTTGCCATGAACCGGATGCTCAAGAGTCAACAATTTTGCACCAAAATGTTCTGCAATCCCCTGGTGACCAAGACACACTCCAAAAATTGGGATTTCACGTGCAAGCGCTTCACCAACAAGTTCCGGAACATTTTGTTCACTTGGAAACCCCGGACCCGGCGAAATGAAAAGTAAATCCGGAGCTATTTCGTCCAGCATTTTATAAGGAAATCCGGAGCGGAGAGTAATAACTTTTGCACCGGTTTGCCTGACATAACTTGCTAATGTGTGTACAAAACTGTCTTGATTATCGACAAATAAAACCGTTTTTTCTGCACCCGTTTGCGGCAAATCAATGTCTTCAGCAGCAGCCGGTTTACTGCCCAAAGTCGCACCTAAAAAGGCTGAAGCCTTGATGTGTGTCTCCCGTTCTTCTGTAGCCGGATCTGAGTCATAGAGCAGTGTTGCACCGGCACGCACTGAAGCTCGGCCGTTTTTAAGATGAACCGTACGCAATGTCATTCCGGTGCTGACAAAACCGTTAAACCACAAAAAACCAATACAGCCGCTGTACCAGCCGCGCGGTGAATTTTCCATATTTTCAATTGTCTGCATGGCAACAGGTTTTGGTGAACCTGTCACAGTACAGGCCCACATGTGCGTCAAAATAGCATCGACTGCATCTCTGTCTTTATTTAAAACACCTTCCAAATGATCAACTGTATGAATCAGGCGTGAATAACGTTCCAGCATGCGCCGTCCAATTAAATGAACACTACCGGGTTCACAAATTCTGGCCATATCGTTACGATCCACATCCGTACACATAGTGAGTTCTGATTCTTCTTTTTCCGAAGAAATGAGTGCTTTTATACGTTCCGCTGTTTCCATCGGATCACCTCCGACCGGTACTGTTCCTGAAATGGGACTGGTTTCAAAACGTTCTTCCTTGACACGTACATACATTTCCGGAGATGCACCAACCAGTTGCTCTTTACCCATGTTGATCAAAAAACTGTAAGGGCTGGGATTTTGTTCACAAATTCTTTTGAACAAAGTTGAAGGCTGTTCTGCAAAACCAGTAGAAAAAGATTGGGACAGTACGACTTCAAAAAAATCTCCGCGCCGGCAGCCTTCTTGAATTTTGGCCACTTTCTGTTCAAACTCACCTGCTTCGTGATCACAGTTTATTTTACCATCAGCCTTTCCCTCGGCAACCTGGAATTCCTCGCCAGTATTCCACCAGCTTTCAGTCATACCGTCTGGAGTTTCAATGTGATATTCAATTTTGGAAGCCTCCTCTTTTTGCCGATCGACAACCACCAATTCGACAGGCAAAAACAAATGGCAGTCAGTTTGTTCCGGATCCCGTTTATGTCTAGCTTCAATATTTTCAAATTGATAAACCAAATCGTAACCAAATGCTCCATACAATCCAAGATAAGGATCAACACTCCGGAACAGTTCAAATATTTTGCGAATAACAGAAAACACGCTTGGCTGGCGACTCCGTTCTTCTTCCGCAAAGAAATCCGGCCTTGGTTTCACAGTACCGGAAATCTTTTCTGCAGGAAGATTCGGATCAGTTCCAAAAACCAGTGATTCAAGATGGGGATGATTTTGTAAAGCAGGAGCTATCAATTTCAGCAGGCGCGTTCCATTCGGATTCAGCGCGTTGATTTCAAACTGTCTTTTCCTGGCAATCAGTTCCAATGCAGGATGCACAAAACCTAAATCCCAGCGGGAATAACGGTCCGGAACTTCGTAATTACTGACAAAAAGTGCTCCTTTTTTAGTGTCAATATATTGATATATTTTATCGAGTGCATGTTCAGCATCCAGCGGTGTAATCGACTTTTCGATTTTGATACCGCCCTGCGTTGTAAAAGTTGAATTATTCATGGCTTCAAGTAAATTTTAAGTGTTTAAAGAAATCAATTTCTAAGGTTTCGAATAAATTTTTCAACTCGCCACAAATCTTTAATTCCAGGTTCGCTTTCTACACCGCTGCAAACATCCACTCCCCACGGTTGTACAATCTTTACTGCCTCTGGAACATTTTCCGGAGTCAACCCTCCTGCCAGAATCAGCTTTCCCAAACCTGAAGCAGTACTTGCCAGGTCCCAGTCAATTTTTTGTCCGGAACCTCCGTAATGATTTTTGCTGAAGGCATCCAGTAAAAAGTATTCTCTCCCAAACTCTTGTATCTGTTCCAGCTTAAATTCAGCAGACACACGAAATGCTTTATAAAATGGTACACCTAATTTAGCAGTTAATTCAACAGACTCATCGCCATGCAATTGTGCCAAGTCCAGGTGTGTTTCAATCATTATTTTTTCCAGCGATTCCGGTGATTCATTGACAAAAATACCCACAGTTGTTACCGATTCCGGAAGCGCACTTACAATTTTGCGGACTTCTTCCGGAGAAATGTAACGGGAAGAACCAGGCCAGCAGTTTAGTCCAATCCAGTCTGCACCTAATTCTGCACAGGACAAAGCCTGTTCAGGACTGGTTAGCCCGCAAATTTTAACTTTTGGATAAACAGTGGTGTGATTCGTCCTCATTAGCTTCTGGATTGGTTTTTTTTAACTATAACGTTATAATATGCTGTTATTCTAAGATACGAATACTTACAGAATTAGCAACGAAAAAATTCCGGAAAACTAGATGTCTGTTCATAGTTCTGCATATTTCTGGAATGGTGACACTTTGGTACTGCACATTTTCCTTCAACCACGTGCTTCACAAAATGAGTGGGCAGGCCGACACAACGGGCGGATACGTCTTCGTGTTACAGTAGCACCCGTTGATAATCAGGCCAATCGGGAATGTGTGAAATTTATTTCAAAATCATTAAAAACTGCAAAAACGAATGTGAAAGTGGTTCGAGGTCAAACCAGTCGTTTCAAAACTGTGGAAATCCATAAACCTGATCCGAAGTCCTGGAAAAAAAATTTAGAAGGCTTGGATAATTAGACTATCTGCATTGTAGAACTTAAAAAGCTAATGATCCACAACCTGAAAACGCAAATAACAACTATTTGTCCGTTTAGATTCGTGAAAATACCTTGCCCAAAAGTTACTCCAAAATTACGATTCTGGAGCATATTTTCTTTACTGACAAGCCTCTTTTTTTATTTAGTAACCGGAACTGCGTCAGCACAGTGCTTAACCAGCGGTCTGACTGAAGATGAGCAGTTGGCTATGACAAAAGGATTATTTGAAGATGAGCTGTTTTCCGCATCAAGTGAGTCCTCAAAGTGTTTTCTTGAAGAATTTAAGGATAGTGCTGCACGTGAGGAGATTTTTTTCCTTAGGGCAGAAGCCTTAAGAAAGGGAGGCGATCTTCAGGGGGCAATCAAAGCTTATGATGAACTGAAAAAAAACTTTCCCAGCAGCAAAACCTATTTAGACAATTCAATGCTCCAGAAAGGAATTTCACTGGCCCTCACTAGAAATTATACTGCTTCTATCAGGACCTTAAAATTGCTGCTGCTTGATTTTCCCACAACAAAATACAGAGATGAAGCACTTTATTGGCTGGGTTATGCAGCTTCTTTCCAGGCAGAGTCT
>Ga0208064_100057_pt1 | contig 32282 bp, 29 predicted proteins | sample DeeseametaMP0145_FD_184220 | JGI IMG/M metagenome (GOLD analysis project Ga0208064, IMG submission 184220) | Marine microbial communities from the Deep Atlantic Ocean - MP0145 (SPAdes) | ecosystem: Environmental > Aquatic > Marine > Oceanic | place: West of Cape Verde, Atlantic Ocean | collected...
GAAACTGGAACCCATATTGTTAAAGATGGACACACTTGAAGAGAGATAATATAAACTCACTTAGGTTGTCTGCAATCACTATTCAGAATAGAAGAAAACACCAAGTAATGAAATGCTACTGTTACAGATTCAATAAAAAGACGAATTAATCAATAATATTTTAGAAAAATTCCAAATATATAAAACCATGAAAAACATTTTAACTTCAGATCGCACTTCGGGAATATTGAATGAACTTGCCGATGCAAACCAATCTTTTGAAAGCGATTATCCGGGTAAATCCCTTTTGCGACAACCCGTTCACACGATTTATGGCGGAGCGCATTTGTTCAAAACCGACACGGCACAAAAAATGGGCAAGTTGGCAATAAAAAATCTAAACGATTTTGCACCCAATTTTGTTACTTTTGCACATGCTCTGGAATTGAAAGGAGCGGAAAGTTTGCCAAAAAATATTTCTGAAATTAATGCTTTGGTTGCGGATGCAGAACAAAATGGTGTCGATCCAGCAAACTCTGCAACATGGCTCGCCTGGCGGGTTTATGGGCAAGTTTGTAAAAAAATGAAACATGAAGCTGTAGAAGATTTTCGGCTCGATTATGAGGACGGCTTTGGGATTCGTCGGGATGAAGAGGAAGACGCAGTGGCGGTTCAGGGAGCTAAAGCAGTTGCTGCAGGAATGAAACAAGGGACTTTGCCGCCGTTCATCGGCATCCGCATCAAACCCTTCAATTCAGAGTTTGTGGAACGCGGTGTCCGGACTTTGAATATTTTTATCAGTACTTTATTGGCGGAAACTGGCGGGGTGCTTCCGGATAATTTTGTGGTGACTTTACCAAAAGTTGAAATTCCGGAACAAGCGGCGGCATTGGTGCAGTTGTTTGAGGTTTTGGAAGCCGACTCTGAGTTGTCATCCGGTGACCTCAAAATGGAAATTATGATCGAAACCACTCAATCTGTTTTCAATGCAAACGGCGAAGTGACCGCCAGAAAAATTGCACAAGCCGCTAAAAACCGTTGTATCGGAGCACATTTCGGAACTTATGATTACACGGCTTCTTGTGATTTGATTGCGGCCTATCAAACGATGGACAGCGCAGTTTGTGATTTTGCAAGGGATGTTATGAAAGTGGCCTTTGGCGGTTCCGGAATTTTTCTTTCCGATGGCGCAACCAATATCATGCCCATTGCTCAGCATCGAGGAGAAAATCTTTCAGCGTTGCAAGTTCGTGAAAATTTGGAAACCGTTCACCGTGCATGGAAACTGGCTCACGGCCACATCCGGCATTCGTTGGCACATGGATTTTATCAAGGCTGGGATTTGCATCCGGGACAAATTCCGGTACGTTATGCAGCCAACGCCGCTTTTTTCCTGGAGCAAATTCAGGAGTCCACTGTGCGTCTGCGCAATTTTGTGGAGCAAGCGTCAAAAGCCACTTTGAGTGGAGATATTTTTGATGATGCGGCTACAGGTCAAGGTTTGCTGAATTTCTTTTTCCGTGCACTAAACAGCGGAGCAATTGATCCGGAAGATGTGGAAAATGCAGGAGTGACGGTGGAGGAAGTACAGGCTGGTTCTTTCCGGAAAATTGTGGAAGCACGCAGGTAGGGGCAAATTTTGTGTTTGCCCCCATTCAGTTTTCAGCGAATCAAATTATGATTCATTTTGAGGCAGCACCATATTCAAAATCAATGCTGCAAGACCACCTGAAGTGATGGCTGATCCAAAAATTTGCTGAATCGCTTTTGGAGTTTGGCTGAGAACCTCCGGTACAAAAGCAAGCCCAAGTCCTATTCCAAGGGATACTGCAATGATCAGCATCTCCCTGCGTCCCAAACGGCCCATAGAAGCAATTATGTTCACACCCGCTGCAGCCACTGCTCCAAACATAACAATTGTTGCTCCGCCTAAAACCGGATTCGGAAGGGAGCGGAAGAACCCGCCGATGACTGGAAACAAGCCCAGTATAACGAGAAATCCCGCGAGATACATGCCCACATAACGACTGGCAACTCCGGTCATTTGGATGACACCGTTGTTTTGACTGAAAGTAGTATTTGGAAAAGTATTGAAAATCGCGGCGATTGCAGAGTTAATACCGTCTCCCAAAACACCGCCCTTGATACGCTCCATGTACGTGTCTCCTTCAACCGGTTCTCCGGAGAGCATAGATGTCGCAGTCAAATCTCCAGTGGACTCAATGGTGGTGATAACATAAATGAAGGCCACCCCGATGAAAGCAATCCAATTGAAATCGAAACCATAATTAAATGGAATGGGAATGCTGATCATTTCCACTCCGGACATGTGGCTAAAATTGACTTTGCCCAGGGCAAGCGCAACCAGGTAGCCGACCAGAATTCCGCCAACAATCGATCCCATCCGAATCATTGGAATTTTACTTCGGTTGAGAATCAAAACTACGAGTAATACAAGTACGCCCAAGCCCAGATTATCAACCGTACCAAAAAATTGAGGTTTGTTATCCAGCAGCCATTTACCTCCAGCCATATCCGTTATTCCGACTCTGACCAGGCTCAGTCCTATCAACATCACCACTGTTCCCGTAACAACCGGTGTGATGATTTTTTTTAGTAAATGGAGGAAGCGGCTTAGGATAATCTCGATGAATGCACCCACGAAACAAATTCCGAAAATGGTTGCCAGTATTTCATCCGGTCCGCCGCCCTGTCCTTTTACTATAAAGCCGGCGGTTAAAATTGCACCCAAAAAAGCAAAGCTGGTGCCTTGAACACTTAACAGACCAGAACCGACCGGTCCAATTCGTTTGGCTTGAATAAAGGTTGCCACACCTGAAACGATCAACGACATGCTGATCAAATACGGGATTCGCTCACCCAATCCCAGAACTCCACCGATAATGAGCGTGGGCGTGATGATGCCCACAATTATTGCGAGCAAATGCTGGAGAGCGGCATATGCCGATTCCATTGGCGATGGCTTGTCTTCAAGACCGTACACCAATTCCAGATTATCATTTACTTGTTCCATATCATCCTCCATGATTGATTAATAACAAAGACGCGTCAAACCAATTTAAACGAGCCGGGTCAAAAATTACATTTTAACAATATATAGAGTTTTTGTACAATAAAAAAATAAAGATGACAAAATTCTGAAATACCTGACAAACACGCGTGTCATCAGTTCTTTGTCACAACTACCACATCTGTGGTGTTTTAAATAATTCGGGATGTCAAAAAATGAATCTCGTTAGTCTTCAATTCTCGTAAGATACTGATATTATTTACTGCGGTAAGTCATCTCGACCGAAGGGAGAGACCTGATAAAGTGCTGAAAACGTATAAGACCCACCTCTCATTCGGTCGGGATGACACGATAAAACTCGTAACTGTCACGAAAGAATCTATGACTGTAAAGAATTAACCGAAGCGGCTTACATTGTTCAGGAATTTAGTTGAGACCACATTTCCCAGCGTTCCAGAAATTCAAGCAAATGCTCTTTGCCCGGAAGGGTCCCTTCTGTATTGAGCAAATTCCGAACACGCTCCTGTTCTTCAATATATTGCTGGTTATTAAAAAAACCTCCAAAATAAGCCATCCGCAACCAAATCAAATATGTACTTAAAGCATCACATTCGTTATAGGCTACAATTTCCGCCAGGCGCCCCTCCAGCCACATTGGCGCTACCTCTTCACCTCTTACCCCCAGTTTTCCCGGAACACCACAAACTGTCGCCATCTCATTCAGTGAAGGATTAGACTTTCCATAACCTCCCAGGATTTCGATCAAATCAATATGAGCTTCACTGTTACGTGCATCAAAATAATCATAACCTTCCCATGGTTTATTGGGGCGTTTTGCAAATTTTGCTGCTTGAATACCTCTTGCGACAGCTCGCTGCAGAAGGATTTTAAGGTCTGCTTTTGATGAATTGAATCCCACAAGTTGAGGTTTTTTTTCGCCAACCGCATTAAGGAAACGTGACAAAATTTCTGCCTCTGATGTGTGTTCCGGATCGGCTGCATCATGAGGCAAAGCCGTCAAAGACAAGGCCACCTCTCCATTTCCTTTATCTGCACGAACGACCGCGGCAATGGAAATTACGCGGCAAATTGTGGTTTTGAGGTAAGGCATCGGATTTTCTTCATCCGCACCGCCTTCTTCCCACATTTTTTGGATTACTTCTGCATCAGGAGTATCTTCCGGAAGCTGATATAACCTTCTTCCCGCTTCCGGATCCGGCACCCATTCCGAGTCAAAAGCCCATACATCTTTGTTGACTGATTTGAACATAAGACCTCCCTTGTACTTCTGTAGATTGATTCCCGAAGTTTAGCGTTTTGAAAACGTATTGGCAATCTAATCTATGACAGAACAATGTTTTGTGCAAGAAATGCAAGGAGAAAAACCGCTGCCTGAGTAATCACTCGATTCCAATTTTACAGAAAAAATAATCGTCAGAGAACAATCAGAAACGTCTGCAACATTGACAAGATCTTAAACTTGTCATAGATTGGTCAACAGATCATTTTCAAATCAAGCTTTCAATATTTTTTCTGGCAGCAAGCAAACTGAAGCAAAAACCAAACTCCATGAATCTCAGCGTTACCATCATCGGTCATAATGAAGTTGATCATTTACGGGAATTATTGCCCCAAATCAAATGGGCAACTGAAATCGTCTATGTTGACTGTGAAAGTCAGGACGACTCACTGGAAGTTGCACGTGATCTAGGCTGCCGTGTTTTTTCACGTCCCAACAATACCAACCTTAATGTCAACAAAAGTTACGCGATGGAGCAGGCGAGTGGGGATTGGGTTTTTTACGTGGATCCGGATGAGCGCATTCCGGAAAATTTGGTTGAGGAAATAGAAAAAGTAATTCAAGCTACGACAAACTCAGCTTTCAAACTCAAGCGCCGTAATCATTACTTTGGACACTGGCTGCGTCACGGAAGTCAATATCCGGACACACAGTTACGTTTATTCCAGAGAGGTTCTGCCAGCTTCCCTAACCAACATGTACATGAAAAACTGGTAGTGGAGGGAAGTATCGGCAGTCTGCAAAGTGATATGCTCCACTTTCCTTACCTGAACATCAGCCAGTTTTTGAGCAAGTTCGATTTTTATTCCGGAGTTGAGGCAGGTTATCTACGGGATGCCGGCGTACAGGTGACTGCAGGAAATTCTATTCGCTTTCTGCTACTCAAACCATTTTCCCGTTTCTTAAGACGCTATCTGTTTAAAGGAGGATTCCGAGACGGATTTCCGGGATTGTTCTGTGCAATTTTTGATGCCCTGAATTTTGTCGTCCGTTATTTCAAGCTCTGGGAACAAACTCATAATCCTCCAGCAAAAAGGGACCGGCAAGGTCCGGATTCGAGACCGTAACCGGTTATTTGTGAGGATCACCTTTCCTGAGGAAATTCAGCATCCAGTGTGTTATTTGCTGAGGCTGGATGGTTTGCTCCAGCGATTTCATTCCTGCTTCAAATACTTTTGGACCCAATATTTCTTTCCTGAGATTCAGTAATGCTTTGGAGTATGCTTTCTGAAATTCCGGATGTCCCTGAAATGTCAAAATATGATCATCAATTCTGAAAGCAGCATAAGGGCAAAAATCACTTTCCGCAATCAATTCGGCACCTTCCGGAAGTTTTGTAACCTGATCCTTGTAACTTGCCAAAAGTGAAAATTGTTCCAAAGCGGGTTCAATCCAGGCTTGTGTAGATACCGTTTGGTAGTTTTGCACTCCTACACCCCAACCTCGTTCTGATGCTTCAGTTTTTCCGCCTAAAGCTTTGGCAACCATTTGGTGTCCAAAGCAAATGCCAAGAAGAGGTTGTTTCTGCCTGTGCAGTTCAACTACATACTTTTCCAATTTTCGAATCCACGGTTCATCATCATAAACGCTTAAACGGCTGCCCGTAATCAAGTACGCGTCACACTCTTCCGGAGCTTGGGGATACTGCTCCAGCTGTACATCATAATTTTTAAAATCTAAATCCGGATCAACAGATTTAAAAAGTGACATAAACATTTCCGGATAGTTGCCGTGTTCGTCCCGGAAATTTTCATTGGTGGAATCACACTGAAGAATACCAATTTTCATATAGTCCCTCCTGAAAAAAGAAATAGCCTAAACAGGCTAGCAGAATTGACAATATTTGCAATCAGATTGATAAATGAGAATCCCCCTTTTTCATTTTCAGATAAACAATTATCAGTAACCATCATGATTATTTTATCTTGAATCCGTTGCAGACAGTCCAATCATTAAATCCGGATCTTCTCTTACGATGATGATTGACAGCTACAGCCGTTTCCGTTAGTTTCAGAAGTAACAAATAAAATCATAAAACATTTTATATTCCAAAATTATATGGAAAAAAATAAGACAGCACAGTGGGTGGACATTTCCAAGGAAGTTCAAGATGCACTGAAAACAGATAAAGCGGTTGTTGCACTGGAATCGACAATTATTTCACATGGAATGCCTTATCCTCAAAACTTGGAAACAGCACTCGCAGTTGAAAATATTATTCGAAATGAGGGGGCTTTCCCCGCCACAATTGCTGTTTCAGGAGGCAGGATCAAGATCGGTTTGAGCAGGCAGGAGCTTCAGCAGTTTGCTCAAAACAGTGATCCGGTAAAAGTCAGCCGCCGGGATTTACCGGTAGTTCTTTCACAAAAACTGAGCGGTGGCACCACTGTGGCTGCAACTATGATTTGCGCACAGATTGCCGGAATTCCAGTCTTTGTGACAGGCGGCATTGGCGGAGTACACCGCGAAAATGAAAAAACCATGGACGTTTCCGCAGACTTGATGGAGTTGGCTCATACAAATGTTGCTGTAGTCTGTGCCGGAATAAAATCCATTCTTGATATTCCCCGAACTCTTGAATATTTGGAAACACACGGTGTGCCTGTAATTGGTTACCAGACGGCAGAGTTTCCTTCATTTTATACGCCGTCCAGCGGTTCAATGGTTCAAACCCGAATTGACACACCTGAAGACATTGCACGTTGTATGAAAATTAAATGGGACTTGGGGTTGGCCGGAGGTCTTGTGATTGGGAATCCCGTGCCTCCGAAAGATGCAATGGATGAGTCACTAATTGAAGGAGCAATTACAGAAGCGCTGAAAGTAGCAACTGAAAAGGAAATCGAAGGAAAAGAGGTGACTCCATATTTGCTGGAGCGAATCAATCAGATTACTCATGGAGAAAGCCTGAAGAGTAACATTGCACTGGTACGTAATAATGCCAGCTTAGGAGCCAAAATCGCCCTGGCTTACAAGGCTCTGCTTTGATCCATTCGTATTACTTGTGTTTTTAATTCTGAAACTGCCAATTCGACAAGAGATGCTGCAATAGATTTTTCCAAAGCATTCTGAACTGAATTTGTGACAATCTCCTTCAACTCATTTTCTGTAAAACTGAAACTGTCCGCTTTTTCAAATTTTTCTTCTTCATCATCAAAACTTTCGAAAGCACTTGCCTCTGTTTCTGTCTGATCCGGAGCTTCTTCAGTAATTTCTTTTTCTCGATCAAATCCCATAAAGGCATCCTCAGCATCATCCCAACTGTCAAACACATCTTCTTCAAGTCCAAGTCCAAGTGAAATTTCAGTATACACTTTTTTGTCAAACTCTGCATCAACATCTTGCAAGTCTTTGGATTCTGCTGCGAGGCTTTCTTCCAGTTCCTCAACAAGCGGATCTCCATAATCAGCTTCTCCGTCCACTGATCCTTCCTCATCCGTTTCCAGAAGATCTCCCAGTTCATCCAGCATGAATTCTACCAGTTCGTCTTCTGAATCATCTTCTGACACTGCTAATTCGTCTTCAGATAATTCTTCAACTTCCAGTTTTTCTTTTTCCAGATCCTCCTCAAACTGCTCTTCTTCTATTTCAAACTCTGTTTCTGCAGAATCAAGAGCTTCCATTTGTTCACTGAGGTCTTCCAGTTCAATCATAGCACTTTCTGCTGATTCTTCCTGCTCGCCTATACTTTCATGAACCATTGACATAATATCCGCATCTCCCTGACTCTCATCAAAATCTTCTTCAAATTCGTCTGCAGATGTATCTTCTACGAATTGTTCAGCATCCTCGATTTCAACGGTCTCCTCAAGATCCTGCTCCACAGAATCCGTTAACAATTTATTGTCAAGTGAACTTAGCGATTCCTCTCCTGTTTCTTCGAAATCAGGTTCCAGTTCATAATTATCCAATTCCTGAACTGATTCTGACGTGATCTTGCTGTCGGAATCAGTGTCTTGAATCGAAGGTTCGGCTGGCTCTTCAAATGAGGAGAGATCTTCTGGAAATTCGGGTTGAAAATCTTCTTCTTCCAAACTTATATCCGTCAGGCCCTCTCTAGGTATCTGATCCAATTCCGGAGAGCGTGACCAGATATCATCCAGATCCTCAAAATCATTTACTTCAAGATCAATATCCGCTGGTGCCTTCAGATCCTGTTCTGTTTTTTCACCCTCAACCTTGAGGCGGCTTTCAGCATATTTGTCTTCCAAACCGGAGTCCTTAAGTTGCGCCAATCCTGTTGAGGCAGGAACTGTCTCAGTTTTTACAGTGTCTGTAACAACTTCTTCGGAGTCAATTTCGATTCCATCTTCATCAAGCTTAAGATCAAATTCAAAACCGTTGTCCATTGTCATTTCTTCATCATTGATGACTTCAAGACCGTTAGATGTTATTTCATTTTCATCCAGCTCAACTTCTGCCTTTTTCACTGTATCCTTAGAAATGTCCATATCTGCAGAAATGTCATCCAGAATCATTGAATCCATTTCACTACCTGCTGAAGAGGCAAATTTTGGTTCCAGGGCATTCTGCTCTAATTCTTCTGTTACTTGAGATCCTTCCTCAACTGGTGAGTTTACTTCCTGTTCCCCCTCTTTAATATCATTCAATTGATTGTCAATTGAACTCATGTCTATCTTGAAATCTTCACCCTCATTATCCGGTTCAATGCCAAAATTGTCATCCAGAGTAACAAATTGACTTAGCTGCTCCTGAAGCATCGATGCTTCAAAGGGTTTGCGAAGCAACCCATCAATTCCAAGCTCTGAAATAATTTTTTCGTCAAGCTCGTCTTTTGGGTTTACAAGTAAAATGATTGGGATATTTTTCAGCTGCGGATCTTTGCGTATTTCTCTGCAATTCTTGTAGTTTTGATCGCCGCCTGAATTACTGAGTAAAATTAAATCCGGCTCCAGATTAAGTGCCTGCTGCACAAATAAATCTGGATTAGATTCTTGAGTAACTGAAATTGCACTAGCCTTCAGCGAGGCGGCAATTAAACTTTGAATTTCTGGATTTTCTTCGAGTACAAGAATTAATTGGGACATGAATATTGCTTTTTAGCTCCTAAATTGTCAGAACAAAGTCATTAAAAAAAATTCTCATAAAACTAATCCTGTAGCTTTATGCAAGATAATGCCCTAACTTTTGAACAAATATTAACTAGATTTGTTATTTACTTTGAACCTTTTTATAAGAAACTTTATCCTGTTCTGAATACTATTTTGCTTATTCACCAATGAGGACCGGAAACTATGCCGTTCAAAATAATCTCAAAATATATTGCATCAGAATTCAACCGTTATTTTATGTTGTTTCTCGGTGCATTTGTATTGATGAGTCTGGTAGGTAATTTTTTTGGTAACCTGGCAGATGTTTTTACTGACTGGCAGAGTTTTTTGAAGTTCCTTCAAGAAACGGCTCTTTTGCTGCCTCTATTGCTGGAACTAATAATACCAATTACGGTTTTACTGGCAACTATTGCCACATACAGTTCACTGAACAAGAATGCTGAATTGCTGGCAATACGCAGTTCGGGAATCGGTGGTTGGAGACTGGCTTTTCCTGTGTTAGCTGTTTCTGCTTTGATTGCGTCTTTTGCGTATTTCAGCCAGAATTACATGTACACATGGATGCATCAAACTTGGGTTAAACAGGAAAATTCTGCACGCTTGCCCCCACTCTGGAAAGTGGGTGAAGAACAAAGCATTTACTATTTTGGGAATCGCCAACATAATGGCCGTATAAGTTCAATCACCTCATTTAACTGGAAGCAAATTCCTTTCCAACTTCTGGGAAGAACTGCAATTGAACGAGGAGAACAACAAAACAATTCATGGATCTTTCATGATATTCAAAAGTACATTTTCCAGGATGAAAATTTGCGGCTTGAACACGTTGAACAATGGAGAATCGAAACAGAAAAGTTGCCCACTGTACCCTTTGAAATTCCCATTTCTCCGCATCATCAACCCCTCCTTGACTTGTATGAAAATACTCTTAAACTTCAAAGTGAAGGACAAGATGTAACTCGTCATTGGGTTGCGATTTTCCAGAAAACCGCCTATCCGTTTCAAATTTTTATCATGGTTCTGATTGGTTTTGGGCTGTCTGCATCATACAACAGACGGGGGATGGCGGCAGAATCTCTGGCAATCAGTTGCTTACTCGGGATTTTGTTCTGGATACTTAATCAGATAACCATGGCAGTCGGCGGTGCAGGCCTGATATTCCCTTTCTTTGCAGCATGGAGTGGAAATATAATTTTTCTCGCTCTAGCCCTCTGGCTGCTGTCTTATAACCGTGTATAATCTATTTTGCGGTGTTGAATTTCCGATTTACATCCAAAATCAAAAAGTTAAGCAAAAATTGACTCAGTGAATTGCTGGGCATCAAAGGGTCGTAAATCTTCAACCTGTTCACCTACACCGATGTAACGCACAGGAATATCAAACTCGTTGACGATGCCGATAACAACTCCTCCCTTGGAAGTGCCATCCAGTTTAGTAATTATAAGTCCTGTTAAATCTGTAGCTTCCATGAATTCCCGAGTCTGGAATATTGCATTTTGACCTGTGGTAGCATCAAGTACCAGCAGGATTTCGTGGGGTGCATCTGGAATCAACTTGCGAATCACCCGCACCATTTTTTTTAATTCTTCCATCAAATTCTTTTTGGTGTGCAAACGTCCTGCTGTATCACAGATCACTACATCGTAATCCTCATCTATTCCTTTTTGCACCGTTTCATACATCACCGCAGACGGATCACTTCCGGGTTCCTTTTGGATGATGTCGCAATCAGCCCGCCTGCTCCACTCCACCAACTGTTCAATAGCTGCTGCCCGAAAAGTATCACCTGCACCCATCAAAACTTTTTTACCCTGCTGACGATACTGTGCAGCAATTTTTCCGATAGTAGTTGTTTTTCCAACACCGTTTACACCAACAAAAAGCAAAATCAACGGCTTCCGTTCCGCAGTCCCGGGGACGGCATATGTTTTACTCATAATTTTTTGAATTTCCAGCTGAATTTCTGACTGCAAAACTTGTGGACTGCTTAATTCTTCACGCTCCACCTTCTCTGTGATTGCATCAAGAATTCGCTGGGTAGTTTCCGGACCTATGTCTGAACCGATGAGCACTTCTTCCAAATCATCCAGTAAGTCTTCATTTATTTCTTTTCTACCTAAAACTGCTTCGGCTAAATTATCTTGTAACTGTGTTCTTGTTTTAATGACGCCTTTACGTAGACGCTCAAGGAAAGAATCTACCTCATCAGGAGTTTCCACGGTTTCAGCAGTTTTTTCAATTTCACGCTGAAGAACCTGCTGATGCAGACGTTCCTCTTCAATTGAAGCAATTTTTTCTTGAAGTTCTTTTTCCCGTTGTTCCGCTTTTGCAAGTTTTGCGGACTCTTTTTCTTCCCGCAGTTTTTCTTCTTCCTTGATCTGCAACTCAAGTGTTTTGGCATGTTCTTTTTCCAACTGCACCAGGCGCTTCTCTTTTTTCCTCCCGGAAAGTTCTTCGGGAGCATTACTTTTCAGTGATCTGCTATGCTGCCGATACCATACAAAAAGACACAAAAGAATGATAAAAATTGCAAACCCTATCAAAATCAAGGTCGTCATATCCTCTGCTATCGGCACTCCTTTGTTAAAGATTCTACTCAAAAACAGGTTTACTGCTTCACGAAAAGTCGAAACGATTTGTTTTATTTCTTCAAAAAACATGGAAATTATTTTGCTAGTTGTTTTTGTTTTAGACTAAAATTTGGCATTATAGTTAGAAAATATCAACGGAAAGACATCTAAAATCACCAGTCCAGTATATGTCCACCTGGTCAATAGCATCTTTAAATCCGGTACAGCGGAAAATCGTCGAACACAAAACAGGCCCAGCTTTAGTCATTGCCGGAGCGGGCAGTGGAAAAACCAGGGTGATTACTCACCGTGTAGCACAGCTGATTCATTCCGGAATTCCTGCGTCTTCCATTCTTTTGCTGACATTCACCAACAAAGCCGCCAACGAGATGGCGCAAAGAGTAGGCCGGGCTTTAAAGAATTCTACAGAACAGCAAAAGATTATTCATGGGACCTTCCACAGTGTGGGAAGCCGATTCCTCAGACGAAATGCTAAATTACTAAACTATTACAATAATTTCAGCATTCTGGATTCCTCAGATTCCAGGGACCTGATAAAAGCCTCACTTGCAGAAACAGTAGGTAAACCAGACAAATATTTTCCAAAAGCTGCTGTTCTGCAAAACATGTTTTCATTGGCCTTCAATCGTTTTTGTACTCAAAAAATGATTTTGGACCAGCCTTACCATGAACGCAGTTTCCACTTAGAGCAGCTGATTTCTGCAGATTACCCCAATTTTGAAGAAAACACTGAAACAATACTAAACATTCTAGCTGCCTACCGTCACAAGAAAAAACGCGGACAAGTGATGGACTTTGATGATCTGCTGGAAAACTGGCTGGAACTACTCTTGCGGCATGGTGAAGGACTCCCGCTTTGCCGGCAAATTCAATATATCCTGGTAGACGAATATCAGGATACCAATCAGGTTCAAGCCAATATCTTATACCGGCTCTCAAGGCCGCACAAAAATTTAATGGTTGTCGGCGACGATGCTCAATCAATATACAGCTGGCGCGGCGCTGATTTTGGCAACATGCTTGAGTTTCCGGAACGCTACCAGGCAGTCACCTACAACATGGAGGAAAATTATCGCAGTTCTCCAGAAATTTTAGATGCTGCCAACCGAAGTATTAATTATAACACACGTCAGTTTGAAAAGAACCTTTTTAGTTCTTTAGCTGAAGGAGAAAAACCCCTCGTACATTATGTTTGGGCTTCTCAGGATGAAGCTGAACTGGTACTGGAGAATATACTCAGTTTCCGGGATAAAGATATTTCTTTGAACGAAATGAGTGTGCTTTACCGAAATCATGTACAGTCTGCAGCACTTCAGGTAGTGCTGACACATGCAGGTATTCCGTTTGTTGTTCATTCAGGAGTTAAATTTTTTGAACAAGCTCATATCAAAGATGTTACGGCTTTTCTTAAAGTACTTTTTAATCCTCTTGATGAAATCGCGTGGATGCGTCTGCTTAGGCTCCTTCCCGGGATTGGCAACACTACTGCACACCGGATTTTCAGGGTATTCCAGAGTCAACAGGCAGTCCGTCTTACTAAAGACAATGTTGAATTGCAAAAACTGATTCCTAAAAAGGCCCTTGAGAGCTGGAATGTTCTGCTGGAAATTTTTCAGCAAATGCTGGAGGAAAGCGTAACTCCTTCTCACATGATAGGATTACTGTACAAGAGCTATTACCGCGAGGTGCTTTTCAGCAGTTTTGAAAATGCCCCTCAGCGTGAAACAGATATTCGTTATCTTGAAGAATTTGCTGGCAATTATAATAAATTGGAAGCGTTTTTAAATGAGTTATCTTTGGTTGGTTCGAGCATTATCACTGATCATGAAGCCGAACAACAGGATAATCAGGACACTCTCACTCTGACCACCATCCATCAGGCCAAAGGTCTGGAATGGAAGGTGGTATTCATAATTGGACTTACAGAAGGATTGTTTCCTCACCAACGAAGTTTGGGAACAGAAGAGCAAATTGAAGAAGAGCGGCGCCTGTTTTATGTTGCAATGACACGTGCAAAACGACACCTGCTCATTACTGCACCGGTGGTTTCGTCAGGTTATTCCGGAGGAATCAGTAAGCGCTCCCGTTTTATCAACGAACTCGCAGAAGAGACAATCAACACCGAAATTCATACCCGTGATGAGTATTCTTATGGGAGCCGGGGGGGTCAAACTCAATTTTATTTTTAATAAAACTATTCCAAGTTTAACTTCGCGAGTTTAGGACGAATTACGTAGGTGCAATAACCGGCATTTGAGTTATTGCTGTAATAATCTTGGTGGTAATCTTCTGCAGGATAGAATTCCGGCAATGTTGCAATTTCAGTAACAATTGGAGCATCAAACATTCCAGATTTTTCAGCATCTTTTTTTGACTCGTTTGCCGTAGTTTTTTGTGCCTCATTTTCATAGTAAATAACGGAACGGTACTGCGTCCCAATGTCTCCTCCCTGACGGTTAAGAGTTGTAGGATCGTGACAACGCCAAAACCAGTCAAGCAAAGTTTCGTAGCTCGTTTTCTGTGGATCAAAATCAATTTGAATCACCTCTGCATGTCCTGTGTTTCCGGTACATACCTGTTCATAAGTTGGATTTAGTTTTGTACCTCCTGCATAGCCCGGGGCAACAGATTTGACTCCTTCCAGTTTGGAGTAGACTGCTTCCAAACACCAAAAACAGCCACCTCCCAGAGTTGCGTTTTTTAATTTTTCCATGAATTCTCCTTCAAAAGTGCGTGAGACTTCAGATTTCGGCCAAAAAAATGCCTGAAGTATACAAAGAGTGCATGATCCAGTTCCTCTAAATTATTTTGGGTTGGGCGAAAAACAGAATCACTTTGTTTTGCATTTTGCCGTACATGCAAAAAGGCTAAGCTTCCTGGATGCAAGGCGGCCGAGTAAGAGCTAGGAATACAGCATCTTGGACAGCGAACACCTCCCAAGCTTGCGTCCAACTGGTACGGAACTGAAAATTTTGGAGCAGGATTTCGTCCGGATCTTTCCTGCCAAAGTTCGCCGCCGCACTGAAAACAAATTTCCAAATTTGGTGTGATTCCAAGTAATTTTAGAAGCCGTATTTCAAAATTTAATTTTATTTCAGTGTCAGTTTGAGACTCTGAGAGCAGAGACATTGCATTCTTCAGTAAATCAAAATATTCATGAGAATCTAATTCAGGAATTTCACATTGAAGCAGCAATTCCGAAAAGTAACTGGCGTGTAGAAACTTTGAATAATTTTTACGGACAAGAGGAAAGCTTTCCTGCAATTCGCATTTTCGGATTCTAACCAAATCCATGTTCGGTTTTTCAGAAAACTCAAAATGGTTAAGAACAAACAATTCTGCTTTTGCAGCATTTCCCGACCTCAAACTTTTTCCACCGTGAAGAATTCCTGCTTTCTTACCTACCTTGGTCGTCAGGAAAGTCAGAATGCAATCCTTTTCCTTAAATTCCATTGTTTTGAGAACAATTCCATCTGTCTCAATTACTTTCATACTTAAATTATTCCAGTATTTTAGCTTCCCTCAGCAAAGGCTTTGCCTCCTGCAGTGCATCTTCAGAACGTTCCTGGCGGACTGCAATTAAATAGCGGAGTGCATGGTAAAGATCACTCCAAACTTCAGTCATCTGCTGTCCTTTGTCTTCTGATCCAAGAATTGCCATAGGGAACTTTGTTGAGCCTGCAGGAAGTTTCACTTTGTCTAAAACTTTCGATACTTCATCCAGCCGATCACATTGGTATAGCAGCTTCGCAAAAAGAAGTGAAGATGGAACTGAACGCTGACGGGAATTGTGCAGTTTGCCGACCATTTCCAAAATTTGTTCATCAGTTCCACTTTCCCGATAAACCTCCTCTAATAACTCCAGCAATTCTGGAAAAGCGGCCCGCTCAAAAGCTTCTTTAAGGACTCGTGCAGCTTCCAAAAACATACCTGATTTTTGGAGTTGTGCTGCTTCACCGATAGCTTCCAAAGGCTTATCATTTTTTTTATCCCTCTTTTGAGGAAGGTAGCGGAAAGACCAGTTACTCAAACACTTTGGGTCTTGACGGAGTGCTTTTTGTAAATGATCTTCGTGTGTCATTGAAATATTTTTTGTTATCAGGCTGCCGCTGAATTTTTTCAGCAATTCCCTCTCCTGACCAATACAGCCAACCCAGTCCTGTCTTGTAATATAAAATTGCCTTAGTCCTTCCAATGCATCCGGATGATCAGGAGTTATCCGGAGGATTTCATGACTTAACCTCTCTACCAGATCCCATTCACTGACCTCACAGGCAAGTTTCATGTAGGGCAGTAATACCTGCAAATTACCCTGAAATTTGGTACGCAGTTCAGCATATTTTTTGAGGAGTTCTTCTGCGCTTTTTTCGTAACGCAATTGTTCAATGTACTGTACTCTGATCGACAACGAAGTTTCTTGATTGAGTAATTTATTATAGCTTTTCCTCACCTGTTTTGGATCCCGCAGCAAAGATGCATTCTCAAAATTTTGTGTTATCTGTTGCTTTTTGTTGTCTTTATACTGGGAAAATTTACCAAGGAAACTCTGTACAAAACGCTGAGGATGTGAAATAAACTGCCAAATCTCAGTCACCACCCATCCTGCGACAAAGGAACCGGCAATCACCATCCACACTGATAATTGTATTGAGAAGTTTCCAAAAAAGTTCAGGGAAACATTGTGGCTGTTTTGTGTTGCAAAATAACCCATACTGCCCAAAAGCAATAATACGACTGCAATTAAAATTAAGCGTTTCATAGTTTCGTTTTAAAATGTGAAAAACATAAATTAAGTTTAATCATGATGATATTGTTCTCCACGCATTATCGTAAACGCGCGATAAAGTTGCTCCAGTAAAATTAATCTCACCATTTGATGTGTAAAAGTCATATCGGAGAGGCGCAACAATTTTACTCCCGAAGGCAGCATTGTTTTGTCAAAACCATATGCACCGCCAATGAAAAAGTTGACCCTCCGCCATCCGAGTGGTATTTGTTTTTCAAACCATCGGGCCAAACTATTTGAGGTTTCACGCTTCCCGCTTTCATCCAAAAATATGTTCAATTCAGAAGAGTCCAGGCGTTTCAGTAATTTTTCCGTTTCCTGCCTGCGCCACTGATCTGTCGTACCTGAATTATACTTGACCGGCTTAATTTCTTCAAAATCAACCTTGATGTAATGCGAGAGTTTCTTCAAATAAACTTTAATTCCATCCTGAACAAAAGGCTCCTGCGATTTCCCAATCCAAATTAAGCGGATGCTTCTCATAGGGGCGGCTGTTTCAAGAATCTGGTTTTCAGGAATTAATTTTCATCAGTCGAATGGTATTGCAGACATCAACAAAAGACAACGCAAAAACAATTTCAAAATTGGATTGTGATTGTCACAAAATCCTCTATCTTTTTATAAGGCCACTTGTACTGCAAAACCAATTGCGTAAACACATTTATTAATTTTTCTGTTGAATCTGAATGTCTGAAATCCAAACTAATAATCCTCCAAATGCAGGCACAGCACGTGTTATCGATGAACAACTCCTCTTTCGCGGAAATTGGGCCGAGATTGTGGAGTTCAGCTATGAAGATGACAAAAAACAAGTGCGTAAATGGGAAGGATTGCATCGTAAACACCGTGCAGAGGCAGTAATTATAGTAGCCAGAATGCAACCTTCTGGACGATTTATTATTATTCGCCAATTTCGTCCACCAACAAATTCTTATATCCTGGAATTTCCTGCAGGTTTAGTTGATCCTGGTGAATCTCAGGAAACAACTGCAATCCGTGAACTTTTTGAAGAAACAGGTTATGTTGGTACAGTCGAAAATATTAGCCCAAGATTGTTTTCTTCTCCCGGAATTCTTTCAGAAACCGTTTCATTTGTACAAGTTCAGGTTGATGAAAACATCGCAGATAACCTACAGCCAAAACCAGAAAATGAGCCCGGAGAATTCATAACTGTATTCGTCAAATCTCCGGATGAAATTGCAGAATTTTTCAAGCAGGAAAAGAAGCAGGGTGTCCAATTTGATGTTAAACTTTACACCTATTTCATGGTGCAGGGACTTTTGTAATATTTAATTCAGCAACCTTTCAAATGGGTAATCTTTCCGGAACTGAAATTTCAGAAGATATTTTGTCGCCAACAATCACTATTGGCCATTCTGCCGATATAAACAGTTCCGTTGTACCGGAAGCATTTTTGACAAGCCCGGAAGCAACCAGTCTTTTTGAAAACTGGTACTCAAAGCAGAGCAACCCCGATGCTGCGGCAGCACTCTTAAAGAATCTCAAACAACTTTCTTTGAGCCCCGCCACTCTCCAGGCTGTGTTGTTGTTTTTGCAATATCAGGCAGCCGATGATTTGCCGAAAGAGTTTGAATACAAAACATCAATTGATTCAAAGGGCTCTTTTTCAGATGCATTGCCGCTTTATCACAGGATGCTCAAGGTGCAGCAGTTTCCTGTGCGTCCGAAAAATTCTGAGCAGGCTGAACTTACCCTGCGTATGCTGCTGACAGTTCTGGGTGACGTCCAGTTGTTGACTGTGTTCCTGGTGCTGCAGCTTCAGCAATTGGAACAGCTGGATTCCCTGTCTCCGAAAGAGAGAGATGAAACAGCCTGGACTGCTCTGCATGTCCATGCTCCCTTAGCAGGACGCTTAGGAATTTTCTGGATCAAGGCAGAGATGGAGGACCGTGCATTTAGGCAACTGGAATATGAAAATTACCAAAACCTGAAGAAAAAAATTGCTCGAAAACGCAGTGATCGTTCAGAAAGTGTTGAAATAATTTCAGAAAAAATTCGTCATATTTTGACAGAGGCAGGAATCACTCATGAAGTCCAGGGCCGCTACAAACGTTTTTACTCGATTTTTCAAAAACTTGAGAAAGTCGAAAACAATTTTGACCGAATTCAAGATTTGATTGGATTTCGAGTCTTGGTAAATGGTATCGATGAATGCTATGCGGCACTGAGTTTTATTCACGAAAACTGGACACCGATAAAAAATCGTTTCAAAGATTATATCGCAAACCCTAAGTCCAACGGATACCAATCTCTCCACACGACAGTCACAGATTCCCAAAATGGTCCCTTGAGATATTTAAGGCCAATTGAAATTCAAATCAGGACACATAAGATGCACCGGATGGCAGAATATGGGGTTGCGGCACACTGGCTGTATAAGGAAAAACGTCAACAATCAAAGGGGGAAAAAGCTAAACAAACTGAAGTGTCACTGGCAGAACAAAGTAAAGCAGAGAGGCATAACGAAACAATGCCTCTTATTGATCTGTTTAGTGACAATATCTATGTAATGACTCCTGCAAAAGAAATCCGGGAACTACCACAAACTGCCACACCCGTTGATTTTGCCTATGCAATTCATACGGAAGTCGGTAACCGCATGACCGGCGCAAAGACGAATGGTAACATCACACGCCTCGACAGTTCCCTGCAAAGCGGTGATACAGTGGAAATCCTTACATCCCCGCGACAGGAACCCCGGAAAGAGTGGCTGGATTTTGTGAAAACACGTCACGCCCGCAATAAAATTAAACATGCTTTACACGAACGGAGCAGAGAAGGAAGACGAAAAGAAGGTTTGGAAATGTTGGAACGGGAATTCAAGAATCACAGTCTTAATCTGAATCGAATGATTCGGGAAGGGCGGATGGAAAAGGAATCACGTTTACATAAAAATCAAGAATTTGAGCACATACTTTTTTCCATTGGCGACGGTTCTATTCGCAGTGAAGAAGTCCGTAGATGGTTTGCCGATGACCCCAGTTCTGTTACTGCCTCAACTCCGGAATCACCGGCACAACCTGAAACTAAAGCCAAGACCAGAAAAAAGAGAATTGCGGAATCTCCACCAACAAACAAGATTCTTGTGGATGGAATGGACAATGTCATGACACGTATAGCGAAGTGCTGTTCTCCAGATAAAAGCCACTCCATTCAGGGTTATCTTACTCTGGAGAGAGTGATCACAATTCATAAGTATAGTTGTGCCTATTTACAGAAATTAACTCCGGAAAGGATGGTCAAGGTACGCTGGGGGAACAGAAAGTAGGGCTGTTTTCAATACTTTGAGATACCTGAGGGAATTAAATGCTGAACTTGCTGAAATTGCAACCATTCAGTTTAAATCCTGTTCAGCAAGCTGTGTGGAAAAATAATTGCCGACTACAGCAGCAGTAAATTATTTTTTCCAGAAAGATGGAAAAAGCAGTACAAGGACAGAGAACATTTCCAATCTGCCAACAAGCATCAGCCAGGCAAGAAACCATTTTCCTGCTGCTGAAATATGAGCATAGTTTTCTGAAGGCCCAACGTCACCAAATCCCGGACCAACGTTCATCACTGCTGCAATGACTGAACTCATTCCTGTCTGAAAATCCATAGAATCTAAAAGCACCATAACACAACTTCCACCCAAGACGAGAAATATGTTGGCAATGAAATAACAGATGGAGAGATTGACTGCAAACGGATCTATGGCACGCTGATTAAGTAGAATCGGCAGGATTGTCCGGGGCTGAAAAAACATTTTCTTGATCGTTGTTACCATGTATTTCCACATGATAACAAAATGTACGATTTTAATACCGCTGGTGGTAGAACCTGCACATGCACCAATAAAGCAGACAACATAAAGCAGCATCTGTGCTGACTGAGGCCAAAGTTCATAGTCTGCAGTTGTGAACCCGGTAGTGGTCAGCAAAGAAATTATTTGAAAAGAAGCATGGCGAAGTGCATCAAAAAATCGATCATAGGTCCCATTCATCCACAAAATTAGTGTTGATATTCCACAGAAAAAACCAACAATAATGGCATACCAGCGTAATTCAGTGTTGATTCGAACTAAATTCCATTCTCCTTTCAGCATGTGGTAAAAAAGCATAAAAGTCATTCCGCCAAGAAACATAAAAATCGTAACAACCCAATCAAAATAAGCATTTCCGTAATAGCCAAGACTGGTATTTTTGGGAGAGAATCCTGCCGTGGCAACAGTTCCAAAGGCATGACATAGTGAGTCAAACAGTGACATTCCACCGCCCCAAAGCATCAGTGTTTGCAACATGTTCAGTCCGAGATAAATAGACCAAAGCCAAATCATGGCGTCACGGTTTCGTGGAAGAAATTTTTCTTTGGTTATAACTTGTCCGGGGCTGGACTCTGCACGAAAGATTCGTACTCCAGCCATGCCGTGAGGTAAAAAGATCAAGGTCAGAGTCAGAAATCCCATACCTCCAAGCAGATGAGTTTCACTGCGCCAGAATAACAATCCATGAGGCAGGGATTCAATATCCGTCAGGATAGTTGCTCCTGTTGTGGTGTAACCTGACATCATTTCGAAAAATGCGTCTGTGAATGACGGAATTGAGCCGTGAATCACAAACGGCAGTGCTGATACAACGGAAATGATTACCCAACCAAAAACTGCGATGAGGACTGCGTCTCGGAAGCTTAATTCATAATCTTTCGGTGAAAACCACCATAAAGGCAGGCCCATCCCAAAAGCCACCACTGCAGAAATAAGCAGAGCGTTAAAATCGTTCTCCTGATAAATCAAGGATGTGATGATGGGAAACAGCAGGGCAATGCTGGTAACCATCAGAAGTGTCCCCACGACGTATGCTATGGAACGAAAATGCATTTATTTTTCCCAGTTCATTTGGAAGAAAGTACTCCGGGCAGGTGAAACACAAGTCAGCGAATCTTCTGCTTTTGCTTGAAAAAAAACAGACAAGTTTAACAAATCAGATCGGTATTGTGCTTAGATTCAGGAAGAACTTTGTTTTGAGTTAGACTTTCATTATTGCATTCATCTTCAGAAGATGGTACATGGACTTCCGAATTATGTAATACATCAGAAATTACCTGTATTATTTTGGAGGTTCTGCTGAATTGTTTAGCAGATGACGTTCATGATAGTATAATATTGTAAAGTGGCTTTCATATTCATTCAACAAAATAATTTTTTCTCTATGAAAGAAGCAAAATTTTCTTTGAAAAGACGTTTTCAGCGCTGGCTGATCACCAAAACGCTCATGCTGCTGATTCGAATTACTGGAAATACTACACGTATTAAAAGCAATAATCATCAAATACTGAAAACTGCGCTGCAGGAATACGGCAGCGTAATTGTTGCCACATGGCACCAAAACATATATTTCAGTGTCTGGCTTCTGAGAAATCAAGAGCTAACTGCTTTGATCAGCGGCAGCGACGATGGTGAAGTTATTTATGATGTATTTGCTCATTTTGGTTACCAGGCAGTACGCGGCTCAACCACTAGAGGCGGAATTCCCGCTCTGAAACAACTGATAAAACTTCTTAAGGACAAAACATCAGTTGCTATCACTCCGGATGGTCCGCTGGGTCCTCCGGAAAAAATTCAATCTGGAGTCGTACTGCTTGCAAAATACTCAGGAGTTCCTATCGTTCCCTGGCACTATGAAGCAAAACATCTTTGGAAGCTTAAAAGCTGGGACAGACACAAAATTCCCAAACCCTTTACTACAATCGTTGAATCATTTGGAGAACCGTTCCACGTACCTAAAGAACTGTTGCCAGAAGAAGTCCCAGTGATTTGCGGTAAACTGGAGGCAATTTTACAAGAGCTTGCACTCAAAACAGGAGAAGAAATTTAAACGCAGAAAAAAAACCCATAAAATTACTGCAACTTCAATTAAATAGTAAATTGAAGATCAAAGGCATCAAAAAATCGATCAACCTCTTCCGGAGCCAAATTGTTGATTCCTGCTGCTGCGGCTCGACCCCCTCCGGAAAATTTAATGCATAATTTTTCTGCACCTTGCGGTTTTGAAATTGGTGCGCGGACACCAACCAGAAAAGTTCCGTCTTTTCTTTCAACCAATAGTGCATGAGCCAGATCCGGGGCTTCCCGCGCAACCTGATTGCTGTATACTCCGGATACGCGACGGCACCATGCTTGATTTTGAAACTGATAAATTCTACCTGCAGAAGTTTGTCTTACAGGAAGTTCAGATTCTGCTTTGCGCATGTCATTCAGAAAACCTTCCCGCAACTGATTCAACTCACCGGATGCATGATAAAATTCAAACGGATCAGAAAAAGGCTGCAAAGCTTTAAACAAAACTTCAGGTGAAAAATGCAAATCGTCTATGGTTTCACCATATGCATTGTAATTGATCAGCTCTCCCAGTTCTCGTAATTCTTCAGTTTTTTTTGGATCCAGCTTCAAACTGCCGGCCAACTCATGTGCGGATACATGAAGGTTGTCTCCAAAAGATGCAACTATGGCCCAAAGGCGATATTTCCCTGACAAAAAACGATCTACCAGTATGCTGCTACAAACATCAGGACTCGTATCAATATGTGGATGAAAAAGTGGGGATTCAGGCATTTCTCCTGCAAAGTGGTGATCAAAATAGTGAACAGTATTACCCTGTTTCAATAACTGCAGGAGAGAATCCCGGTTGGCATGAGATGAAATATCGAGAACTGTGAGTGTACTGTCTCGCGTGGCAATAATACGTTTCAACAGTAGATTATCACGTTTTACTCCTGTGACAAGGGAACTTTTCTGGGGATTGTGAAGACGCAATTGATGGAGGGCGCATATACCATCGGCATCCCCGTTGAAGACGTCAATGTAAGGCATAGAAGCTAAACTTGCTCTTCAGTTAATGAAAATTATTTGAGCAATCACGAAGGCAATAAAAAGGAGTATCCCAAACACAGCAATAGAACCCGATGAAAGAAATCGAGCTTCCGAGTTTGCCATCAGTGAATTAAGTCGTTTTTCACTTGCAGGACGAATTGTCCTTGATGAAACTTTCATTGGGTTAATTTTGGGAGGCATATTTTGTACTGGTTCAAAGCTGAAAATATTCGTTTTTGGTTCTAATTATGAATTTGCAAATTTAGAACCAACTTCCCAAAAACATATAATAAATTAATTCCTTCCCAAATTCCTTAAAGACGGCTTTGACGGTTGCGTAAATAGTGATCGGTTAAAACCAAATTAATCATGGCTTCTACCATTGGAACGGCTCTTGGTAAAACACATGGATCATGACGCCCTTTGGCTTTCAGTTTAACAGCTTCACCTTCACGAGTAACTGTATCCTGTTCGAAGTTAATCGTGGCGGTTGGTTTAAAAGAAACCCGTAAATCAATCTCTTCACCATTTGAAATTCCACCCTGAATTCCACCGGAACGGTTTGTGTTGGTCCGGATAGTTCCATCGCGCATCACAAACGCATCGTTATGTTCTGAACCTTTCAGCTTCACTGAATAGAAACCCAAGCCAAACTCAACCCCCCGTGTAGCCGGAAGTGACATTAATGCCTTGGCCAAATCTGCAGTCAGTTTGTCAAATACCGGTTCACCCAAACCTGCCGGAACATTCCGGACAACTGCCCGAATAATTCCACCTACGCTATCTCCGGATTTACGGACTTCATGAATACGGGCAATCATTGCTTCTGACGCTTCCGGATCCGGACAGCGCACAATACTGGCTTCAATCTTTTGTTCGCTGATGGATTCTTTATCCACTGAAGATTTTATCTCATGGATTTGCTCTACCCAGGCAATTGTCTGGATATTATTCCATTGCTGGAGCAGTTTTTTAGCGATTGCTCCGGCTGCAACTCTTCCGACGGTTTCACGTGCACTCGAGCGTCCGCCGCCCATCCAGTCCCTGAAACCATATTTCTTGTCGAAAGTGAAATCCGCGTGGCTGGGGCGATACAAATCTTTGAGATGCTCATAAGCATGTGACTTAGCATCTTCATTTAAGACCATCACAGAAATTGCTGTACCGGTGGTTCGCCCCTCAAAAACTCCTGAAAGAATCCTGGCAGTATCGCTTTCCTTTCGTTGTGTAGTTATTTTGCTTTGCCCGGGCCGCCTTCTGTCCAACTCATATTGTAGATCATCTTCACTCAACTGCAGTCCCGATGGGCATCCGTCGATAACAACTCCAACTCCGCCGCCATGAGATTCTCCCCAGGTAGTGATACGAAATAAATGTCCGAAACTGTCACCCATTTTTAAACTCAATTAAGTTTACATAGCTGATTTTGCCAGTGTTTAAGTCCTGTCAGCATATCAATTCCACTTATAAGGTGCAAGAGACTTGGTTGCAAAATCTTGCAATTTCAGGCTGTGCACACTAAACTTATACGATGTTTTTTCTTAGCTGATCTAAAATAAATTTTCCGTAAAACACATTTCCTGTGAAGTGAAACAAATACGCAAATCTGGCCCAAAATGGATAATGTACAGTTCTATGGGTTTGGAACTGGGATTGTCTGTTGTTGTGGGTTTTCTGATCGGCAGTTGGCTGGATGGGTGGTTGGATACAAAACCCTGGTTTTTGCTGGTGTTTGGTGTTTCCGGGATCATAGCAGGTTACAGGAGTATTTTTCGTTTGGTCAAAAGAGTTCAAGCTGATTCTGAGCAGGAACACGATTCACCGTCTTCATCCTGAAATTAAATTGCTGACAGCAACTGAAGACAATTCAAATATCAATTCTAAATAACGGGATTCCAAAAGATAACAGAGATAGTACCGAAAGCATGAAAACCGATACCAAACCAGATACAGCTGCCTCTGAAGTTCCGGAAAACTTAAATTCAGGAAAAAAATCCAGCCAAATCAAACAGGCTGACTTTTTTCGAAATCTACTTTTGGGCATCAGCATAATTTTAGTTGCAGGAACAGCAATTTTTCAACTTGACCTTATGCCTTCTGTCATGTTAGGATGTGCGGTTATTGGTTTTAATTATTACTGGACTGTAAAGTTTGTCCAAAAGTTGTTGCTGGAGCGAAAATTGTTCGCACTGGATTTGCTGTTTATACTTACAAAATTCGCGATTTCAGTAATAGTTTTGTTTGGAGCTTTGACTTACTTGAAACTACCACCAATGGGGTTACTGATCGGACTTTCCAATGTTGCACTTGCTGCAATCATGTACTCTTTTGTTAGAGTGATGAACCCTCATAAATTTGCATAGAAATAAAATTAAAGAATGAACAAACGTCTTGCTCTAGTCAGTGTTTTTTTAGTAACAGCTACCACTGTTTCTGCTGCCGAAGGTGCATTCACGTGGTCTCACTTCCTTTTAGGCTGGTTAGAACACCCATTGGTTGAACTTGGAATTGACCCGGTTCCAATGTTGGACCTGCTGATAGTGGCATTCTTGTTGATAATTTTCGCTTATTTTGCCGGAAAACCATATAGAAATACAGATATGGTTGAGCCTTCCGGACGTGCAGATTTTTTAAATTTTGCAGAAGTTATTGTCAGTGGAATACTGAATTTTTTGAGCGGAACCATCCGCCACGGTGTTGGTGCACGTCCCATTCTTCCATTACTGGGAACTTACGGTTTATTTATTTTGCTTCTCAATCTTGCTGGTCTGGTACCTGGTTTCAATCCGCCTACAGATCAGTTTAACGTTACAATTGCCTTTGCAGTCATTATTTTTCTTATGACTCACTTTTTAGGCATTCGTCAGCATGGAGCCAGTTACATAAAACAGTTTCTGGGGCCCATGCCGGTACTTGCGCCACTGATGTTTCCTGTCGAGGTCGTCAGTCATTGTGTGCGCCCGCTTTCCCTTTCAATCCGTCTATTTGGGAACATGACCGGAGATCATAAAGTTGTCATGATTTTCACGTCAATTCTTGCAGTCGGACTGCCTATTCCGTTTATGGGTCTGGGAATTTTGGTGTCAGTGTTACAAGCATTTGTCTTTGTATTGCTGTCTGCCATTTATTTTGAACTCGCAATGAGTGAAGCTCACTGATTGCGCTGATTTATTTAACATCAAAAAGGATGTCATGAAAAAATTATTATTGTTGACGTTACTACTGTCAGCGAGTTTCCCTCTGTATGCAGCAGAAATGGGAGAAATGGCCACATTTGGAATTGCTCTTGGTGCCGGTTTAGCAATTGGACTTGCAGCTCTTGGTGGAGGTATTGGACAAGGTATCGCTATGAGCGGTGCATTGGAAGGAATTGCCAGGAATCCGAACGCATACGACAAAATTTTTACACCAATGATTATTGGTCTGGCACTGATCGAGTCACTCGTAATTTATGCACTTGTGATCGCGTTCATGTTACAGGGTAGAATCTGAAGCTCTCATTTTCTGCGGCTCTCAACGGGCCGCAACCCTCCCACCTTTGATTTGATTCCTTTATAATTTGATGTGAAAAGCCAGGCAGAAATAATAGATCATTTTGTTTAACTCTTTCAGTTATCTAAAATCAATACGCCATCGGACTGCAAAAATTCATTTCCTGAAGCATTGTCTGACTTTCTTACCAAACGTCAATAGTAGTTCTTTATCCATTAATATGATCTCCAATATAAATGTAACTACTGTGTGCAAAATAATCTACATACTATAGTTAGCATTTGATCTCCATTTTTGGTTGCAAAGAAAATAAATATCTTCTGAAAACTATCACACAATAATGATCAGCAGTCATGGTACATTTGCTTCGGACTCATAGCACCATCTCTAAAAAGATGGTCATCATACCAAACACGCCCTCCAATGAAGAAATAAAGGAATGAATAACTCAGAAAGAGAATACTGCTTGAGTTGTCCTTAAGAATCCTTAAGGATGATTTAGATGAAATTCTACTAAGATATATTTTTTTGAGGACAAATCACAAAAATTTTGCTATGTTGTGATCTAGGGAGACAAACAACAAAAATAACTTATTTTTGGAGATAGATATGAGCGAGCAAATTTTCGAAATTCCGGCATCTACTAAAGCAAAAGCGTGGATCGACAACAACACTTATTTGAAAATGTATCAGGAGTCTGTGGATGACCCAAAAGCTTTTTGGGACAAACAAGCTGAGCGTCTGGACTGGTTTAAAAAGTGGGATAACACACTTGATTGGGACTTCAATGACGCACATATCCGCTGGTACGAAGGAGGTAAACTTAATGTTTCTTATAATTGCCTGGATCGGCACCTGGAAACACGGGCAGATCAAGCAGCCCTGATTTGGGAATCTGATGATCCAAATGTTGACAGAACCTTTACTTACAAAGAATTGCATGCAGAGGTGAGCAAATTTGCCAATGTGATAAAGAACCGCGGAATCAAAAAAGGTGACCGTGTAATGATTTATATGCCCATGATTCCGGAACTGGCAATAGCGTGTCTGGCCTGTACTAGAATTGGTGCTGTACATTCAGTAGTTTTCGGTGGATTCAGCGCAGAAGCCCTCAAAAACCGGATTCTTGATTGCGAAGGTAAAATGCTGATTACAGCAAATGCGGGAATCCGTGGAGGGAAAAGTGTTCCGCTTAAACAAAATGCTGATGCGGCCATGGAAGGTACCGGAACCGAAAGCTGCATAGTGGTGAAACACACGGATGACGACTGTAAAATGCAATCTGAAAGAGATTATTATTGGCATGAAGAAATGACCGGCGTCTCTGCAGATTGTCCCGCAGAAGAAATGGATGCGGAAGATCCGCTTTTCATTCTCTACACTTCCGGTTCAACCGGTAAACCCAAGGGTGTTTTGCACACCACAGCGGGTTATCTGGTTTACACATCCCTCACTCATCAATATGTCTTTGATTATCATGACGGTGATATTTACTGGTGTACTGCAGACATCGGCTGGGTTACCGGACACAGTTACATTCTGTACGGACCACTTGCCAATGGAGCAACGACATTGATGTTTGAGGGTGTTCCAAATTACCCTGATTTTGGACGCTTTTGGGACATCTGCGACAAACACAAAGTCAACATTTTCTACACCGCACCTACCGCAATTCGGGCAATTGCCAAAGAAGGTGATGAGTTGGTCAACAAACGGGATTTAAGTTCCCTGCGTTTGCTGGGCACAGTCGGAGAACCGATCAATCCTGAAGCATGGCTCTGGTATCACCGTGTAGTTGGCCACGAAAAATGTCCAATTGTTGACACTTGGTGGCAAACCGAAACAGGCGGGATAATGATTACTCCGCTTCCGGGTGCAACCCGTACTAAGCCCGGATCTGCGACCCGCCCGTTTTTTGGAATCCAACCTCTGTTGGTGGATGCAGACGGCAACGAACTGGAAGGTGCCGCAGAGGGTAATTTGTGTATAAAACACTCCTGGCCCGGGCAAATGCGCACCGTGTATGGTGATCATGATCGATTTATTCAAACATATTTCAGCACTTACAAAGGACTCTACTTCACCGGTGACGGCTGTCGACGTGACGAGGACGGCTATTACTGGATTACCGGACGAGTCGATGACGTACTGAATGTTTCCGGACACCGCATGGGAACCGCAGAACTTGAGTCTGCAGTAGTACTCCACAAAAGTGTTGCTGAAGCAGCAATTGTAGGTTTTCCACATGAAATTAAGGGACAGGGAATTTACGCCTATGTGACATTAAATTCTGGAGTTGAGCCAACCGATGATTTAAAAAAAGAATTGGTGCAAATGGTACGTAAAGAAATTGGTCCAATTGCCACAATTGACGTTATTCAATGGGCTCCCGGTCTACCTAAAACTCGTTCTGGAAAAATAATGCGCCGCATTCTACGCAAAATTGCTGAAAATGATATGGGCAGCATCGGCGACACTTCCACACTGGCTGATCCTTCTGTGGTTGAAGATTTAATCGCCAACAGGCCTGCTTGATGAAATTATCCTCAAGTTTTCACTGTTTAGCCTGGAAACTTCTTAACCCGTTTTCTATAACGAGAATGTGATGAATTTTCATGATGAGTATCAGCAGTCTATAGAACAGCCAGAAGTTTTCTGGAGAAAACAAGCTGAACAGATAAAGTGGTATAAATTTCCGGAAACAATCCTGTCTCAGGATGAACATGGATTTTACCGCTGGTTTTCCGGTGGGAAGCTGAATACAGCTTATCTTGCGCTTGATGTACACATCGAAGATGGACGCGGTGATCAACTGGCACTGATTTATGATTCTCCGGCAGCAAATATGCAGCAAAAATTTACTTATGAAGAGTTGCGAGATACGGTTGCAAAATTCGCCGGATGCTTGAGAAACTTGGGTGTGGAAAAGGGTGACCGTGTCATCATTTACATGCCAATGGTTGCCGAAGCAGTGATTGCAATGCTTGCTTGTGCCAGACTGGGTGCGGTCCACTCAGTGGTTTTCGGCGGTTTTGCTCCCAACGAGCTTGCGGTACGGATTGATGATGCCAAGCCAAAAGTACTGGTGACAGCGAGTTGTGGAATTGAATTCACCAAAATCATTGAATACAAACCACTGGTAGACAAAGCACTGGAAGTTTCCAAATTCCCTCCTGAAAATATTGTGGTTTTGCAGCGTCCACAGGCTAAAGCAACTATGCAGTCCGGGCGGGATCACGATTGGAATGAACTGATGAGTCAAGCCTCTCCTGCTGATCCGGTTTCTCTGGATGCAACGGATCCGTTATATATTCTCTACACTTCCGGAACTACCGGTCTTCCCAAGGGGGTTGTACGTGACAATGGAGGACACGCGGTAGCCTTGAAATACAGTATGAAGGCTGTCTACAATACCGATCCCGGAGATGTTTACTGGGCAGGTTCAGATGTGGGCTGGGTAGTTGGACATTCATATATTGTTTATGCCCCGCTGCTTCATGGCTGCACTACCATCGTTTATGAGGGAAAGCCAGTACGTACTCCAGACGCCGGTGCATTCTGGCGAATGATTGCTGAACATAAAATAAATACATTTTTCACTGCTCCTACCGCTTTTCGTGCCGTAAAAAAAGAAGACCCTGAAGCTAAACTATTAAAGCAGTATGACATCAGTTCTCTGCGTACACTTTTCCTTGCAGGTGAAAGGTTGGATCCGCCTACTTATGAATGGCTGACTGAAATTTTGAAGGAAGCTCCACAACCTGGTATTCCAGTGGTTGACCATTGGTGGCAAACCGAAACCGGTTGGGCGATTTGTTCAAATCCAATGGGTATAGAACCACAGCCTGTGAAAAACGGCTCGCCTACTTTTCCGATGCCCGGCTACAATGTGCAGGTGCTGGACGAAGTAGGTGAGATTTGCAAACCCGGAGAAACAGGAAATATTGTAATTCACCTGCCATTGCCGCCAAGTTGTCTGCCAACATTGTGGAATGATGATGAACGCTTTAAACAATCTTACTTGTCTCAGTATCCCGGATATTATCTGACCGGTGACGAAGGAATCAAGGACGAGGACGGCTACATTTTTGTAATGGGACGCACAGATGATGTAATCAATGTTGCCGGACACCGCCTTTCAACCGGAGAAATGGAGGAGTTGATTGCGGGACATCCGGCCGTTGCTGAATGTGCTGTCACTGGAATTGATGATGAATTACGCGGGCAAGTTCCAGTTGGGTTTGTTGTACTCAAAGATGGAATAGAAATATCTCAGGATCAAATGCAGGAAGAACTGATAGCAATAATTCGTAGAGAAATTGGTGCTGTTGCCTACTTTCGACAATCCGGTATCGTCAAACGCTTGCCTAAAACCCGTTCCGGAAAAATCCTGCGCAAAACTATCCGGCGACTGGCAATTGAAACTGAGGTTTTAGTTCCTCCGACAATCGATGATCCTAAAATTCTTGATGAAATTCGTGAAGTAATGCAGGAACGTGGAATTGGCCGGTACGCCACATCTTGACCTCAATTTAGCGTCGGTTTAATGCAACCGAAGTTTTTTCCCTTCCTTCACTTGAGTGCAGATGATCCAGCAAAAAACGCTATATATTTTCCTTGCACAACGGACTGTATGGTTTTGGTTTGCAGGAAAACGGAGCTGCCTCAAACCTGTATCAAAGCCTCTTAATTCAGAAAATATCTTGGAGCATTGCCGTAAATGGAATTCTTCGAGGATAATTTTGTTTCTTGAATTCCCATGGGTACTCACTCATTTTGATATCACAATTACGCTTTCATCGGAGGAGCTTGCATCCTTCGCCAAAATGCGTTTGAGCTTAGCAAATAAGACGGACACAGGAGAAAGAGGTGTCCAGGCAAAACAATCCCGCAACTCAGTCAATGCAGTTGATCTATTTATAAAATTATCCAAAATGTCTGAAACTGCACACGTATAATTAAAATCTCAACAGAAAAGTAGAATCAAAGGACGTGAAGTAATACGCTTCACAGTCGCTATTGAATTAGCAGCACCTACAATCAAGCAAACTCTTAATCTCAACACCCAAAATTAATATGCAGCCTGGACCTAAAAACAGCATCACGGACGTATCTGGAATCAAAGTTGGACACACACAAGACATGAAATTAATGAGCGGAACT
>Ga0208064_100061_pt1 | contig 30787 bp, 18 predicted proteins | sample DeeseametaMP0145_FD_184220 | JGI IMG/M metagenome (GOLD analysis project Ga0208064, IMG submission 184220) | Marine microbial communities from the Deep Atlantic Ocean - MP0145 (SPAdes) | ecosystem: Environmental > Aquatic > Marine > Oceanic | place: West of Cape Verde, Atlantic Ocean | collected...
TTCCGCAAACACCAGACATGCTTACACCATGCATCTCATTGAAGGTAACGCAGATTATCCGGAGTGGAACTGGCTACAGCGTTCACCGGAAATGCCGTTGCGGGGATTTTAAAAAAGATATCTAAATCTGAAGCGTTACTACTTGTCCACATTGACACTCTGTAGCGATCTTTGGTTTTTGTGGATTTTTTTCGGTTACATCATTCTTGGAACTAACCTTTAACCCTTTGAGGCTGATTCTTTTTTTGGTGCCGTAATTAAGGTGTAGTCTTCAGGCTGGCGATGAAGATCAAAATTGAAAATGTTTTCTTGAATCTCTTTACAGCGCTCCAAGTCACATTCAGCAATAATCACCTCATCTGCCAGGGATTTACACTCAGCAACAATTTCACCTGTTGGTGCAATGATACAAGTGCCTCCAATCAGGTCGCAGTCTTCTTCCCTTCCGGCTTTTGCAACACCAACAATCCAGGTCCCATTTTGATATGCGGCAGCTTGTAAAACCAAGTGGTTGTGAAAATCCTGAAGATGATCATGCTCGGGTGCCAGTGGATAATGTGCCGGTGTGTTATAACCCAGCGCTACAAGTTCAACTCCTTGCAGCCCCATGACCCGAAAAGTCTCGGGCCAACGGCGGTCATTACAAATACACATGCCAATTTTGCCGCCAAACACCTGATGAACTTGAAAACCTAAATTACCCTTTTCAAAATATCGTTTTTCCAGATGTTGAAAAGCGCGCCATGGCTCGTTTTCCGTGTGTCCCGGTAAGTGTATCTTCCGATATTTAGCTGCTATCCGGCCCTGCTGATCGACAATAATTGCCGTATTGAAATGCCGAGTGACTCTTTTTTCCACAACAAGTTCCGCAAAACCGAAATTAAAGCCTATTTTTAGTTTCCGTGCTTCAGCAAACAAAGGCTCTGTATCCTTGTTTGGCATTTCGGTTTCGAAGTATTTGTCAATTTCGAATTGATCCTCGGTGTACCAACGCGGGAAAAAAGTCGTGAGTGCCAGCTCCGGAAAGATAACCAGCTCCGCACCTTGTGCTTTAGCATTTTGCAACAGGACTATCATTCGTCCGACAGCTGAGGAGCGAGGTTCATCTAAAGCAATTGGACCAAGTTGCGCAGCAGCTACTTTTAAGATTCTGGACATCCAGTAATTTTTGTTTATGCGGATTTTTGCAACAAAATTTGCAACAACACATCGGCTCCAGCTTGAAGATGCCTGGGTTCCGTAAATTCGGCTACGTTATGACTAATGCCTTTTCGACTTGGCACGAAGATCATGGCTGTTGGACAATTTGGCGCAAACATTTGTGCATCATGCCCGGCCCCAGACGGCATCGATTTTACCCGGTTACCAAGTGTCGATGCAATATTAGAAACTAATGAAACCATTTCTTTATCAAAAGAAACCGGTTCAAACCTGGCGAGAGTTCGACTTGAACATGTAACCCCTTCTGCTTTACAAATCTGTTCAATAAATGAGGTCATTGTATGTTCAGCTTCTTGTAATTTTTGTTCGTCGGTATTACGCAAATCAATGGTAATTAGTGCTTCCCTGGCAATCACATTGATCAAACCGGGATTTAGTTTTGTTACCCCGACAGTTCCGATTTGATTAGCTCCCATTTCATTTGCAAGGCGGCGTGCCTCCACCGAAATAGCCGCCGCCACATATCCTGCATCATGTCGCAGTCGCATCGGTGTTGTCCCGGCATGGTTTGCCATACCACTGATCTTGTATTCATTCCACGAAATCCCTTGAACACCTTCAACCGCCCCGATTTCATAGTCTTCCAACTCCAGTATGGGGCCTTGTTCAATATGCAGTTCAACATAACTATCTGCACGAAAATCACCTGTTGATGTATCACCGGCATAACCAATTTTTTCAAGCTCATCACCAACTCGTGCTCCATCAATGTCAACAACATCCAGCATATCTTTAATATCAAAAGCTCCCTGATGAACTCCACTTCCCATCATGTCCGGAGCAAAACGGGATCCTTCTTCGTTAGTAAAAAAACCTACCCCAATTGGTTTTCGTGTTGTAATTTCTGCTTCATTCAGGGTCGCTATTACTTCCAAACCAGCCAGAACCCCAAGGTTACCGTCATAACGTCCTCCGCTCGCTACCGTATCAATATGTGATCCTGTCATTACCGGCTTCCCGGATTCCAGACCTGCCCTTATACCGAGAACGTTCCCTAATTGATCGATTGTGACGTCCAGCCCGAGCTTACGCATCCATCCAACAACAAGATCACGGCCTTGGCGGTCTTCATCGCTGAGCGCCATTCTGCATACGCCGCCGCCATCTATTGCACCAATTTCAGCCAAGTCTTCAATGCTTGCTACAAGACGGTCTATATTTATACGAAGATTAGATAATGTCATTTTAATAACTTAACTTTATTTTCATCCGGAGGGCGTGGCCAAACTTTCAACCACACCCACATTTATTAATTATTGTATGGAATAATAAAAGACTTTTATTTTTTAGTCATTTGACCTGTTTCAATGGCAACTCATATTGACGTTCGCCGTTGAATTGAAAAAAGGCGTTTGCTACTGCAGAAGCAGTTGGTACAAGGCCAATTTCGCCTACACCCTTTGCGCCACAGGGACCGAATTCATCCGGTTCCTCTATGCCGATAACCACGATATTAGGAGTGGCGGACGCACGAATCATCCCAAGTTTTCCAAGCTTTGTGTGTACAGGGCGGCCTTCTTCCATATCAAATTTTTCAGAAAGCGCATATCCCAATCCCATGTGAACCGAACCTTCAAGCTGTCCTTCAAATAAAATTGGATTAACAATCCTGCCGGCATCGTGTGCTGCAAAAACGTTTTCCACTTTTCCGGAGTCATCCAGTGTTACAACTTGCGTGGCATAACTGTAAGAATAATGCGTTTGTGGTTCATCTGCATCTGCCTCAATCGCCGTTGTCCAGTCACAGACCCATTCACCGACGTATTCACGCCCCACCAATTCTTGCAGTGAGTGTGTTTCCAAATCAGCTTTCAATTTATTACCAGCATCCAAAACGCTGTTTCCAATGAGAGAGGTACCACGTGAAGCAGTTGTCATTCCACAGGGAGTGTCTTTTGAAGTATCTACCTTGACTGAAATGAAATTTGGATTGACGCCGGTTGCTTCACATAAAAACTGAACTGCCATCGTAAAAACTCCCTGTCCCATTTCCGTCCAGCCGTGGTGGATCGTAATTTCAGTTGGTGAATCAATCACCACTTTGACTTTGCTCTCGTCCTGGACTCCGTTGCCGATTCCGGTATTTTTCATACCACAGGCAATTCCGGCGAATTTAGCGTTTTGAAACTGTTCTTTCACTGCAATTAATGTTTTTTGAATACCGATTCCGGAAGTTATTTTTTGACCGGTCGATGTCTGGTCACCGGGTTGAAGGGCATTGTCATATCGTATTTGCCAGCGGTCAAATCCGCCTTGTACGCACAGTTCATCAATACAGCTTTCAATTGCAAAATTGATTTGGTTTACACCAAATCCACGCATAGCTCCGCATGGAATATTATTGGTGTAAACAGATCGGCTCCTGAGCTTTACAATTGGAATTGAGTAAGCACTGGTTGCGTGCCCGGCCGCCCGTTCCAACACTTTCATACCAACGGACGCATAAGCTCCTGTATCGCCGATGATGTCTGCTTCAACAAAAGTCAACTTGCCGTTTTCGTCACAGCCAAGTGACATTTCCATAATCATTGGATGCCGCTTTGGATGCATACAAAGTGATTCCGGGCGAGTCAGGGCGACTCTTACCGGGACTTGTAACAAATGGGAATACAAAGCTGCGTGACCTTGCACCGAGATGTCCTCCTTGCCGCCAAACCCGCCTCCATTCGGCATCAAAACGACGACAACCTTTTCTGATGGTAGTCCCAATATTTTACTGATGCTGTTCCGGTCCTCATAGACACCCTGACTCTGAGAAAAGACCTCAACTCCATCTTCCATTGGTTTTACTACACAGCATTCAATTTCCAAAAAAGCATGTTCGATGCGTTGTGTTTTGTAAGTACCTTTTGTCACAAAAGCACTTTCTTTTTCTGCCTGATTTGCGTCGCCTCGCACAATCTCTGTATTTGACAACAGGTTCCCGCTTTCATGTATTTTTGGACTTTCAGCTGACAATGCTGCAAAAGGATCGGTAACCGGTGTTAAAATCTCATATTCCACCTCTATCAGTGCAACGGCTTCCCGGGCAATCTGTTCTGTTTCAGCCACGACTCCAGCCAGAACATCCCCGACATAGCGTGTGGTTTCGCCGACTTGCAGCATCAAGGGCCAGTCCGGAACAATCAAGCCGGTGAATCGTTGCCCCGGAATATCTTCGGCAGTAAATACACGCAATACTCCATCCAATTTTTCTGCAAAGGAAGTGTTGATTTTCAGAACCTTTGCTCTGGGATGGTTACTGAATTTCAAGGCACCGTGTACCATACCTTCAAATTTCAGATCCGCGACGTAAGGCGCTTCGCCTGTTGCCAAACGGAGAGAATCATATTTTGGCAGGCTTTCACCGACTTTTCCGCTGCTTTGCGGCAGCTCGATTTTGGCATTATTCCGCAAAGCCTCTGCCGCAGATAGACAGGATTTGGTCACTTTTTTATAGCCGGTACAGCGGCAAAGATTACTGTTCAGGGCCTTGTTGATTTCTTTCTCTGTCACAAATCCCTGATTCAACAAGGGCCAGACTTTCATGATGATTCCCGGTGTGCAGAATCCGCACTGCAGCCCGCCTTCTATGGCAAAGGCATTGATCACAGTTTCTTTTTTTCCCGGATCCAGTCCCTCCATCGTGATGACTTCTTTTCCTGCAATACGTCTCATCGGTGCAATACAGGCTTTCAGTACATTCCCGTCCAGCAAGACAGAACAGCATCCACAAACTCCTTCCGGAGCACAACCGTCTTTGGGTGAGATGATGTCCTCAACATCACGTAAATATGTCATCAAAGACAATTCTGGATCACCTTCGTAATTAATGGTGGTACCGTTAAGTTTGAATTCCATGGTCTGCTCTTTTAGTTTTATTTTTTCCATTTAAATTAAGTGGCACTAACATAAGAACCACTTCCGGTGGCTGAAATAGCGCTTCTCATCATTTGCATTATCTCATAATTTAAGAAACTTACACTACTTTTTCCCTCACCGGAAATGGTGTTTTCAAGATCGTTTTTGGAAAATTGAATGTCAAAATCCGGTCCGGAATAATTAACAGTATTTCCAGTTTCAGAAACACGATATTCTTTGCCGTCAAAACGGGCAAATACACTAGGGGCACTGCGCTCTGTGCCCTCATCCTGAATATAAAATCCATCATGATTTGTAAATGATTGAAAAGACTCCAAGCTTCCAAAAAAACGAGGCTTAAGTACAAACGGACCCCCGTCTTCTGGGCAGAAAATATCGCAGTTTCCGCACTCATTGCAAAAATCTGCAAAGTTCGCAATTTGATATTTTTTCTCTAATTTTAAGGTTTTCCTTCCAGTAACCGCCCATCCGGAATTATTAGTTTCGAATTCCAGAATTTCTGTTTCACCCGGTGGAATTTTCAGTGCAAAATTAGCATCGTTCGGACAAACAGGAATGCACTTGTCGCAGGTGAGGCAGTCGAATAATTCAAGCATGGTACCGACTTTACGGGGCGGTTTTGAGTTTTGCTCTATTCCATAACGTGCGTTAGTAGTCACTTCGTCAACGTATGTTTTTGTGTTCAAGAGCTTAGTTTCGGAAAGCCATTTTTCAAAAGTTTCATTCGCCACCGGAGCTTCCGATCCGGCAACTTTCCTGAGTTCACCGCCGTTTGCCAGTGTTTTGCGACAAGCATCCGCCAGCGGAACATCCGGTCCGGAAACATTTCCAACTCCCAAACCAATATTTTCCAGCGCTTGTTCAGCGTTTCCGTAAGCTTTGAGAATGTAACTTTCAATGTCGTTAACACCCAGATTGTCCATACGCGAATTCAGCTCTTTGTAATAAGCACTGCTTCTGCTGTAGCCGCCAACTTTAAGCAAATCACTGCAAACAGTGATTGGTGTCAATCCTAAAGCAACGGTATCTGCAAAGTTGGTTTTGTCGATTCCGGCAGAAAAGGAAATAGGAAATTGGTCGCCAAAAATTTCTCTGAACTGCTTAACCAAATTGATGCCTAAAACGTGTAAAGGTGTTCCGGAAAGGTACATTACTTTTTCTGTGTCCGGGAAGAAATTCCGGTGGTTTTCCACAATCAGCGTGTTATTGAATTTGACTCCAAAACCCAATCCGAGCGTTTTTGCCGTTAAACCCAGGCGCTCAACAAAACCCTGTGCCTGTTCCCAGGTTGCATCATTTTCAAAGGCTTCATCCGGAACATGGACATCGGCGTAACCCATGATTCCATTTAATAAATGACGCACCTGATCTTTTCCTAACAGAGTTGGATTGAGTTTGATGATACAATTCAATCCATGTTCCCGAAAAAGATAATCAATTATTTTTTCAATTTCTTCCGGAGGACATCCGTGAAAAGTACTTAAAGTCAGTGTGTCGGAAAGTTTCGTCTGGAAATCCAAGTTCCGGAATTGACGATACTGTTCCGGAATTTGTTTTCGGTAATGCTCCACGACTTCGGAAGCATCCAGCATACCCTCAATAAAACGGCGCACTTTGTCAGATTGAATCCCCTTCAAATCATAACCGACACTCATGTCATACAGCACGTCGCCGAAATTTTCCGCCAAATCCAGCTTTCCGGATGCTCGCAATATCTCAATCAACATTGCGCCTTTGACATATTCGTGTAGCGACTGCTCAACCCGCAACTCCTGCGACCATTCCACATTGTAACCGACCGTTTGCATATCAATGCAAGGGCGCGGAATTTCCAATTCATCCAGGATTTGCACTGTTTTGAGTTCCATAATTCTTGAGCCACCGAGCCAAGACAAGACTAAATTTTGTGCCATTTGCGTTTGCGGACCGGAAGCCGGGCCGAGTGGCGAAGAACTATTTTTTCCGTGAAATTTAACGGAGTAATCTCGTCCGGATTGTCCGATAAAAAATTTCTTTTGCCGATAATCGAAAATTGATTTTTCTGTTTCCAATTCGGTGAACATCCGAGTCACGAGTGCACCGAATGGATGTGGGATGAGTTCTGCCATAAAAAAGTTTCAAAGTTTCAGAGTGGTAGCCCCGTGCCTCCGTGCCGGGGTTAATATTTTCATGAAAAATGTACCCATAGTTTTTTTGCTTGCGTAACGGCATTGGCCTTGATTTCTTGTTCCGAAAAATTTTGCAATTGATAATCACGAATCCGGAATTCGCCTCGTGTCATCACATCACACGGCAAACCGCTCAAACCAAAAAAAACATGTCCGAAAATGGTTGCATCAGAAATCGGCGTTCTTGGAGCATAATCAAAAATCGCCAAATCTGCTTGATATTCCGGTAAAATGTAACCCAGTTTTTTCCCAAATAATTTGGAGGCAATTTTTGGATTATTTTCAAATAAAAGTTGCAGATAATTTGCGCTATCTTCTCCGCCATCTAAATGTGAACTGCGAATCAACATGCCTTCTTTTCCTTCGCGTAACATACTGCCTTGCATTCCGTCTGTTCCAAGTCCAGACTTGAGTTGATTGATAGTATTGTTTGATGACATACCGACACGGTTGTTGGCATTTGAGGACGGGTTGTGAACGATTTGCGCTTTGTGTTTTTGGAGCAAATCCACATCCGAATCTTTTATGTGCAGTCCATGAATAATCAGCGCATTTTCATTAAGTAAATCAAATTTATCCAGCCGTTCCAAAACGGATCCATAACCTTTTTTTAGGGCATCTTCTTCGTCTGCTTTGTCTTCTGAAACATGAATGTGAATGCCCCATGATTTTAACGAATCAAGGGCTGTCCGGATTTTTCTTAAAGAATCTTCGGACAAAGTAAAAGAAGCATGCAAACCAATCAGCGGATGGACATTTGGATGATCAGAAAATTTCCGGACAGCGTTAATATTTTCCTGCAAACTGGCCTCGAATTTTTCTGTACCGTTACGGTCGGTGATTTCAAAAGCAACGCTGGAATTCAGACCAAATTTCTCTCCGGTTTCTGCCAGCAAAGACAACGACCCTTCGATAAAACTGGGACTGCAATGATGGTCGATGAACGTTGTTGTTCCGGCTTTGAGGCTGTCCAGCAATCCGGATTCAAAACAGGCTTGTGTGGAATCACGATCCAAAGCAAGATCCATTTTCCACCAGACTTCTTGCAAAATTTCAGTAAAGTTGGTCGGATTTCCTTTGGGCAAAGGCATTCCCACTGCCAGCGCAGAATATAGATGATGGTGCGCATTGATCATGCCGGGCAGTGCTACTTTTCCGTCCAAATCAAAAACCTCATCGAAGGTTCCGGACGGCTCACTGCTGTCCACACTTTCAATCGTTTCACCGGAAATAGCAACAAAAGCATTTTCGATAAAGGCCGGATCCGAGCAAGGATTGATGACATGTAAATTTTTCAGCAGTGTTTTTTTCATGAGGATCTCATTACATATGTTACTCTGTGACGGGCTATTATATCGTATCTGACGGTTCAAATCAAATTTTTGGCTCCATTTTCGTTATAAATTATTTAGAAATTCTGTAAAATAATTATTCCATGAATCTTCCGGATGTACACCGATTTCTAAAATCCAAAGTTTTTCGAGAAGTTCAGGAAATTTTCTGAGTTTTACAGCATCTTTTTCTGTAGTCACAATATAATCAGGTTGCAGCTTTTCCTGTTCATGCAGTATCTTTTGTACATCTTTAAAAACATAATCATGGTGATCCTGGAATTCAAGCTTCCGGATAACATTTCCCCCTTGTTGTTCCAGCAAAAGTCCAAATCCTGCTGGATGAGCAATTCCGGAAGTGAGCAGCAGTCGCTTTCCTTTTAACTGGAGAACGTTCAGTTGCGCTTGCCCGTCCAGTCGGGAAAGACGCTGAGGCTCAAAACTGAATTTAAAAACAGGACAGTTGACTTTCAGCTCATTTTTGAGCATTTGCATTACTGAATCTGAAGCAGCCAAATTAGTTTTTGTAATAATGATTAAATCCGCACGTACCCATTGATTCTCCGGTTCACGTAATATTCCTAGTGGAAGTAAGGAACCGTTTCCTAATCCACGCTCTGCATCAATCAAGAGTATATTCAGATCACGCCGGATAGCCAAATGTTGGTATGCATCATCCAATATTAGAACATCAGGATGATCCCTAATTTCTGCCGAATGAGCTGCAGTGATCCGGGAACTGCCCACATAAACCGGTACTTCAGGATTCCGCAAAGCAAGTAAAAACGGTTCGTCACCAATAATATCCGGATCAATTGTACTGTCTTCACAAAAACGAAACCGTTGCTGAGTTGATCCATTCTTTCTCCTGTAGCCTCGGCTTAGAATGGCTGGACGCTTTTTTTGGTTCTGGATTTCCTTTACCAGAAAATCAACAACCGGAGTTTTTCCTGTTCCACCTACTGTTAAATTTCCAACTGAAATAACCGGAGTTTCAGGCTGATGTGTTTTTAACCAGCCATTTTTGTAGCATTGTAGCCGCAAAAGAACTATGGCTTTGTAAATCTGTGAGGTTACCAAAAGGAACGGTTCAAATAATTTACTTGAAAAATTCATGGTTTTATTTCTAATGTTTTCTTGATCTGCTCCAGTTCAGAAAATTCTGGTAATTCCTGAATTTCATCTGCAAATACACGAGTTGGAGTCACAAACACCATCACATGATCGAAACTGTTATTTGAACCACTTGTTCGGAAGAACGTACCCAAAAAAGGAAGATCTTTAAAAAACGGTACTCCGGACTGACTTTCTCCTGTTCTGTTTTTGATCAATCCACCAAGCAAAAAAGGTTGACCATCCTTCACAAAAACTTGAGTTTGTGCACGCTGAGTATTGATCGGTGGTATTCCGTCAATACTGGAACCTTCTATTGGATTACTGGTTTCCGCATATATCTTAAGCCAAATCCGGTCATTACTGTGGTTATCACTGTCCTCAATCAAGCGTGGTGTCACCCTGAGTGTAATGCCAGTTTTCAATTCCTGCAGACGGCTCGTTTTTTCAGTTGAGATTTTAATATGCAGAACCGAACCACTATTCATTTCTGCTTCAATATTATTTAGTGTAACAACTACAGGACGCGAAAGCATTCGCCCTTTGCCTTCACTCTGCAACAAACGCAGTACTGCATCGACGCGCAAAGCCTGCGAAGCTGCGGCCGGACCCAACGCTAAACCTGCAGTAAAAGGTCCTTGATCTGTGATACTGACTGTTCCATCCGTTGAAACACTTTTGCCCCTGAATTCCAGCCCCAATTGTCGTGAATGAGTTTCGCTGGTTTCAAACAAGTGGGCTTCAATCCTGATCAAAGGCAAGGGACGATCCCAAACCTGCACCAGTTTTTCCATCCAGTCCACGTGAGTTTTGCTGCCCTCCAGTATGAGCGAGTTGCCAAGCAAATCCGGAATAATTTGTGGACGCAGCGGAGGAATTTCAGCCTCGTCTTCAAGCCTTTGCTGTAGTGCTTTTCTCAAGCTCTCTTCTACACCGGGAATTGTCAGGGGCTGCCCGTTGCTCTGTACAGTTTGCGGCCCCACACTTAAGTACTTCAACTTCAGTCGTACAATTCTGGTTTCCGGAATTAATTTCGGTTCTATACCTTCAGATTCAACCGCAGGTGATGCAGGAAACGGTTCCACATCAGCTGATGATACTTTCTGGAGTCCGCTTTCCCATTGTTCAATCAGTTGTACTGTTAGAACAACGGATTCTTCGGAACCCCTTAAGATCAACAATTTTTCGGTTGGATAAGAATCGTGTACGAGGCGGATTTCTTCCAGCTCTTTTCTGATCTCAGTCAAAAAAGACTGGACTTGTTTTTGACTTGCCGAGCTGAGGACAACTGACTTTGTCACCAACGGCGGATCCTGGGTCCATTCTAAAACATGCAGCCTCGGATAATAAACGACAACCGCATTCTGATGACTTGCCAAGTCAAATATTGCATCCTCAATTGAGGAATAATTTAAGTTACGCTGTACTTTTCGTCCCTGTATTTTATCTGAATCAAAATGTAAAGCAATTTGCCCAACTTGAGATAACTCACGAAGAATTTTTTCCAAAAAAACCGGTGAGTTGAGGATTTTCCTGAAAGGTCGGTGCCGCCATGCATCTTTCCTGGAAATGATCAGGTGCCGATCCTGCTGAGAGACTAATGTCAAATCGTGCCGTAAAAGCAGCAGACTTAGAACAGTTTCTGGATTATGCCCCCGTACTTCCTTAACTTCCGGAATACCTGTAACTGAAGAATCAACCTTTATTTTTTCCGGATACAGGGCAAACTCTTGAAAAAGCTTTTCCAACATTACAGGCAAAGTTGCTGAGACTGCTGTGGAAAGTACGACTCCGGACTTGTCGGTTCGTTTCCAGACAATTCCAGACTCTGCACATAATTTTGCAAAGCCTGAAATAAAGAAAATCATTATGCATAATAACCACTTTTTCATTGCCTCCTACCTCAATATTTGAAGCCAATTTCATCAGCAGATGAGTTAGACCAAAACTTTTGACCTGCTCCTGAATACAACTATTTTTGCAATTACACAAGTGAAGTAAAAAATTTCTGCCTAAAGCAAAAGTAGGAAATGTGTTGTCAATTCCAGAATAATGAATTAAGTTTTCATTAGGACTGTATAGTTTGTTTGCACAAATTTCAAAAATTTTATTAACTTGTATTTAAGGAGATTTATGGGAAAGCTCATTCGTCGTCCAGATATTTGGATAAGTCTCGCATTATTTCTGTTAATGATTCCTGCAGAAAGATTGGAACTATTTTCGTCGTTGGAAAACTGGCTCCTTGGTAACAGGCATATCATTCGACTTAACACTCTGGATCCCGAAAAAACTCAGTTTGCTTATGACGACATCGTGATTGTAGATACGGAGGAGCAATTTTTCGACGAATATGGCAGTTGGCCCCTCAAACGTGCAGATATTGCAAAACTGACTTCAAATATAAAAAGGCTTGGTGCGCAAGTTATTGCACTGGATATGCTGATGGATTTTCCAAACGGTTATGATGAAGATCCCATTCTTGCAGAAGCTATGGAAAAAACCGGCAATACTATTATTGTTGCCCAACTTGAATTTGATGGAGACGGTACATTTAAGGGAATTAATTATCCAACAGAAACTCTCAAAGGAGCAGCAGAAAACGGTTATACCAACCACACTCTGATAGGTGACAAGCTCTCACGAGTACGCTTCTTTCCTGAACAAATCAAGGAACACAACGTCTGGCCTTTTGCTATAAAAACACTGGCCATGTACAAAGGTGTTGAACCAAGACTGGAAAACGGGCAACTCATAATTGGAGACATTTCAGTTCCACTCGATCAATTTAATGATTTGTGGATTGATTTCCCTTTACTGCCACCAATGGCAACCTTTTTGGCAAAAGACACTCCTGCAGGAATTTCTGCTGCAGAAATTTTACTTGAACTTGAAGATATTCCTGATGATGAGTGGGATGAAGAGACCGAGGAACTGCAGGAATTGATTAGAGGTAAGATAGTTCTTGTTGGAGATACATCAGAAGTTTCCCATGATATTTTTAGCAGTCCCATCGGAGAAGTTTATGGAATTGAGTTTCTTGCGGACACGATCATGACATTAATGAAAAATGCACCGATCCGGCCTGCAGGTAACAACAGTGAGTTGTTGGTTTTGTTTTTTCTTTTTATTGCCTTTGTGCTGGTTACTCTTGTTCCAAAGTTTGAAAATGCTTTATTTTTTCTGATCATTGCAAGTTACTCTGCATTTGGAGTTTACATGTACGTTTATCATGGAGTTGCTTACTCCATGAGCTATTCGCTGATAGCCTGCATTCTTAGTACCGGCAGCATAAACCTATACTTATTTATGATGGAACGGAAACAGAAGGGATTTATCAAGGGGGCATTTTCACAGTATCTATCACCGACTGTGATTGATCAAATTGTGGAAAATCCAGATATGCTTCAACTCGGTGGTGAAAAACGTGAAATGACTCCGTTTTTTTCGGATATACAGGGTTTCTCCACCATTTCAGAAGGCTTAACTCCAGAAGAACTGGTGCAGTTACTCAATGAATATTTGACTGCAATGTGTGACATTATTTCGTCTCATCACGGTACTATTGATAAATTTGAGGGTGACGCAATCATTGCTTTTTGGGGAGCCCCTTTAAAGCTGCCGAACCACGCAACTATTGCCTGTTATGCAACCATTGAGATGCAGCAGCGCAGCGTTGAATTACGTAAAATGCTACGCGAACAAAACAGGCCGCTGCTTTACACACGAATGGGCTTGAACAGCGGACCTGTTGTAGTGGGAAATATGGGCTCAGCGGAACGTATGGATTACACCATGATGGGTGACGTTGTAAATTTGGCTGCAAGACTTGAAGGCGCCAATAAATTTTATAAAACCTACTCCATGATTTCCGGCAGTACCTATGAACTGACCAAAGAGGACGTCGACAGTCGTCAACTGGATATTATCCGGGTTGTCGGTAAAAAAGAGCCGGTTCCTGTTCACGAACTGCTGGCCCGTAAAAACGAAACAAGCAGTGAAATGAGCGGTGTGGTTGAGCAGTACCTGAAAGGATTGAAGTTATATCAGGATAAAAATTTTGCTGATGCAGTTAAGGAATTTGAAAAAGTCTTAACCATAGATCCGGAAGATGGTCCATCCCTGACTTATGTTAAGCGCTGCGGTATGTTCATTGAAACACCACCGGAAAAAGACTGGGACGGTGTGTTTACCTTCACTGAAAAGGGGTGAGCAATAACTTTCGATGAAACAACGTCTTGACCGACTGCTTGTTGAACAAAAACTTGCACCCTCACGTGAAAAAGCACAGGCGCTTGTTATGGCGGGGAAAGTTAGAGTTGATGGACAGCCGGCAGGTAAGTCAGGACGTGTAATCGATGTAGATTCGCATTTGGAAGTACTGGCTGATGACCAGCCTTTTGTGAGTCGGGGAGGTGTGAAGCTCCAGGCAGTACTTGAGTATTTTAATATCAATCCTTCAGGTTTGGTTGCTCTGGACATTGGGTCTTCGACTGGCGGATTTTCACATTGTCTGATTCTAGGCGGTGCAGAAAAAGTGTTTGCGGTTGATGTCGGCTATGGCCAGCTTGCCTGGGAGTTGCAGCAGGATTCGCGTGTTGTGTCTCTGGAACGTACAAATTTTCGTCATCTCGAATTTGAACGTCTTGGTGAAACTGTAGATTTAGTGGTGATCGACGTATCTTTCATTTCACTGCGTTTGATATTTCCGAAAGCGCTGGAATTTCTAAAACCCGGAGGAACCCTGTTGGCTTTGGTCAAACCTCAATTTGAAGCTGGAGCAGCTGAAGTTGGTAAACGTGGGAAAGTGAGCGATACTGACGTACACGAGAGAGTTTTGGAAGCTCTAAAAGATAAAGCCCAAGAACTGGGATTTCTAGTGTCAGGTCAGACAAAATCAGCAATTATCGGTAAAAAAAGTGGTAACGTAGAGTTTTTTCTCTGGCTGAAAAAATCTCCAAAATTTGACTCTAATGCCTCATGAATAGTGACCTCTCGCCTCTCAACCTTCAAGATGAAACTCTGCTCCATGTTTCTCTGGAACAAATTATCCCAAATCCAAAACAGCCTCGCAAACATTTTTCTCAAAAAACACTACTGGAGCTGGCTCAGTCAATTCGGACCCAGGGAATTCTTCAGCCTTTGGTTGTTCGAAAGCACCAGAATCTTACGAATTGTTATGAGTTAGTTGCCGGAGAACGTCGCTGGCGTGCGTTAAAACAACTTGAAGTAAATGAAGTTCCGGTTGTGTTGCGAGAAGTTGGCGATGATGAAATGCTGGAAGTGTCTCTCTTGGAAAATATTCAGCGAGAAAATCTGACAATTATAGAAGAGGCACAAGCTTATCATGACCTCCTGAAAATTCACGATTACACTCAGGAAGAGTTGGCTCAAAGAATCGGCAAGGACCGTTCCACAATCACAAATCTGATGCGCCTACTCAAACTTCCATCTGCATTAAAAAATGATCTGGAAACAGGGCGCATCACTTCTGGTCATGCCAGGTCAATTTTGGCACTTCCCGGTGAGGCTTTTCAATTGGAAATGCGTCAACGTCTTTTGCGGCATTCCTGGTCGGTACGTGATACAGAACGACAAGTCCGGCTAAAGCTCAATTCACTCTCTGCGGGTCTGGAAACACAGGGAAATAAAAAAGCCGTAAGTGGAGGTCCCGTAACTGAAGGTTCAGTAGCAGATCATGATGCGCAGTTGCAAAATCTGGAAGAAAAACTACAACACCAACTGCAAACTCGTGTGAGAATAAAATACCATGAGGGCAAAGGTCAGATCCAGATTGATTATTTTTCTTTGGAAGAATTTGACCGGCTGTATGATTTACTAATTTCTTCCTGATTATATAAAGAAAATGCAGTCTCATATTGTTAAGTAAAAAATGAGAATAATTGAGAAAAATGAAAAGAGTGTTCAAAGTGATTTTGGTTTAGATCAAATGTTTTGGCCCAATGGCAAGTGGTAAAAATAAATGAATATTTCTTTTACTTTTTTAACATTTTCCTGTAGTATATGTTGGCAGTTAGCATTGTTTAACCAATTTATTGTTTTGAATGAATTTTACTCTAAAAAAAATTAGGAGGTTATTATGAGATTTGGATCGACAACTACTCTCCCCCGAGGTGTTACACCAGCTGCTTCTGTAACAACAACAGACCGATTGGTTTTTATAAAAAAAGTTTACAGCCTGCTTGCCATGTCCATGGGAACTGCAGCTATTGGAGCATATTTGGGATCAGGGCCGCTGCTGCTTTTAGTGGCACCAAACATGATGCTCTTTTTCATCCTGCAAATCGCACTGATCTTCTTTGCTTCCTTTGCTGCACGTAAACCTGGCCTGAACATGGTGGCACTTTTCAGCTTCACCACTGTTTCAGGATTAACTCTTGGTCCCTTATTGTATCAAGTAGGACCGTCTATTGCTGCAGAAGCATTTGCTTTGACTGCTATCACGTTTGCAGGATTATCCATGTACGTTGTTTATTCAAAAAAGGATTTTAGTTTCATGTCTGGATTTTTAATGACCGGACTTATAGTTCTTGTCGTTGGAGGTCTTTTGAACATGTTCTTTATTCAAAGCGGAATGATGCACTTCGTGATGTCTGGAGCAAGTGTATTACTGTTTAGCGGTTTCATTCTCTATGACACTTCTAACATAATGCGCTACTACGGTACAGATGAATACGTCTCCGCCACACTGGCATTGTATCTTGATGTGCTCAACCTGTTCATTGCCCTTTTGAGTATTCTTGGCATAATGAGTGATGAATAGAAGATAAAGGAAAAGAGGCCGGGAAACTGGACGTAACCGTTCAGAATTCCCGTGCCTCAATTCTGCCATCTTGATCTTCAAATCTCCTAGTTCCTTAATTGCAAATTCGCTGCAATCTGAACATCAGTTATTTAGCTTCAATAATCTCTGCACCTGGAAGAGTAAAAGGCGTTCTGCATTATTATTAGCATTAAATATAAAATTATTAAAAATATATTTGCTTTTTTTATTATAAAGAAATACATTAAGGGGTTAGATTTACGAAGCCGCAATTTGCGGAAAGCTTAATCAAACCCCCCTCCACTTGAACCTTGGCCATTTTCCACATGCGAATTGTCTTAAACGACCATCAGCGCTGTATTTCCGCTAGCAGGAAAAACATTGGGAAAGTGCCTCTGGAGAATAGATCGGGTCAGCGCTGTTATTGACAGTCCCGAATTGTGTTACAAAACCTTTCTGCAGCTATTCTGTCTCAAATGGAAGTCTTCTTTCATTTTGTTTACTGCAGTTTAAGACCAACGATAAACCCTAACCTCAGTCAGTTCATATGCCTTCAACATTAGAAAATCGTCATCTTATTCGGAGATCCTTCGGAAGCCTTACTGCTCCGATTAAAGTTCCACACTTGTTGAAAGTTCAATTAGATTCATTTGAGCGTTTTCTTCAACGAGATGTCCCGCCTGATCAGCGCGAGGAAAAAGGTCTTGAATCAGTGTTCCGCTCAGTCTTTCCTGTTTCTGATTTTAGTGGATCTTCTACTTTGGAATATGTTCATTACCGTTTGGGTGATCCTAAATATTCTGTAGAAGAATGCCGGGTCCGTGGAGTGACTTTTGCCTGCCCGGTACGGGCAGCTTTGCGTTTGATTGTTTGGGAAAAGGATTCTGAATCAGAAGTGAAGCATATTCGGGATATTAAAGAACAGGATATATATCTGGGTGAATTGCCTTTAATGACCCCTACAGGCTCTTTTATTATCAATGGAACTGAGCGTGTAATTGTCAGTCAGATGCACAAAAGTCCGGGTGTTGTTTTTACACATGACAAGGGGAAAAGTCACTCCAGCGGCAAACTGCTCTTTTCGGCACGTGTGATTCCGCAGCGTGGTTCCTGGCTCGATTTTGAGTTTGACGCAAAGGACATACTTTATGTTCGCATCGACCGCCGCCGTAAATTTCATGCAACTATTCTTTTGAAAGCGCTGGGTAATACCGAAGAAAAACTTCTGGAGTATTTCTATCCGTTTGAGAAGCTCGATTTAAGCGAAGTTAAGCCTGGAGAAGATCCTGAGGCTCAATACTATTACCGTGTTTTAGACCCGGAAATTTTGCTCAATCAGCGCCCACAACTCCCAATTGCAGACCCAAAAACCGGTGAGGTTTTAGTCAAATCAGGACAGCGGATTAACAAGCGTCTGTTAAAAAAATTAGAGAATGCCAATGTAAAAAGGCTTAATGTAACTCTCCATGAACTGAAAGGACGTATCATTGCCCGTACTCTCTATAAAGCAGGTAATGAAGAAATATTAGTTCCATGTAACACGGCTTTAACGGCAGAGTTGCTAACGACGCTGGTAGAAAATGATATAAAAGAAGTTGAATTATTACATATTGGCCCACAAAACATGGGCTCCACTCTTAGTGATACATTGGCGCTGGATAAAGTTACTTCGCCAGAACAAGCGCTGATTGAACTCTACAAAAAAATGAAGCCTGGCGATCCTCCCACTCTGGAGGCTGCACAAATGATGCTGCAGAATTTTTTCTTCAAAAAAGAACGTTTCAGCCTTTCAAAAGTTGGGAGATTAAAAATTAATCAAAAGTTAGGACTTGATGATCCGCTGGATAATACTGTACTTACGAAGGTAGATATCATGGAAACTGTCAAATATCTGCTTGAATTAAAAGAAGGCCTCCCTAACAGGATGATAGATGACATTGATCACCTGGGGAACAGGAGAGTCCGGAGTGTAGGAGAGCTTCTGGAAACTCAATTCAGGATTGGGCTGGTGCGTATGGAGCGAACCATCAAGGAACGTATGTCTTTGCAGGATTCTGACTCCATGATGCTACATGATATCGTTAACGCAAAACCGGTAGCAGGTGCAATTCACGAATTTTTTGGAAGCAGCCAACTTTCACAATTTATGGATCAAACAAATCCACTTTCTGAAATCACACACAAGCGCCGACTGAGTGCTTTAGGGCCTGGAGGTTTAACACGGGAACGCGCAGGTTTTGATGTCCGAGATGTTCATTCTTCACATTATGGACGGATCTGCCCCATCGAAACTCCGGAAGGACCAAACATAGGACTGATTGCCTCACTGGCTTCTTTTGGCAGAATCAATGACTTTGGCTTCATTGAGACTCCATACCTTAAAGTCGAAAATGGCGTGGTTACGGATACGGTGGAATACCTTTCTGCAATAGAGGAGGAAAAATACAGTATTGCTCAGGCTAATGCAAGGCTTGACAAAAAAAAGGCGTTTATCAATGATTTCATTACCTCCCGTGTAGGAAGTGATTTCAGTATGGTTTTAAAGGAAAATATTGACTACATTGATATTTCTCCGTGTCAGTTGGTTTCTGTTGCCGCTTCAATGATTCCCTTCCTTGAGCATGATGATGCAAATCGTGCCCTGATGGGTTCAAACATGCAGCGTCAGGGAGTCCCTTTGGTGAAACCAAAAGCCCCTCTCGTTGGAACAGGCATTGAACATCAGGCAGCATTGGATTCTGGCAGTTGTGTTGTTGCCAGCCGTTCTGGAGTTGTAGATAATGTTGATTCAGGCAGGATAGTTATTCAGGCAGATGTTGATCTTTCAAGTGAAGATTCGATTGTCCCGGCAAACGTTGATATTTACCACTTGATTAAATTTCGCCGCTCAAATCAAAACACCTGCATTAATCAACGTCCTATTGTAAAAAAAGGAGATCGAATTAAAGCCGGTGATGTAATTGCTGACGGATCCTGTACTGAAAATGGGGAGCTGGCTTTGGGACAAAATATCAACATAGCTTTCATGCCCTGGCTTGGTTACAACTTTGAAGATTCAATCATGGTTTCCCAGCGTCTGATGCACGAAGATACCTTTACATCAGTTCATATTGATGTTCTTGATACAGTTGCCCGTGATACAAAATTAGGAAAAGAAGAGATCACTCGAGATCTCCCAAATGTGAGTGAAGAAGCACTCAAGAACCTTGATGAAAGCGGCATTATTGCAGTTGGAACAAGCGTTAGTTCAAATGATATCCTGGTTGGAAAAGTGACTCCGAAAGGTGAAACACAACTCAATCCGGAAGAAAAACTGCTTCGAGCAATATTTGGTGAAAAAGCTGGTGATGTTCGGGACACTTCGCTGCGTGTACCACAGGGAGTTGACGGTGTAGTGACTAATGTTGTGGTATTTAACCGTGAAGGTGTTGAACGTGATGAACGTACCAGACAGATTGAACAGGAACTTTTAAGCAGCTATGAAAAAGACCACTATGATGAAATCCGCATAGTGCACAACAACTTGGTGAATCGAATATTATCTGTTGCAGAAAAAAAACCACTGTCTGCTGATGTACTCTCCATTCAGAGAGAAGTGCTTGTAAAAAAAGGCACTAAAATCAGTGAAGAAATTCTACACAAAATTCCGCTTAAATCTGCAGACGGAATTAAAGTTACTGATAAGAATATTAACCTGAAAGTCGGAACATTTGTGCGGAATGCTCTTCAGCAAATATATTTACTGGAAAATGTTTATCAGGATCGTTGTGAAAAAGTTTCCAAGGGAGATGATCTCCCTCCAGGTGTGATTCGTATGATAAAAGTATTTATCGCCATAAAAAGGAAGCTTTCTGTAGGTGACAAAATGGCAGGACGTCATGGTAACAAAGGCGTTGTTTCAACCATTCAGCCTGTTGAAAATATGCCTTTTATGGAAGACGGCTCACCTGTTGACATAGTCCTAAATCCTCTTGGAGTTCCCTCCCGAATGAACGTTGGACAGGTACTTGAAACACATCTTGGGCGTGTAGCAAGTGGACTCGGTAAAAAGATAGAGGAATTTCTTGAGAAAAATAATCCTGCAAAGCAAATTCGGAGTTTCCTGAAAAATGTCTACGAATGTCAGGTTGCACAAAAATATTTTGATTCAATGGATGATCAAACGTTTCTGGAGTTTGTGCAAAAATACAAACCCGGAATCCATATGGCTACTCCGGTTTTTGATGGAGCAAAAGAGTCCGATATTCATCGAATGGCAGAAATGGCAGGATTATCAAAATCCGGACAAGTCTGGCTTTATGATGGAATGACCGGTGAACGATTCAGTCAGAAAGTGACAGTCGGTTATGCATACATACTGAAGCTGCATCACCTGGTTGATGAAAAAATCCATGCCCGTTCCATTGGGCCTTATTCTTTGGTTACTCAACAACCATTGGGTGGTAAAGCTCAATTCGGCGGCCAGCGTTTTGGTGAAATGGAGGTTTGGGCTTTGGAAGCTTATGGGGCAGCTTACACTCTGCAGGAACTGCTGACTGTAAAGTCTGATGACGTGCATGGCAGGAACAAGATTTATGAATCGATTGTCAAAGGTCGGCATCAATTGGAACCCGGTATTCCGGAATCATTCAAAGTTCTTATCAGTGAACTGAAAAGCTTGTGCCTGAACATTGAACTACTCCAAAACTCAGAGGAAGAAGAGAAAGAAATCCCGGAAGGAATGGAATCTTCTCCGGCGTCAGAAGAAGTAACAGCGAATAAAGCTGAAGAAAAAATATCGAAAGCAGTATCTGAAGAGTCAAATGAAGAAATCGATACGGCAGAAGTTACAGCATAATTTCTCAATCAAAACCCTATAACCAATTAACCAGGAACTAAACATGGCACTCAGAGATTTGTTTGAAATTGCAGTAAATCCGAAAAATTACTCCGCGATACGGATCAGAATTGCCACTGCCGATGAAGTAACATCCTGGTCTCATGGAGAAGTCCGAACCTCCGAAACAATCAACTATAGGACATTTAAGCCGGAACGAGATGGACTTTTTTGCGGCAAAATATTTGGACCTGTACATGACTATGAATGTATCTGCGGAAAATACAAACGCATGAAACACCGGGGGATAACCTGTGAAAAATGCGGTGTGGAAGTTATTGAATCCAAGGTGCGCCGGGATCGTATGGGCAATATAAAACTCGCCTGCCCTGTTTCTCACGTCTGGTTTCTCAAGGGTGTTCCCAGCCGGATTGCAACCATTCTTGACATGATGTTAAGGGATTTAGAGCGTGTGCTATATTTTGATGCGTATATCGTTCTTGAACCAGGAGATTCTGAACTGGAAGAACTGGAACTGGTGGAAGAAGACCAATATCGGGAATTGGAAGAGAATCATCCGGATTTGAAGTTGGGTATGGGTGCAGAAGCCGTGCAGACGCTTTTGCGAAGGATCGATTTAGCCGAGCTGGAAAAACAGCTGCAGATTGATATGCGGGAAGTCAATTCTGAAACACGCCGCAAAAGGATTGCCAAACGACTCATTGTGGTCAGCAAGCTCCTTAAGTCTGGAAATGCGGTTGACTCCATGATCATAGAAAATTTACCAGTCCTTCCTCCGGAACTGAGACCCTTGGTTCCTCTAGAAGGCGGACGCTTTGCGACAAGTGACCTCAATGATTTATATCGACGTGTTATTCACAGAAACAACCGTCTCAAACGACTGATTGAATTACGTGCACCTGGAATTATTGTTAAAAATGAAAAGAGAATGTTACAGGAATCTGTGGATGCCCTTTTCGATAATGGCCGCCGAGGCCGTCCTATGGTGGGTTCGAATAAAAGGCCGTTAAAATCAATAAGTGATATGCTCAAAGGTAAACAAGGACGTTTCCGTCAAAATCTGCTGGGTAAACGTGTTGATTATTCCGGACGTACTGTGATTGTGGTTGGACCGGAACTAAAACTTCATCAATGCGGTTTACCTAAAAAAATGGCTTTGGAACTTTTCAAGCCATTCATTTTTCACAAATTGATTGATTATCAGGAAATACATACGATTAAAAATGCAAAGAAAGTGCTTGAGGAAAATCCCCCTGAAGTATGGGCCATCCTTGAAGAGGTTGTACGTGAACATCCCGTTTTACTGAACCGTGCGCCAACCCTGCACCGCCTTGGTATTCAGGCTTTCGAACCAATTTTGATTGAAGGGAAAGCGATCCAGCTGCATCCGCTTGTTTGTACAGCATTCAATGCAGACTTTGACGGTGACCAAATGGCGGTTCATGTCCCCCTTTCTGTGGAAGCACAACTGGAAGCAAAAATATTGATGATGTCCACCAATAATATTTTATCTCCGGCAAATGGAAAACCTGTGATGACACCAACTCAGGATATGGTGCTCGGTCTTTACTGGATTACCAGAGAACGTGAAGGCTCTCTTGGAGAAGGAAAAATTTTCTCCAGTCGAGAAGAAGTTCTAGTTGCTTTTGAACATGGCCGTGTGGACTTGCATGCCAAAATAAAAGTACGTTTGGAACACTTAGGAGAAATATTGTCTGAAGAAAATAAGCAAGAAACATCTACCAGCAAACCAATTGTGGAAACCACGGTTGGTCGTATTATTCTTTCTATGGTAATTCCGGAAGAGGTTCCATTCAAATCAATTAATGTACACCTTAAGAAAAAACAAATGGCCGAACTTGTTGATGAGTCATACAGAAAGGCAGGAAGTGTTAAATCAGTAAAAATGTTGGATGATCTGAAAAATTTAGGTTACCAATATGCAACCAAGGCAGGTTTTTCCATCAGCATGGATGATATGGTGATTCCAAAAGAAAAGACCACTCAGTTGAAAAAAGCTCAAGTAGATGTCAACAAAATCAACATGCAGCACCAGGATGGTTTAATCACTGACGGAGAACGCTACAACCAGGTAATTGATATTTGGGCACGGACCACAGAAAAAATTTCTGAAAAAATGTCTGCCGGACTTTCTGAAGAAATCATTGATGAAGAAGGTGTTCATAAAGTGAATTCAATTTTTATGATGGCAGATTCCGGAGCTCGCGGTAGTAATCAGCAAATGAAACAGTTAGCCGGTATGCGTGGTTTGATGGCAAAACCTTCAGGTGAAATTATTGAAACACCAATTCACGCAAATTTCCGCGAAGGGCTTAACGTGCTGGAATATTTTATTTCAACACATGGTGCCCGCAAAGGACTGGCTGACACTGCATTAAAAACGGCGAATTCCGGATACCTGACTCGACGCCTGGTTGATGTTTCACAGGACAGTGTTGTACTGGAGGATGATTGCGGAACCCTGGATGGCATCGAAATGACAGCTTTGATAGAGTCCGGAGAGATAATTGAATCACTTGGAGACCGGATTTTAGGACGTGTTTTGCTTGATGACGTGCTCGATCCAAATGTTGAAAATGAAATCCTGATTCCAGCCGGAACTCTAATAGATGAGTCAGATAGGGATGTCATTGAAAATTCCAGGATTGAAAAAGTACAAATACGCTCACCTTTGACCTGCATGTCAGAACAAGGTGTTTGCAGGAATTGTTATGGACGTGATTTATGCCACGGTGGTTTGGTCAATTTAGGTGAAACAGTCGGTGTGATTGCCGCCCAAAGTATTGGAGAACCGGGAACCCAGCTAACAATGCGTACTTTTCATATAGGTGGAACTGCAAGTCGTTCGGCTGAACAGAATAAATGGGAAGCAGGTTTTAGCGGAGTTCTTCGCTTTGATGACCTTAAGGAAGTAAAGAACCGTGAAGGTAATTTTGTTGTTCTTGGACGTCGTGGGGAAGCAGTGATTGTTGAAGGTGGCAAAAATATAGCTGTGTCTAAACTGGCTGACCTTGAAAACGAAAGAGAGCGTGAAAGACGCCCCTTGCCGATGGGGGCAACTCTCCTGAAAAAAGAAGGTGAACTGGTTGAACAAGGTGATTTAATTGCAGAGTGGGATCCCTTTTCCATTCCAATCATCACAGACGTATCTGGATTCGTTAATTTTGAAGACATCAATGAGGGTGAAACTTTCAAGGAACAAGTCGATGAAGTATCTGGTGTTTCACGGAAAGTAATTCATGAATCCCAAAGTTTGGAACAACATCCATTAATTGCAATTTGTGATAGTAAGAAAAAAACAATTATCCGAAAAAATGATACTGTGACGGAGTTTGCGTTACCGAATAAATCTGAATTGGTAGTTGAAAATGGGGTAGAGGTACATGCTGGAGATGTTCTGGCAAAAATCCCAAGAGAACTTGCCAGAAATAAGGATATTACCGGCGGACTGCCAAGAGTTGCAGAACTTTTTGAAGCAAGAGTTCCAAAAGATCAGGCTATTATCACTGAAATTGACGGGATTGTAGAATTTGACTTAGATGTGAAGAAAAAGCAACGAATCCGCATCCGTCCTGAAGATGGAAAAGGCGATTCAAAAGAATACCTTATTCCACGCGGTCGTCATATCACCGTACACATGGGAGAGTATTTGCGTGCAGGTGATCCTCTAATTGACGGTTCGCCGAATCCACATGATATTCTTGCAGTTAAAGGTTCAAAAGCTCTGCAAAAATATTTGGTGGATGAGGTTCAACAAGTTTATCGACTTCAGGGTGTTGGTATCAACGACAAACATATTGAAGTAATAGTACGTCAAATGCTGCGTAAGGCTTATGTTGAAGATCCGGGTGATTCAAGCTTGCTGGTTGGCCAGGAAATTGGCCGTTCGGAACTGAATAGTATAAATCAAGAGTTAACTGCACAGGGACTGCGTCCCGCTCGTTCAAAACCAAAATTGCTTGGTATTACAAAAGCGTCTTTAAGTACAAATTCATTTATTTCTGCAGCCTCTTTTCAGGATACAACAAAGGTGCTGACAGACGCTTCCCTGGCAGGAAAACACGACACTTTCCGCGGTTTGAAAGAAAACGTCATCCTCGGCCGACTTATACCGGCAGGCACAGGATTTAATGCCTTTAATAACATGGACTATGATCTTGGAGAAGGAGTGATTGACCCGGCAGCAATGCGTAAGGCAGCAGATGAAGCTGCAAGAGCTGCAATGGTGAGGGAAATCACGGAAGCGGAGAAAAACAAAAAACCGGCAGATTTGGTTGCCGAAGAAAAAATTCCGGAAGCAGCATAAAATACTGCATACAGGTTCATAGTTCAGGATGCTTCCTTCCATTGAAACTTCCCACTTTGAGTTAAAATTGTCAGTTCGGGACTATGAGCTGGACAGTTTTGGTGTGATAAATAATGCGGTATATCAGAATTATCTTGAACACACTCGCCATCAGTTTTTGGAATCACAGGGCCTGAAATTGACTGCTTATTTTGAGCAAGGATTGAGTCCTGTCATCACAAAAGCTGAAATAGAATATCGAAGCTCATTACAAAGTAGAGATGACTTTATAGTGAGTTTAGAATTGGTTTTGTTAAGCAAAGTAAAGTTCATTTTTCTTCAGGAAATCCGTAGCATACCCAACAAAACGTTGATTCTCAGTGCAAGGATTACCGGAACCATCCTCAATTCTTCCGGTCGTCCTTTTTTACCTGCTGCGTTTCAAAACTTGCGTACTTTTCTTACTTCCAAAATAACAAACTGATGTAACGGGTGTAGTGTGATTTCTGAAAAACAACGTTCCGCTGAGGGTGCATGTGAATACGTCAAAGATGGCATGATAGTAGGCCTTGGGACAGGTTCCACCGCAGAGTTTGCTGTTAAAAAAATTGGTGAACTTGTCCGGAATGGACTTTCAATACGCGGCATACCAACTTCAGATTCCACTAAAATATTGGCAGAGAGTGAAGGAATACCTCTGATTGATTTTTCTGAGACAATGTTCATTGATTTAACGATTGATGGTGCAGACGAAATTGATGCCAACTTAAATATGATCAAAGGCGGAGGTGCTGCCTTACTCCGTGAAAAGATTGTTGCTTCTGCGTCAAGAGAAGAAATCATTATTGTCAGTGTTTCAAAGTTGGTACAGCAGTTGGGTGCGTTCCCTTTGCCGGTAGAAGTTATTCCATTCGGTTGGCAAGTTGTTTTTAATCAACTGGAATCACTTCAGGGAAATCCAGAACTCCGGCTCAAGCAGGGTCAACCAAGCGTGACTGATCAGGGGAATTTTATAGTTGATTGTCATTTTCGAAAGATTGAAAATCCAGAACAGCTGGAGCAACATCTGAACATGATTCCTGGAGTAGTTGAGAACGGTCTTTTTATCAATTTATGTACACGGATGATTATGGCAGATGGAGAGAATATAATAATAAAAACCCGTAATTAAAACTGAGCTGCAGGACTTGGTCTGCTGGATTCCCGGCAAGACAAATGCAGCAGAACGAACTACTATAATAATGAGAAAAAATTGTTTGTGTCTATAAAATATAAAGGATAAAAATGACAATTAGAATTGCAATAAACGGATTCGGACGCATTGGAAGAATGGTGGTCCGAGGAGCAAATAAAAAACAAAATGTTGAAATTGTGGCAATCAATGATTTGGTACCTTCTGAAAATTTAGCCTATTTACTGAAATATGATTCGACGCATGGACGATTTGATGGTGATGTTCAGGCAGGACAAGACTGTTTAGTGGTTGACGGAAAAACAATTGAGTGTCTGTCTGAGAGAAATCCTGGAGATTTGCCCTGGAACAAAATGAATATTGATTATGTAATTGAATCTACAGGATTGTTTACTACCAGTGAAAAAGCGGAAGAGCATTTGAAAGCCGGAGCAAAAAAAGTGGTAATTTCTGCTCCTGCCAAGTCGGCTGAAATCAAGACCCTGGTAATGGGTGTCAACAATGAAACATATGATCCAGGTACAGATAATATTGTTTCCAATGCATCATGTACCACTAACTGTCTGGCGCCAATTGTAAAAGTTGTGCTGGATAATTATGGAATTGAAGAAGGTTTGATGACCACTGTTCACTCTGTGACATCAACTCAACCAACTGTTGACAGTCCATCAAAAAAAGATTGGCGCGGTGGACGTGGTGGACCACAAAACATCATTCCTGCTTCTACTGGGGCAGCCAAAGCAGTAGCACTATGTATTCCGGAAATAGCAGGAAAATTAACCGGAATGTCTTTTCGGGTGCCTACTCCGAATGTTTCTGTTGTGGATTTGACCGTGAAACTAAGTAAATCGACCAGTTACGAGGAAATCAATTCCTCAATGAAGGCTGCTTCAGAAGGTAAACTCAAAGGTATCCTGGGTTTCACAGATGAGGATGTTGTTTCCAGTGATTTCATTGGCAGTACTTATTCATCTATTTATGATGCCGGAGCCGGTATTGGTTTGAATGACAGATTTTTCAAACTGATCTCCTGGTATGACAATGAAATTGGTTACTCCACTCGCTTGATTGATCTGATTGAATACATGGAAGGACAAAACTAAATTGGTTTTCTGCTGCAGGCTCAAAGAACAGCTCTTTGAACCTGCGGCTCTTCTTCAATCTTTACTTCTCCTCTCTTTACAGCCCAAGCCATATTCTCTTTTAATCTCCGTTACTAATTTCCCATGCACAAAGTTGAATTAAAAGAAGTTGGTCTCGACATCGGGTTGGCATTCGCCAGGCATTTTTATAAAACCGACTACCTGCATTATGGATACTGGCCGGAAGCATTAAGTGTGGATCCGGCAAATGTGTTAGAAGCGCAGGAAAACTATGCCAACTTGTTGCTAAAACATATTCCGGATGGAGTAAATTCTATTTTGGATGTCGGTTGCGGTTCCGGAAAATTTTCAGAAAAATTGCTCGACGCAGGTTACACGGTGGATTGTGTCTCACCCAGTCCAAATTTAACTAAACATGTGAGGGAGCGTCTCGGAGAACGAGTAGAAATATTTGAATGCCGCTATGAAGATCTGAAAACAAAAAAGTACTATGATCTGATTTTGTGCAGCGAAAGTTTTCAGTACTTGCTCCTGGAAAAGGCCATGGCACAGACCCAGGAACTACTCAATCAAAAAGGCCATTTGCTAATTTGCGATTTTTTTAAACGTGATGTTGAAGGTAAAAGTCCAGTCAGTGGCGGTCATAAAATTGAGAGATTTCTAAAATATATGCAAGCTCAGCCTTTCAGGCAAATCACGGACATAGACATCACGAAAGAAACAGCTCCATCATTAGATATTATGCGGGATTTGATTCAAGAAGTAATTGCTCCAACCTGGAACATTGTGGCCTATTATATGACCAGCAACTATCCCCGTTTCAGTAAACTCTTTAGTTTTGCCTTCCGAAAAAAAATTGCTCAGGCCAATCGTAAATATCTTTCAGGCGGCACCAGCGGCGAACAATTTGCCCATTTTAAAACATATCGTCTCTTCCTGTATCAAAAAAACAGCTGAAGATTCAAATCAGAGTTGATAATTTTTTCAGTTCTACTGCTTCACAAAATGAACTCTTCTATTTAACTTTATTCGGTTCAATCAAGCAATGTCTGATTTAGAAACAAAAAATGCTATTCGCATGATTCTACTTACGGCATCTCTTGGCGGGATGTCGTATCTGTCATTCAATAACGGCTTACTGCTTTCCTACTTTTCCCATTTGGGAATTCCCAGCGCAACTATCCTGATTTTATTATCAATCCTGCCGTTAACAACATTTTTAGTCATCATTCCTTTTAGCTATTTTTCAGATATATTTGGTAAAAAACGGATTGGTATTATCGGGATGGTGTTTTCATTTTTCGGCTTTGCCCTGCTGATCGGTGTCAGTTATTTTTCGGACTCATTAAGAATAATGGCAGTTGGATTTGGAATTGTTGTCTTTGGGATAGGTTCAGCAATGACTTTGGGAAATTGGTTTGCACTGCTTCACCCTATCATACCAGAAAATATTAGGGGACGTTTTTTTGGACAGTTAAGACTTACTTGGCAATCTATTGGAATCCTCTTCACATTAATAGTGATTTACATTCTGGAACTTTACCCCACCCTGGGAATGTATCAGGCGATTCTGGGTGTCATTACAATTCTGATGCTGCTAAGAATGTTTTTTTATCAGCAAATTCCTGAATTGGATAAAAGTACTGTTAAAAAAGAGTCATTCCGCATAAGTTTTTTGAAAGTTCTTAATATTCCAGGATATCTGCCGTTTTGTGCATATTGTTTTTTACTGACTCTTTTCACTGGTGCCTGCCCACAAATTTTCAATTTGATTGAAAAAGATGTGCTTCTGTGGTCAAAGGTTGAGATTGTTTTTTATGGAAATTTATTAGTAGTAGGAGCATTAGCAGGATTCTTTTTAGGTGGCAGAATGATAGATCGTTTTGGTACAAAGTATGTGTTTCTTTGCTGCCATTTTGGCTTTGGAATCATTCTTCTTCTTTTTTTATGGCGCAATCTGTTTACGGAAGAAATCCGGATTGTTGTTGGAATTTTAACGATTCTGTTTGGAATGGTTCAAGCTGCATCCAGTATAGCAATGACCTCAGAAACACTTGCCCTCATTCCTCCGAAAAACAAATCCCTTGCTACCGGACTTTGGTTTACGCTTTATAGTGGAGGAACAGGGCTTTCCGGTATTTTGAGCGGACAAGCCCTTGAACTGGGGGTTTTTAATGAATCATGGATCTGGCTGGGGCAGTCAATGAGCAGTTACGATGGTTTGTTGCTGTTGTCAGGAACAATGGTGTTATTGATGACTGTCACACTGGGAATGATCCCATCTATGATAAAAAAGGTGCCTGCCGGATGGATTCCACAAAGCTCGTAATCTTATAATCGTCAGTGGAATCGTCAGCTTAATTAAAAAACAAAAGGCCCCAAATTTAAGGACTAATCCGGCTGTGGGGAAGGGCAAAAGGAAGTCAGCAGGAGTAAGAAAAACCTCTCTTTTGCAGCTCAATCCACACACAAACACACAGGTTTTGAGCAAGACCATCTTTAGTCATGACGTAAAACGCGGTCTAGCTGAAAATTAGAAAGCAGATGATTGCTGGATTGTGGGAGTCCTTTTCCAGAGAATACTATTCATGCGGAACCAGCGTTGAATAGTTTAGCAACTTCAAAACATATCACCTCTTCCTCTATAAAAAACTCAGTAAGCTTTAGGATTACTCCTAGTACATCGTCAATCTTAATTAGATATTATTTAATCAGAGGATATAACCGTTTCAACTTAATACGGGCATCTTCATTTTTGAAGCGCCAAATAATTTTACTTTCCTTTGAGTTTCGTTCTTCAGTCCAAGCATTAACTTCATTTATTAACGCTGTTTTATCTGGAATTCTTCTATCAAGACATTCGCGACCAAGAAT
>Ga0208064_100062_pt1 | contig 30564 bp, 30 predicted proteins | sample DeeseametaMP0145_FD_184220 | JGI IMG/M metagenome (GOLD analysis project Ga0208064, IMG submission 184220) | Marine microbial communities from the Deep Atlantic Ocean - MP0145 (SPAdes) | ecosystem: Environmental > Aquatic > Marine > Oceanic | place: West of Cape Verde, Atlantic Ocean | collected...
CGGTGGTATCATCATCATCTTCCATCAAAATTCGGCTGACCATTTCACGATCTTCTGCCGAATCAAAGAAGGCAATAATTTCTGCCGGGTTCACATGTGCTTTGTCCATTAATAATGTAGCCAGTTTTTTAAGCTGCGCATTTTCCAACCGGTTCATATCCAGTTTTTCTCGAATCAATTCTTTCGCTTCTCCATGATCTCCAGCCAATACTTTGATAATCCCCAATTCTGCTTTCGCATTGACGGTGGTAAATAATTGCGGTTTTTTCGTAGATTCTTCTGATGTTGGTTGCGGGCGTTTTTTCCTGAGTTGCTGAGAAAACATATGCACCATTTGATTTTCTTCCACACCGCTTACTTGGGCCAATGTTTTTATAAAGCCTTGCCGTATAATGGGATCGGGGATTCCGGCGGCTTCTGATAAAATTTCTTTGATTACATTGGATCGTTCTGAAGAAGATAATTCTTTAAATCCGGCAGTCTTTAAATGGAATCTTAACAATCCGGATGCTTTTTCTATTCCAATCGATTTGAATTCGGCTCCCCCGTCTTTTTGAATCCAATCATCGGGGTCCATTTCGTCCGGTATTTGAATCACATGGGGATCTACACCGCCCTTCAGAAGAACGTAGCCCGCCCTTAAGGAGGCTTTAATGCCAGCAGAATCTCCGTCATAAGCCAAATATACTTTTGAAGTAAACCGACGAATCTGCTGGACATGTTTCTCTGTGAATGCCGTACCGGAAACGGCCACAACATTTTTGATTCCTGCCTGAAAAAGTTGAATTAAATCTGTATAACCTTCCACCATAATGGCGCACTCGTTTTTTCGAATCGCATCCCGCGTTAGGTTCAATCCATAAAATATTTCACTTTTTCTGTACAGCGGTGTTTCCGGGGAATTCATATATTTTGCCGGATCATCTGTCCCGAATACACGGCCGCCAAAAGCAATTATTTTCGCCGACGCATTCCATATGGGAAACATAATCCGGGAGCGAAACCGATCGTAAATATCATTATTTGAGAAACCGAATAATCCGGATTTCTCTAATACTTCCCGACTATAATTCTTTACTTTTACCGCACTCCATAAATAAGACGAACCTGCGGGAGCTAAACCCACCTTAAACAATTTTAATGATTCCTCACTTAACCCACGATCCAATAAATATTTTTTTGCTTCCTCCCCACGATTTGAAAAAAGTGTTTCATGATATAAGTCCGCGGCCAATTGGTGAATCTCATATAAATGGGTAAAAAACTCTTTTGAATCATCGCTGCCTGTAAATTCAACGGGAACGCCAAATTGATCTCCCAATTCCTGGATGGCTTCCACAAAACTGATTTTTTCAAACTCCATAATAAAATTAAGCGCATTCCCACCATTCCCACATCCAAAACAATGATAAATACCTTTATCCGGTGCCACACTGAATGAGGGTGTTTTTTCGTTGTGAAAAGGACATAATCCAAAAAAGTTTCGTCCACGTTTTTTTAAATCGACATAGCGGGAAACTACATCCAGTATATCGGCTGTATCATGAATGCGATCAATGGTTTCCTGGGGAATCCTAGCCACGATAATCTTCTATGTTATCCAAAAACTTCCTTATCGTTTTTTCACCTAATTCCACTGGATCACGCCAGTTAAATGTGGTTATAATTGATTTTCGAACATGAATTAACCGCTGGACCATTTTGGATTCGCTCATGATAATATTTGATGATTCACGATTGGGAAAAAGCTCCACCATCCAAAAAAAAATCATTACAACTAACAATCCTTTCATTAAACCAAAAACAGTACCCATCACTCTATTTGTCCATTTTGTACTTTTAGATAGAAACAAAAAATGAAATAATTTTGTAATCATCCTGGCCATTAACAGCACCCCAGAAAAAATGATGATATAGCTTAACACAAAGAGAAGCCATACATCAATGGGTACCCATTCCATGAGAAAAGAACCCAAGCCAACGTAGAGACGCAGGGCAAATACTGAAGCAAAAATGAGCCCAAGCAGGCGTCCCATTTCTTCCACTAATCCACGTCGGAACCCAATCAATCCCATGGCAATGATAAAAAATATGGCTAATGCGTCTATCATCTTACCCTCATTAACTCACGAACCCACGAAATACACTAAAAACACGGAAGGATTTACCTTGCAGCAATATGAAGAAAAAAGGAAAGACGATACTGATTTAACCAAAAAGTTCTCTCACAAATTGCTGGGCTGTTTTTCCATCAATTAATCCTTTTCCCCGTTTCATGACTTCCGGCATGATTTTCCCCATGTCTGCCATAGAAGTGGCGCCCACTTCTTCTACCACAGTTTTTACAATATTCCTGATTTCATCTTCCGGCATCATTTGAGGTAAATAACCATTTAAAATTTTAATTTCTTCTTTTTCGGCTGATGCCAATTCTTTACGACCGCCCTTTTCAAACATTTCAACCGATTCTTTTCTTTGTTTCACCAGGGTCCGCAGGACCTGAATTTCTTCAGATTCAGAAAGATCTTCTCTTTTTTCAATTCGCTTGTCTTTCAGTTTTGCCAATGTGGTGCGAAGAGTCCCGGTTTTTTCTTTTTCTCCCGCTTTCATTGCAGCATACATATCTTTTTGAATTTGTTCAAATACGCTCATTTTTCACTCTTTATCTATCCGTTTCATTGCCATTAATAATTGGTCCTGATCCGATTCAAAACCAATGAACCGACGACCCATTTTCTTTGCGATAACCCCGACACCACCACTCCGTGTAAAGGGATCTACCACCCAATTTAACTTAAAACTGGACGCAGTTAAAATCCGCTGAATCAGTTGCTCCGGTTTATCCCCTTCCATTTTAACTGTGGACCCAACTTGAATATCCATGATGTCACTCCATAAATTAGTCACACCCATTTCAATCGCACTCTCAGGATTTATTTGACTGCTACCTTCGGTTACTGCTTCCTGATTGAACATAAATTCATTCGATTTTGTTGCAAACCAAATATCTGAAATCCGATTAATCCATGTAAGTGGTTTTGGTTGATCTTTTGGTGTTGAGTTTCGCCAGGTGATTCGAGTTTGAATATGAAATTCTGTATTCAAAAGCGAATGATACATGCCTGAATAACGCCACCCGGATATTAGATAAATCGCTCCGGTTGGTTTTAATATACGTGCACTTTCTTTCAGCCAATTCTCATTCCATTGAAAATATTCCTGAATCGTCATGGGGTTTCCACGTTGATTAATACTCCGCCATGGAGATTCGGGCGGATCCGCAATAATTAAATCAATCGAACTATCTGGAATCTTTTTGAGCCCATCAAGACATAACCCTAAAAAAACACCATCCTTAATTTGATCTGCTGTCATTGAAATATCTTCCACTTTCCGGACTGCCGGAAGATATTTATTTAAATCATTAATGGTTAAACCGCGGACGGCTTCCAAGGGATTGGTGAATAACGGTTCGTTCTGCTCAATAGACATGGGGGAAAATTTAGGATATCATAACACTACAAAACAGGAATTCCATTCAATATTTTAAGAACCTAAATTTTCCCATGTTAAATAAGAAAAAAGTTCTTTTTATATGCACCGGAAATGCCTGCCGATCCCAAATCGCCCATGGGTTACTCCGGGATATGGCTCCTGATCAATTTGATGTATTCAGCGCCGGATCTCACCCCAGTCGGGTGCATCCCATGAGTATTGCCATTATGGAAGAAGTGGGGATCGATATTTCACATCATACATCAGATTATGTGGATGATTATCTCGATGTGGGCATTGACACTGTTATTACGGTCTGTGACAACGCGAATCAAGTATGTCCCACTTTTCCCGGTGATGTTGAACGCATCCATTGGAGTATCGACGACCCCTTTCGCGGATGGAATTTTAACGCCAATCAATTAGATAGTTTTCGGGAAACGAGGAGAGATATTCGTCGTCGGCTTGAATCTTTTTTAGATTCGCACTAATATTTTGTACAGACAGGAATGTTTGTACAACGGGTTTTGGTCTTTAATTGATAATTCAATTAGTCTATTCCGTTTCTGCAATTTTTAATAAATACTGGCCGTATTGGTTATTGGCCATTTCATTCCCCAGGGATACCAGTTGAACCTTGTCAATATAGCCCATTCTAAATGCTATTTCTTCAATACAGGATATTTTCATTCCCTGACGTTTTTCCAATGTTTGAACAAATTGAGCGGCTTCTAACAAAGAATCATGGGTTCCTGTGTCGAGCCAGGCATATCCACGTCCCATTTGTTCTACTTTTAAGCGACCCTGGGCAAGATAGGTTTTATTTACATCGGTAATTTCTAATTCACCACGGGGGGACGGCTTTTGTTCTTTGGCAACTGTGACCACATCATTTGGGTAGAAGTACAAACCCGATACCGCATAATTACTTTTAGCTACTTTGGGTTTTTCTTCAATAGAAACAGCATTTCCATTTGAATCAAATTCCACCACACCATATCGTTCCGGGTCATTCACATAATATCCAAAAACCACTGCATTCTGTGTTGACTCTACTGTTTGAACGCTTCCCTGGAGGCGCGTTGGAAGCTGCCCGCCGTAAAAAACATTATCTCCAAGAATGAGGCAGACATCATCATCACCGATAAATTCGTCTCCCAAAATAAATGCTTGCGCCAATCCATCCGGTGATGGCTGTACTTTATACGAAATGGACATTCCCAGTTGGGATCCATCACCCAGTAGATATTCATATTTCGGTGTATCTTCCGGTGTAGAAATAACCAGAATCTCCTTTATGCCCGCCAGCATTAAAGTGGATAGTGGATAATAAACCATGGGTTTATCGTAGATGGGCATGAGCTGTTTGCTGGCCACTTTTGTAACAGGATATAGCCGTGTGCCGCTGCCGCCAGCCAATATAATTCCTTTCATATTGTCCTCAATTCATTATGGATAATTGTATAATTCTGAGTCATTTAAGTTTGAAGTTAAGCAGATGTTCCGTTTTTCTCAGAATTAAAGTTTTTCTATTTTTCTAGTGGATGCGCACTTCCGGAATGATTTAATCGAAACATTTTGGGTAAGCTCCCTAACTTTTCGATAGTAATAGAAATCACACCAAACGACTCTTCAACCTTTCCCCTGAGGATAAACAGGTTTTCCCACAACAGTAGATCGCCATATTTCTGGAACGCTTCCGGAAAAAGGACACATTCATAAATATCTGTTTCATCTTCTAATGTCAAAAATTCCATGGCTTCTCGATTTTTTACTGTGGCCGTTTCCTTCCGCGTAATGTACACACCGGCTAAGTGAATGGTCCGACCAATGTATTTGTGTAAATCCTTCGCCTTACGCACGCGACTATTAATTATTGGGAAATAAGGTTTTAAGGGATGTTCCGAAATAGGAAACCCAAATGATTCAATTTCCAAATGGCGTTGGTCTTTTTTACTTAGCCTGTCATTCTGGGTTAGTTTGCTCTGGGCGGATTCAAATCGAAATATACTACTGTTCTGCATGGTATTGTTTTCTCCCAAACAAAACCAAGCTGCGCGATAAGCAATTTCCTGATGAGATAATTCCGGCGCCAATGCAGCAAAACACCCTGCATTTGTCAGGGCCATAACATCCGATAGATTGGGATCAACGCGCATGAAAAAATCATCAAGGGATGAAAAAAAACCGGCTTTTCGTTCATCTAATATTTCTTTGATTGTTTTTTCCTGCAGGTTGCGAATACTCATAAATCCCATGCGAATTTTATTTTTTTTCCCTCGATATTCTATCCAACTTCGGTTCACATCCGGTGGTAGAATTTGAACCCCAAACCGGCGCGCTTCACTGAGGTAAGCGAAGGGTGAATAGAATCCACCCTGATTGGAAATCACTGCCGCCAAAAACTCTGCTGGGAAATGGGATTTGAGATATGCACAGGTAAAAGAAAGCATGGCAAAAGATGCGGAATGGGGCTTGCAGAATGAGTAACCCACAAAAGAACGAATCATACTCCACACTTCAGTAATGAGTTCCTCTTCATAACCACGTTTTTTTGCACCTAAAAAAAACTTATTTTTCCAATTTTTAATCAAGTGCTGCATCGAATCCCGACTCATGGTCTTTCGCAAAGATTCTGCTTCGGCATACCCCATTCCCGCCATGACTTGCGCCGCCATGGATACTTGTTCTTCATATACCATAATACCATAACTCTCTTTTAAAAAATCTAAATCCGGATGTTTGATTTTCCATGGTTTTCCGTGGATTCGCTCCAGCATCATATCGGTGAAACGGTTTGCCGCCGGGCGGATAATGGAGGAATAAATCACCACATGTTCAAAATCCACTACACCGGCTTTGGCTAAGAGCTGCCGCGTGGCAGGGCTTTCGATATAGAATACACCCATGGTCTTTCCGCCCTTCATCAGTTCAGCTGTTTTCTCATCTCCAATCGGTTGGATTTTATGATAATCTAAATGTCGGTTTTTTGTTGCCGCTTCACCATAATTCAAATTGATTTGTTTAATCGTATCTCGCACCACCGCCAAGCTGCGATTGCCCAGAATATCAATTTTCAGAAGTCCCGAATCCTCCACCTGATCTTTTTCCCATTCAACAATCTGTACACCTTTAGGCGCGGTGAGCACCGGTACATATTTTCGAATTTCATCAGGAACAATCACCACGCCGCCGGGATGCACAGATGGGTGTCGAAAAGCACCCACTACTTTTTCACTTTCCCGCAGGATCATTTCTAACGTTTCGTCCAGTTCTATATTTTCAAACCGGGCGTCGGTTTTTACCCAGTTCAGTAAATCCCTCCGGGATGCAACCCAGCCAATCCGTTTGGTAATTGTATTAATTTCTTCATTGGACAACCCATACACTTTTGCCACTTCACGAATCGCAGATCTTGGCTTCATAAACACCTGACTACATACCATCCCCGTTCGTTCGTTGCCATATTTTTTAAAAACGTAATCCAAGATATTGTCCCGCTCGTCCCAGGGAAAATCCACATCAATATCTGGCATATTACTCCGCTCGGGATGAATAAAACGTTCGAACTGCAGGTTGTATTGAATGGGGTCCACCTGAGTGATCATTAAACAATAACTCACAATGGATGCGGCGGCGGAACCACGTCCGATGGTGGCGCGCGTTTGCTTCACAATATCTTCTACCACCAAAAAGTAGGGGGCAAACCCCTTGGCTGTAATCAGGGCCAATTCATAATCAATGCGACTCTGTATTTCAGTTGTAACTTTTTCGTAACGCTTCTGTGCACCTGCTTCCACTTTTTCTTTCAATATTCGGTTGGACCGACGTGTATCTTTTAAGGATAAATACGGAAAAATTGTATTTACAAATGACCAGTCCCGCTTGCAACGTTCCGCCAAATAGGTGCTGTTATTGATGGCTTCCAGACTGTTGGGAAATCGCCGCACCATATCTTTCTCTGAACAAAACCAGTGTTTTTCAGGCTTGCAGGCATCTTCCAGAAGTTGGGACAGGGTTGTGTTTAAATCGATGGCACGTAATATGCGGTGAGCAGACGCATCTTCTTTTTGGATAAAATACACATCCCCCGTGACCACCATTTCCAATTTGAACTTTTGAGATAATTTTTGTGCAAAATGTTCCGTTACACCGGGGCGTAATTCCACAAATAAATGACTGTTGGGAATGATTTTACTCAGAGAAAATAGAGTCGCCCTATCATGGGATAATACAAACAGACCACCCGAACGGTTGGCTAAAATATCAGCGATAGATTGAGATGGGTTATCGTGAACAGCCGAAGTGGCGCGGCAAATGTTTTCATATCCACATTGATTTTCTGCCAGTAAAATAGCTTCGCCCTGATTGGTAATCAGGTTGACGCCGGCAATGGGTTCTATCTCAGCGGCACGGGCGTGCTGGACAAAACGAATGAATCCCCACAAGCCATTCGTTTCTGTCAATGCCAGGTGGTTCATCCCTTGGTTGCGTGCCGCAGTGAGTAGCGCCGGTTGGGAAGCGGTTCCGGACATTCGGGAATAGTGGGAATGGACATTCAAATGCGTAAACATGGTTCATTGAGGACTTTCCATATTGTACTTCTTTCTAAGAATATCCATGGCAGATGAAATGCGATCTTGTTCTGTATCTTTTTCAAACAATTCCATTTGTTTGGCCACCTGCATAAAACCAGATAGGTCTATCAAAATAGTTCGGATACGGTTTCGGCGCGTATTGGCTTTTTGAAACAGTCGCCATGTTTCAGTCAAAATAGTAGCATCATTATTTTTAAAAAATTGTCCATGAACTTCATATTTAAACCCATCTGTATAATGGATTTCCACCCGAACTTTTTTTGCAATCTGGGACCGCTGCCTGAGCTTAAATGCCACCTGCTCTGATAATCGTTTCACTTCAGACCACAATATAGTTGTGTCATTGGTATCCTCTGTCAAAACGGTCTGTTCTACGATATGATCCTTCATAAAAAAAGGACGCACCACGGATAAATCCTGCCCGTGCACTTCCCGGGAAAGGGGCAATGCATACCGCCCAAACAATCGCCGGGTATCGGTTGCTGAATTCACAAGCGCTTGAATTTGTCTCACCTGGTTCAGAATCAAAAACTTGATCAGTTTCCAAACCGTGGGTTCATGAACAGTGGGAATGACAGGCGCATCCAAAGGGGATAAAAATTGGGTCTCATCCCCTGCCATGATACGATGGATTGTATCGGGAACAACAGATGTGGAAATACGGCTCACCAGTTTATTCTGACTGATACCCAAAACTGGATTAAGCCCAACGTGGTCTTGAACCAATTTTGATATGTTTGATCCCGCTTGCTCATGACTTTTATAGATGCGTTCCATGCCGGTCATATCCAAATAAAACTTCCCATAACCAGATGGTTCTACAATAGGCGTAAATCGTTGAACGGTGGAATAGATATATTGGTTTAGTCGTGCATAAAGCGATTGGTTATAAGGCAAAAGCTGCGCGCCATGGCTCATCCGTCGGGCCAACGAAACTTTCATTCCCCGGCGCAAACCTTCATCTTCTGCTTCTTTAGACACAGATACCACCGTACCATTTTGATGATGAGAAGAAATAATGGCAATGGGGCGCGTGCGCAGGGATGCATCCAGCCGGCGCTCGGCCTGCAGTTCAAAATCTCTTAGACGAAGGTGAAATACAGTGGGGTACACACGTCAATATTCCCGGAAGGAATAGAGAAGCACGCCGTTGATTTTGAAATGATCTGTTTTATGGACCATAATCACAGGATAATCCGGATTACGGGGATGAAGTTCCACATGACCATTGGTTGGTTGATAACGTTTGAGTGTGGCCTCGCCATTAATAAGGGCAACAACAATCTGCCCCGGATTTGCTTCCGTGGTTTTCCGCACAATAATATAATCGCCATCTTGAATATGATCTCCCACCATAGAATCGCCTTTGACCTGAAGTACAAAATTATCCGGATGAATAAAAGGCGGCGGTACAGAAATCGATTCTGCATTTTCCAATGCTTCGATGGGCTCCCCCGCAGCAATTAAACCCAACAATGGCAGGCGGGCCGGTGTGGCGTGCTCCTCATGAGTAAGGGCTAAAGCCCGCTTGCCGTTAGGTCCTTTGGAACGATCGAGATGGCCGTTGTGAGTCAGGGCATTGACATACCAGTGAACCGTCCCCAAGGATGCAAATCCCATTCCATCCATGATTTCTTCATAGGAAGGGGCTTGGCCATATTCAACGGTATGACGTTGAACAAAGCTCAAAAACTTTTGCTGTTTGAATGATAAAGCCATTTGATTATTCAGCCGCTAAGAACACAAAAATTCGCGAAGAGGTTTCATATTTTTTCGAAAATACATATCGTTTCCACTCTAATTTACCTTTACTCCCAAAATTGATTAGAAGCCCAACTTCCATTCCCATCGCTTTTAAATAATTAATGATTTGGTGTACTTCATCTTTATATAATAATTCCTGATCCATTGTTTGTGATCCTTTGTGCTCTTCGTAGCTCAATATTTCTCGTAAGTTACTCGTAAGTATATTACATAATTTTATTTACTTAATACAAGTCCTTTACATTACTTTCTGATATGGCAGCTATTTTTCTTAGATATAGCACAATTTTTCTATGGATTTCTTGCATCAACGGGCAGGTAATTATGACTGAAGATCGGGATGGTTCCTCGGGACGAATCTGGGAAGATATTCAAACGGCGGTCTTAGCTAAACCATTATAAACAAAAAAGGCTCCGCAACAGCGAAGCCTTTTAAACAATAATTATCCCTTAATTATTATATTATTCTAAAAGGAGTAAGTCAAACTCAAATTCATATACTTGTACTTGTAATCCATGACACCACCCAAATCCATTTCACTATCCTCAAATTTAAGATTATGTACGGTATAATTCGCTTCAGCCCCCAAAGGAAACAAGGGCGGTTTGATGCGAATACCAATACCGTAGGCTAAACCAGCTTCCATTCCATCTTCCATAGGTAGGGAATATCCTCCCCTGATGACGGCGCGGGCCATAGGAATACCAAAAGGAATTTTGGCCACACCATATCCAAAAACAATATTGGGGGGCGATTCTTCACCGCTGCCACCGATACTGAGTTCACCACCAACTCCAACCAAACTGAGGAGCATGAGATCATATCCAATTGTATAACCAATCCCTTCAGCCTCTATTTCAGTTTCAAAATCCGCACCCATCGCATTGAGAACGACTGTTAGTTCTGGTGAAAGTCCAACAGATAATTTCCGAGACATATCGACTCCAACACGCAGCTGGGCTGACGCTAAGGTAGCCAGTGCAATGAATAATACCGTTAACTTTTTCATATTTGAAAATCCTCCTAAAAAATTATTATGTAAAAGGTACGTCTAATATTTCTTAAAAGGTTAACAAAAAATAACATCCTAAAAACTTGGTGAATCATATTTTAAGTTGTAGCAGGAGCCTCTGTAAGACAAATATCTGGGAAATTTTTACCACATGGAACTTACAAATAGAAATTGCGTATAGATCTCTAATTCATTGAAAGGGAATCAAAATGTCTAAATGGTTATTAACAATTTTATTTATCGGCGGGATTGCAATCGGTCAACAAAACAAAGTGATTGTTCAAAAGAAAATCATCCATAAAAACGATAAAGAACAAACTGTAGAAGTGATGATAGATGGGGACGAAATGACCATCGTTGTGGAACGGGATGGTGAAAAGAATGAATACACCATCAACATCGATGACAAAAAAGCATTAAAAGGTATCAAAGAAAAATTAGCCGATATGGATGTCAATATCAAAACAATGATGATGGATAATGACAATGTTTATTCCATTCATTCCGGCGGATATCTTGGTGTTCAAATTCAAGAATTAACAGACGGATTAAGAGATTATTTTAAAGTAAAAAGTGATGATGGTGTTTTGATTTCAGAGGTGGTAGAAGACAGTCCCGCTGAAAAGGCCAAACTGAAAGTGGGGGATATCATCGTTTCAGTGAATGGTGATGGCGTCTCTACCACTTCTGAATTACAGCGGGCAATTTCCCGTGAGGGTTCTGGCGCTGATGTTTCATTGGAAGTCATTCGAAAAGGACGTAAAAAAGACTACACAGCAACCCTTGGTTCACAGAAAAATAACTTTTCCTGGACCGGTAAAATGCCCATGATGGATTTTGGTGATGATGACCATAATGTATTCTTCTTTTCTAAGGATGACCAGGATTTTCAGTTGCATACAAAACACTTAAAGGAAGAAGTAAAAAAATTGAAAAAGTCCGAGCAAAAACTAAAGAAAAAACATAAAATGCGAATGGTGGCGCCTATGCCGGACCATGATGTTCATAAAGATATTGAAAAACTAAAAAAAGAAATAGAAGCGCTTCGAAAAGAAATCCAGAAATTGAAAAAATCATAATTCGCCATAAATTTTAAAGTTGTACCCAGCCCCGTCCCGATTACTCGGGACGGGGCTTTTTTTATTTTGCCCTGTTTTATACATTCAAAATATGGGATAAATTGAAAGCCTAATCCGTAATTTATCTCATGAGACTTGTACCTACTCTAACGCTTATCTTATCTGTCGTTTTGGCTCAGGACTATACTTGGCCAACAAATACGGGTAAACATTTGTCCTCCAATTTTGGTGAATTCAGAACTACAGGATATCACTTGGGGCTGGATATCAAAACGAAGGGAACAACGGGACACCCTGTATATGCTGTGGGTGATGGGTTTATTTCTCGAATCGTAACGAACTTCTCCGGTTTTGGTCGAGCCATTTACTTTACCCTTGATGATGGACAAACAGCCGTTTATGCCCATTTAAGTAAATTTCCTCCGAGATTGGAAGACCGCCTAAAAGCTGAACAAAAAGCACAGCAATCCTATTTTACAAATTTCTATTTATCATCAGGGGAATTTCGTTTTGCCAAAGGTGATGTGATAGCTTATTCCGGTAATACGGGATTTTCATTTGGTCCACACCTCCATTTTGAAATTAGAAATGAACATGGACAGCCACTCAATCCATTGGTCCACGGATTAAATCAGGCAGACCGTTTGGCGCCTGTTGTTGAAGAACTGGCATTTACACCTTTGACTAAAGAAAGTTGGGTGAATGGAAATCAATTGCCGCAGAATTTTCCATTGTTTAGAGATAAAAAAGGAGAATATCACTTCCCCGATACCATCAATATTTCCGGAAAACTCGGCTTGTCTATTAAGGCTTTTGACAAACGACAAGGGGCCAATAATATTTATCAGCCTCATCGAATTGAAATCTATATTGATGAAAAATTACATCACACCCTTCAATTTGACCGCTTGGATTATAATTGGCTCCCAACGGTAAACTTTATCAGAGATTACCGCAATGCACGATTGAATCTGGGAAACTTCATTAAACTGTATAAAAATGACTCCGATCCCATTGTTCCCATCCATGCAGATTCTACCAATGGAATTCTCAATCTTACACCGGGATATCATACGGTAAAAATCCTTGTGATGGACGTACTTGAAAATACACGGGTGATTCACGGTACTGTTTTTAATATGGCACCTTTTGAAGTAATCATTGAAAAAATTAGAGAATCCAATGAAGAAACAACTTTCTTAATTCAGCCCAAAAGTATTACCATTCCCATTCAATCTGTTGTTGCCTATTCTTTTACACCTTATGGGTTTGCCGATGAAAAATTAACTATTCTATCTTCTGAGCAAGTTGAAACCGGTCTATTAATTGCCATTCCTAAAAAACAAACAAAACGAAAAGCTATTCAGTTTATTGCTCAAAATAAATTGGGAACACGTTCTCTGCCCATACATTGGATCAACAAAAATAATGTAGGGGATTATTTAAGTGTAAACGTGGACTTGGATATTTCCCATACAGACGCTGGCGTTTATATCCAGATTCAACCGAAACAAGCTGTGAATGCAAATATATCTTTAAGACTAAAGGGAGAATATCAGTATAAAACAATCCCTTTAAACCAAATTCAACCTTCGGTTTATTTGACAGCACCCATCCCACCTGGTTGGTTTGAAAATGTCGATCAAATTGAAGCAATTCTAAAAAGGTCCATTGAACGACAGGTTCGTTTTGAATTTCCTTATACAGTGGCCATGCCCGGCACATCAGTTACGGTTGTTTCTAATGATGGTTTTTGTTCAATCCGAACAAAAAAATCTTCCGTAACAAGCCCAACGCTTATGTGGATTGAAGCTGTGCATAAATATGCACCTGTAACAAAAGGTACCCTCTTATCCCGGGTTTATCAACTTCAACCCTTTGAACGTCCTTTAATGAAACCCGTCAGCGTGGGACTGCGCTATCCGATCAAATTGAAGGATAGAGAAAATATCCACCTATATTATTATGATCAAAAAGAAGGGTGGCAGTTTGTGCTAACAGAAAATAATTCGGAACGTCGGGTGCTGACAGGAGAGGTCAAACACCTTGACGCCATTGCAATTATAGAGGATAAAATATCACCAACAATACAATCTATGCACCCTGGAGATCATGGGAAATATCCATCTCTCGAATTAAATAAATTTGAATTCAAGATTGATGATGCGCTATCCGGATTTGAACCGGCGGAGTCCTCTTTTGATTTAATACTGGATCAGAAGCCATTAATTTATGCCTATCAGCCCAAATCCAAAATAATTTCATACCAACTTGATCGACCTCTCGCCCTAGGTACCCATACCCTTCAATTGTCCATCCGGGATAGAGCGGGAAATAAAATAAATAAAAAAATTGAATTCATAGTTTATTAATGTTTTTTCCATATAAAGATGATAACCCCCGTATTTTAATCCCCTATGTAACCTATGGCATTATTGCTGTAAATGTTTTTATTTTTGCATTTCAATTTTCTGTTGAATTTTCTGACCCGGAATCAGCCGCCTTATTTATTTATAGTTTTGGGTTGATTCCATCTGATTTTTCAACCTTAACGATGTTTACCTCTATGTTTCTCCATGGTGGAATAGCCCATATCCTTGGCAATATGTGGTTTTTATGGTTATTTGGCGACAATGTTGAAAGTACACTTGGACATGTAAAATATGCTTTTTTCTATATCATTTGTGGTGTAGCCGCATCCCTCTGCCAAGTACTTATGAATCCTGGATCAGAAATCCCTATGGTGGGCGCATCCGGCGCCATTGCAGGTGTATTGGGATTATATATGATTCGATTCCCCCATGCCAGGGTCCATGTATTTGTTTTTATTATTATCTTTTTCACAACCATTCGGGTTCCGGCGATGATTGTACTGGGTTTTTGGTTTTTTAACCAATTGACCAACGGCATGGGATCCTTGGGCTTAGACACCACTGGCGGCGTGGCTTGGTTTGCCCATGTGGGTGGATTTATTGCTGGCATTATGCTTCATCAAGCATTTAAACTCATTCGATTCGAACATTAATTACAGAGGTATTCCGTGAAAACAAAATTCAAACATCACAGTATTCTTATTTTCCTTTTCCTTTTTGCATGTGAAGGGACAAAAACAGAAGATTGCGCCACCACAGAAGATGGTCGCGGTCATGTCATTTCTGTCCTGCCCATGGGAACAATTAGTGCAAAATTTTTGAATGATTTTCTCGCCGATAATAATATTGATATTGGTGTAATTCCTATTTTTGACGTAAAAGTTTATAGTATTGTCTATGAAACAGTTGATTGGAATGGAGAACCGAGACAGGCATCCGGTGCTATTTATATCCCTGATGAAGATCATTCTAATAAAAAATATCCAATTTATTCTGGTCAACATGGCACAGAATCAAAACGAACAAATGTTGCTTCAATTTCACCGCTGCGGGGTTTTGATGCATTGTTTGTTGCCTCAGTTGGTTATATCGGCTCTTCCCCTGATCTTTTAGGTTTAGGCATTTCTAGTGATGTTGTCCACCCATACGTACACGCATTTGTAGCTGAAGCCGTTGTGGATAAAATCCGAGCAACAAAAAATTGGCTTTGTTCAAATGGAATAAACGATAACGAACAATTATTTATAGCGGGATATTCTGAAGGTGGGTATGTTGCAATGGCAACACATAAACTGATTGAAGAAAAATACGCTGATGAATTTACTGTTACAGCATCAGCACCCATGGCAGGTCCTCATGATATGACATATACTTCAAATAGAATAACAAGTAGAGAAACCTATTCCCAGCCTGGATATATTTCATTTACTTATATGTCTTATAATACAATCGAAAAATTAAATCGCCCTGCAAATGATTTTTTTCAAAATCCTTATGCTGAACGCATACCAAAACTAATGGATGGTTCAAAGACAATAGGAGAAGCAAATGATAAATTAACTACTAATATGAAATCATTATTTACAGAAAATTTTATTGCTGAATTTTTAGGTGATGGAGAACAAGAATTAAAAAATGCATTCGCAAAAAATAGTTTAGTGGATTGGTCCCCCAATGCACCCATTATGTTAGTCCATGGAGAGAATGACATAACGGTTGGTTATAATAATTCTGTGATTGCCCGTGATAAACTAAAAGCGAATGGTGCTGATATTACACTAATAACTATTCCAAATGGAACACATGGCAGTTCCGTTTTCCCAGCATATGCCGCTGCAATGGTATGGTTTAACACATTAAAAAAATGACAAAACTTATTCAAACAGCTATCCAAATGCGAGACATGGCTCGGGCACCCTATTCTAATTACAAAGTTGGAGCAGCGGTGGAAACAATAGATGGGGAAATCGTTGGAGGTTGCAATGTAGAAAATGCCAGTTACCCTTTGTCCAATTGTGCGGAACAAACAGCGTTATTCACTGCCATTGCAGCAGGACATTCAGAATTTAAAGGATTGGCCGTATCCACAGAAAATGGGGGCTCACCTTGTGGTGCCTGCCGGCAGGTCATCTGGGAATTATGCGGTGATATTCCCGTTTTCATTTGTGATGAAAAGAACCTTTTGAGTGAAACCACAAGTGCTGCATTATTACCAAAACCATTTGACGAATCAAAATTAAAATGAGTGGTTCCCCAATTTTAATCGGCATCGCCGGCGGTACGGGTTCTGGCAAAACATCCATTGCTAAAAGTTTATTGGAAGAATATGGTGAGGGGGAAGTGGTGGTCATCGAGCAGGATGCATATTACCGTGATCTTTCTGATTTATCGATAGAAGAGAGACACCTCCAGAATTTTGATCATCCCGATGCTATTGATATTGAATTATTTAATCAGCAACTCATCACCTTGATCAAAGGACAATCGGTGGATATGCCCGTTTACGATTTTGCCACCCATTCAAGAAAGTCTGAAACGCGAAAAGTTGATCCACATCATGTTCTTGTTGTAGAGGGAATTTTAACACTTCATTATTCCTCATTGCGAGAATTGATGGATATTAAAATTTTTGTCGATACACCTGATGATATTCGCTTTATTCGTAGAATGTCTCGTGATGTAGAAGAGAGAAGCCGAACCGTTCAATCGGTGATTGATCAATATTTAAAAACAGTTCGCCAAATGCATCAACAATTTGTTGAGCCGTCTAAATATTTTGCCGATATTATCATACCTGAAGGAGGCCATAATATGGTAGCTATCGACCTTCTTCGGACAAAAATTAACGCAATATTATCCTAAACCATTTATAGAGAATGACACTTACACCCAAAAACGCAGGCTGGATTGAAGTCATCTGCGGCAGTATGTTCAGCGGAAAAACGGAAGAATTGATTCGCCGAATTCGCAGGGCTGAAATCGCCAAAATGAAAACTCTTATTTTTAAACCAAAAATTGATGATCGCTACAGTTCGAACCATGTGGTATCTCATAACCAATCAAAATTAGAATCCATGCTGGTTAAAAATGCGCAAGAAATTTTGGATAATTCAGAAAATATTGATGTGATCGGAATTGATGAAGCGCAGTTTTTTGGGGATGATATTGTGAATGTATGCAAATCACTGGCACACAATAATAAGCGGGTGGTGGTGGCAGGGCTAGATACTGATTACCGTGGATTGCCTTTCGGACCCATGCCGGCACTCATGTGCGAAGCAGATTATTTGGATAAATTTCGCGCCATTTGTATTCAATGTGGTAACCCTGCCTCCTGCAATCAGCGATTGACACAAGATTTAGCACAAGTTGTCATTGGAGAAACGGATATTTATGAAGCACGCTGTAGAAATTGTTTTAAACCACCAGAGGAATAAATGATCGGATTATTAGGAATTATAACGCTCTTGGGCATTGCGGTAGCCATGTCAAATAATCGAAAACAAATTAATTTTCGGATTGTTGGGTGGGGATTAGGCCTACAGCTAATTTTTGCCCTCTTTATTTTAAAAACACCCATGGGGAAACCCGTATTTGGTTTTTTTGATAAGGTGGTTTCCAAATTGATTAGTTTCTCTGATGCAGGCAGTGATTTTCTCTTTACATCATTTGTACCCGATGTAGGATTCCATCCATCACTTATTAATTTTGCATTTCGTGCATTACCTACTATTATTTTCTTCTCTAGCCTCATGGCAGTCCTTTACCACTTGGGTATTATTCAGTTTGTCGTAAAATGGATTGCCCGGGCCATGCAAAAAACAATGGGGACCAGTGGATCAGAAACATTAAGCGTCTCAGCCAATATTTTTGTCGGTCAAACTGAAGCACCTCTAATGATTCGCCCATTCATTGGTAAAATGACCCAATCAGAACTTATGGCTGTTATGGTGGGGGGCTTTGCTACTGTGGCTGGAGGTGTGCTGGCGATCTACGTTAAATGGCTCACGGATATACCAGGAATTGCAGGACACCTTTTAGCTGCATCGGTTATGTCTGCGCCGGCGGCGTTGGTGATAGCAAAAATCATTTATCCGGAGACTGAGTCATCTGAAACCATGGGTGATTTGAAAATTCATGTTGAACAAAACAGCTCCAACGCAATGGAAGCATTGGGGAACGGCGCCACGGATGGACTTAAACTCGCGGCAAATGTGGGTGCAATGCTTGTGGCATTTATTTCCATAGTAGCTCTTGTAAATTACCTGTTAAGCTTTGCAGGCACATCAATGGATGCCATCCTTGCTATTGTGTTCAAACCGTTAGCGTGGACAATGGGAGTCCCCTGGGAAGAAGCAGGCCAAATGGGAATGCTCATGGGTAAAAAAATTGTATTCACAGAGCTGATAGCTTATGGAGATTTAAAAGATATTATTGCTGAGGGACAAATATCAGAACGAACGGCCATCATTGCCAGTTATGCATTATGTGGCTTTGCCAATTTTGGCTCAATTGGAATTCAGTTGGGGGGAATTGGTGGAATGGCTCCGGAACGAAAAAAAGATTTGGCAAAATTAGTGACAAAGGCAATGGTTGGCGGTGCACTGGCATCCTGGCTTACAGCAACCGTTGCAGGAATACTCATTTAAACGACAAAATAGGATAGGAGAGATGCGTCTCATATTTTTAGGTCCACCCGGTGTGGGAAAAGGCACACAGGCAAAACGAATTTGTGAACATTACAATATAATTCATCTATCAACCGGCGATATTCTTCGGAGCGAAATGACGGCAAAAACTGAAATTGGTGAAAAAGCCAAAGCATTTATAGATGCAGGCGAACTCGTTCCTGATGATGTATTATTGGGGATGATGAATAACAGGTTAAAAAAAGATGATGTACAAAGTGGATACCTTTTAGATGGCTTCCCCCGAACCATTCCACAGGCAGATGGGTTGAACAAAATAATGGACGACCTATCTCATTCATTGAATTGTGCCCTTAGTTTAACTGCAGATGCGGACGAGTTAGTCCCCCGATTGATCAACCGGGGGAAGGATTCTGGCCGAAGTGATGATACTCCCGAAATTATTCGCCAGCGCCAAAAGGTATATTGGAAACAAACAGCACCACTTTTGGATTTTTACCGTGAAAAAAACTTGTTGAAAGAAATAGACGGGATTGGTGAAATTCCTGAAATTACAGACCGAATTTTAGGGATATTAAAATAAAATGTTAAAAGTGGGACTAACTGGCGGTATTGGCAGCGGCAAAAGTACTGCCAGTCGTTATTTTGAATCCCTAGGTGCCTTTGTTCTGGATGCTGACGAAGAAGCAAAAAATTTGATAACGTCAAACGAAACGGTTCAGCACGAACTTATTTCCGAATTTGGAACCGATATTATTGATGGCACAGGCCGAGTAAATAAAAAGAAATTGGCCCGGATTGCCTTTCAGGATGAAGATCACCAGCAACGGTTAAATTCAGTCGTTCATCCTTATATATTTAATCTTATTGATAAAGAATTCAATCGTGTACTCAATGATAAAAAGCATGGTGTTTTCATCGTTGATGCAGCTTTGATTTATGAAACCGGGTTTGATGCACATTTGGATTATGTGATTGTAGTGACTGCTCATTTAAAAAATCGAATGGAACGTGCATTGGGGCGCGAAACGCTATCTCGGGAAGAAATCTTAAAACGGGTTGGTTTCCAATGGCCGGAAGAAGAAAAAGTCAATATGGCCGATTTTGTCGTACATAATGATGGAACAGAAGCGGAACTTCAAAAAAAAATAGAATCTCTTATAAAAAAATTGACTTGAAACAGGAATATCCACCAACTGGCGGATTTCTCTGTTAAACATTTACCGAATACTTCTTCGCTGTGCGCGGGGTTTATCTAATATTTCTTTCATAATAATTGCCCGTTTTAATTCATCATTGCTATCAAATGAAAGATCAAATTTGTGTTTTTTTACGGGGTCTTTTTTCCAATATTGATGTTCTTTATGGATCGGTTCCGGCTCAGGATTAGATAAATCCTCAAATACAACATGGTCATGTTCTTTGGATGTTTGATCCTCCTTCGCCATAGATATTTGCTTTTCATCCAATTCCTTATTATCGAAATATTCCTCCTGAATTTCCACGTCATGTTCTTGCCCAAATTCCTTTATATCCCCAAATATATCTTTAAGAAAATCAGATTTAAAAGGATTTTGAGATTCTTGGGTTTGGGATCCTAATTTCTCTTGTTCACCTTGTTGACGGGCAGCCTGCTGCTTACGTTTTTTCAAAAACGCAGACAGCAGGTATATTCCCGCCAAAAAGAACCAGTAGCCCAATCCTTCCATTTAGTGTTTATCCCGTTCCGGCGCCTGGGTCGAACCGCTTTCTGAACCACCGGAAATTGATTCACGCATATCCGTATCGGCTTGGATATTTCTCATATTCACATAATCGAATACACCCAATTTCCCTTCACGAAATGCCTGTGCCATGGCCAATGGAACTTCTGCTTCTGACGCCACAACTTTTGCTTGCATTTCTTGAGTCCGGGCTTTCATTTCCTGTTCTTCTGCTACTGCCATCGCTCTACGTGTTTCAGCTCTGGCTTGAGCAACTCTTAAATCAGCTTCAGCTTGGTCTGCTTGGAGACTTGCACCAATATTCTTTCCCACATCAAGATCTGCAATATCAATGGAAAGGATTTCAAATGCTGTTCCTGCATCAAGCCCTTTACTTAACACCGCCTTGGAAATATTATCTGGGTTTTCTAACACAGCTGTATAATTATTGGAAGATCCAATGGCGCTTACAATACCTTCTCCCACGCGTGCAATTATTGTTTCATCTGTTGCGCCGCCTATTAAGCCTGGAATATTTGTTCGGACCGTCACACGTGCTCGAGCTTTCAATTCAATACCATCTTTCGCAACAGCAGCCAAAAATCCATCTTTTGGGACATCTATCACTTTTGGGTATACACTGGTTTCTACTGCTGTTTTTACATCTCGGCCTGCCAAATCAATGGCAGTAGCTGTTTCAAAAGTTAGTGGTATATTGGCTTTATCCGATGCTATTAAAGCGAAAACAACATTAGCTACATTGCCGCTTGCCATATAATGTGTTTCTAGCATATCGGCTTTTACATTGGTGATACCGGCTTTATGGCTATTAATCACTCCATCTACGATAAGACGAGGGGAAATTTTTCGCAAACGCATGCGGATCAGATCAATAATGGTAATCCGGCCTAAGCCAAGACTGACCACCCCCTGAATCCACATACCCACCGGTACAAAATAAAATAATAAAAAAACAAAAATAATTAGCATTGCTAACATTAAGATTCCAACAATATCCATGATTTACTCCTCTGAGTTTAGTTTTCTAACAACCACTCGATTTCCATCAACCGAGAGGATTCTTACCTTACAATTCTTCTCTAAAAAATCGCCTTCACTTACAACAAATACACGCTGACCATTTACCATCACCCAACCTGAGGGCCTTAAATCGGATTGCGTTTCCCCTTCTTTGCCAATTAATCCTTCCCATCCTACCGATGTGTTATAACCGGCTTCTGCTCCTTCCACCCCTGGAGAAGTCAGTTTTTGCCAGAAAGATGTTTTAGTCATCAGTTTAAATAACATAATCAAGCCAATCAGCCCACCAATAATACCAATGATTAAACCCCACAGCGCCATGGATTCAAATTCAGCACCAATCGGAATATCTGGTAATAGTAATTCATATAATCCCCATAAAATCAACACAATACCCCCAATTCCCGCAACGCCGAACCCGGGAATAACAACCATTTCTAAAATGAGCAAACCAATACCCGCCACAATAATTAATACATCTGTCATGGTGGCTAATCGGGCGATGAAGGACGCCCCTAGAGACAACGCTAAACAAACCAATCCAACAGATCCGGGGATTCCCCAGCCGGGACTTTGGAGTTCAAACAATATTCCCAAAAACCCAAATGTTGTTAGGAGAGATGCTACAACCGGATTGGTTAAAAAACGGACAAATGCTTCAGACCAGTTTTCATTAGTATTTATTATTTTAGCATCTTCCAATTCCAATGATGCAAGTAACATATCAAATGTTTCTTGTTCTTCATTTGCGATTCCATACTTCAAAGCTAATTCTGTCGTAAGAGTAATTAGTTTACCCTCTTTTCGACCTTCCAAATCATGAACTTCGATGGAATCGCCATCAATAACCAAATGAGTAAATGATAATTCTTCATCAACCATACCTTTGGCAATGTCCACATTGCGGTTTTGGCTTTCTGCGGTGGAAGCCATTTCTTCCCGCATATAACTTATTACTTTTTCACTCGCTTTCTTTCCGGACATATCTACAGCAGTGGCAGCGCCAATGGTTGCACCGCTAGTCATAAATATTTTTTCACATGACAAGGAAATCAATGCACCTGCAGAAATGGCTCGGCGATTAATAAATGCAATTGTTGGAATCTTGGCGCTAAGAATTGCATCTTTAATTTGAGTAGCCGCGTCCAATCGTCCTCCGAATGTATCAATATCAAAAATAATCGCGGCAGCACTGTCCGCTTCTGCCATCTGGATACTGCGTTCAATAAAGGGAGGCAGGCCCAAATCAATGGTACCATGAATCGGTACTTTATAGACAATTTGAGCTTGTCCAAGTGATACGATGAAAAGAAGAGTGAATAATATGCGTTGCTTCATTCACCTAAGTTTAGCCGTTATCTTCGATAAAAACAATGATGGTAACACAATTTTAGGGGTAATTTCCTTCGCTTTGGGAAAGAGAGGAAAAACCATTTATGACCCTCAAAGATAAATTCACATATCGGCTATTACATGTGATTTCCCGGCGTCTTCGAAGATTGCCGAATTCATCACGATCCCGGTTTGCCAATAAACTCGGTGCATTCGCCTTTAACCGAATCCCAATCAGAAAAAAGCAGGCAATTCAAAATATAAAAACAGCATTCCCCGATAAAAATGGTGCTTGGGTTAACCATGTTTTAAAAGGATCTTATCGTTTAGTCAGCACAAATTTCATGGAATTCCTTGCGTTGCCAAAATCTTTTGATTCGCTCAATTTCCGCGTGGAAAACCGGCATATTATTGACGAAGCTTCTCAACAAGGAAAAGGGGTACTCATCATCACCGGTCATTTCGGATTATGGGAAATATTAGGATCATGGTTAGGCAAAAATGGGTATCCCGTTTGGGGGATTATTCAACGGCAAGGCAATAAAGGGGCGGATGTATTTGTTAAAGAATTGCGTGAATCCTATGGCATGAAACATATATATCGGAAATCATCATTAGATAAAATGTATGCGTTACTCAAAGAAAATAATATGCTTATCCTTGCTAGCGATCAAGATGCTAAAAAGCGCGGCGTATTTGTGAATTTTTTTGATCAACCATCTTCGACACCAAAGGGATCTGCCATTTTCCACATGCAGTCAGGTGCACCCATGGTTTTTTCTGTGGCTCATAAAGAAAAAGATGGAACTGTTGTTATTTCGTTTTCAAAAATAGAATTGAATGGTAGCGCTTCCATAGAAACGATTACACAAACATATACCACAATGCTTGAAGAAAAAGTAAGGGAATATCCGGATCATTATTTTTGGTTCCACCGTAAGTGGAAAACACGGACAGAATAATGAATCAAAAATCGACTGCCCGAATTAACGCTTCTTCCAAACATGTTATTGAAGCCGCCGGGAATGCCATTCTTTATGGTGGTATAATTGTTTATCCCACAGATACATTATATGGATTTGGTGTGGATGCCCGAAATGAAACAGCCATTAAACGACTCAATAAAATTAAAGGACGATCAGCGCCCATTAGCGTCATTGCACCTAATTCCAGCACAGTCCTTTCTTGGGCTGACATTACCTATGAAGACTGGGGAATGGTAAAACAATATTTACGCGGACCTACAACAATCATTTTACCTGTAAAAAAAGGAATCATCCATCCGTCTATAATGGGAGAAGATGGCACATTGGGTATTCGAATCCCTGCTCATCCATTTGGTCCAAAATTATGTGACAAACTAGGATTTCCAATCACAACAACATCTGTCAATCGATCCGGACAGGACCCGTTTAACGATCCAGATGAAATTATTGATGAGTTTGATGGAGAGTTTGATCTGTTAATTGATGATGGTGTACTTCCTCAATCTTCAGGATCAACAATTTATAAACTGGAAAAATCAAAACTGAAAGTAATCCGGCCTTGAAAAGAGTAATTCTTCCCCTATTAATTCTGTCCATTTCCTTGGCAAAAGAGGTCCCATTCAAGCCGGGTGAATCCTTAAAATATTCGGCTGAATTTAATTTGATCCCCGTGGGACAAGCAGAACTTTACGTGTATGGAATAGAACAAATTCATGGGAAGGATGCATATCATGTGTCTTTTTCTGCACAGACTAAAGGGTTAGCCAATCAATTATTTAAAATCTGTGATCAGATTGATATTTGGATGGATAGTGAAAAATTTTTTACCCACCGATTAAAGAAAAATATCCAAGAGGGTTCCTATAAAAAATCGGTGGATATTACTTTTGATTATGGCAAAGGCATTGCTCGAACAAAAACCAATGAGGTTGAAATTGATTTTGAAGCTCGAGATCCTTTTTCCATGTTTTATTATCTACGAACGATACCATTAAAAGAAAAAGAAATCATGTCATTCACATCTTTTGAGGGCCAAAAAATTGTTCATTACAATTTACAAATGACCGGAAAAGAAATTATTAATTCACCCGTAGGTACATTTGTATGTAAAGTCATTCGACCGTTCAGAAAAGGAAAAAAGCTATTTAAAAACCAAGGTGATATGCAAATCTGGATCAGTGATGATGCAAAAAGACTTCCTGTGAAAATCCAAATTAAAATGAAATTTGGATCCATGACGCTATTGTTAAAAAAAATTAGCTAAACTTTTAGATCCCTTAACGGGATTAATTCCCAAATAATCGTCCCACATCATTGACGATAACCGTAATCATCAGCATCAATAATAAAGCCATACCAATCTGTTGAAAAGCCATTCGCATTTTCATGGAGAGGGGTCGGCGAATGATACCTTCAATTATGGTTAGAAAAATATGGCCACCATCAAGGCCTGGAATAGGAAGCACATTTATAAAAGCAAGATTGCAGCTAATAAGTGCCATAAGTGATAAAAAGGGAATCCATCCTGCTTTGGCTGTTTCACCAGCTAATTGAGCGATCATAATTGGACCACCAATTTCTTTTATCGACGCTTGGCCAGAAATTAACATTCGTATTGAAAGAACGATCATTCCAAACCCCCTGGCTGTGGCAACTGTTCCCATTTTGATACTTTCTGAAAAAGTAACCGGCATATATTCAAATTCAGGATAAACACCAATCACACCCATTGTATCTCCTGTGGTGGGATTAAGTCGAAAACTTGTTTTAAAAGAAATAAATTCTGATTTTCTATCTCTCGAATATTGAATATCGATATTTTGATTGGGACGTTTATGAATTTCTGTTGTCAAATCATCCCAGGATAATATTCTTTTCCCTTCGATTCTTTCAATCACATCACCCGTTTTTAAACCGGCAATATCTGCCGGCATCCCTGGAAGTAATTCACTGATGATTGGTTCCTCAGAGACGATAGGTTTTCCAGTATAATTCGATAATCCTGTAAATATGAAAAATGCTAGCAATGTATTCATGATGACGCCGGCACTCATGAACCAAATTTGCTTCCATTTAGATTTACTCATAAGTTCGTAGGGTTTATGCTCAAAAGTTGCATCCATACTTTCATCAAGCACACCTGCCACTTTTACATAACCACCAAATGGAATAACAGCAAAACAGTATTCTGTACCACTTCCTTTCCGTCCGGGACGAGAAATTATAGCTGACTTAATAGGACCCCAGGCCAACTTTCCTTCATCATTCTTTCGATAAAAAAACAATCGAAATTCCCAGCCATCGGGGACAGATGTGAACGTTATGAGACGGGGTGGATATCCGACAGAAAAGCGCTCTACTCGAACGCCAATCGATCGCGCCGCAAGATAATGCCCTAATTCATGAATAAATATTAAAACACCGAGTAAAATGATTGTTGCAATTAAAGTAGTCATTAATTTATTTCTTCAAAATTATGTGATTGATTTATGTTTAAATATATCTGCTTTTAAAGGATGATACAAAATCGGTTGCCCACTTTTCCAAATGAACTAATTCATCCAGAGATGGGTGGGTATTCCATTCATGCGCTTCACAGGCCTTTTCGATAATTTCAGGGATTTCCATGAACCCGATATTACCGTCTAAAAAACGATATACCGATTGTTCATTAGCAACATTTAATACGGCTGGTGTTGTACCGCCCTGTTTCAATGCTTGATAAGCCAAATTAATACATGGAAAACGATTTAAATCCGGTTCTTCAAAAGTAAATGTTCCAATTTTTATCAAATCCAGCGATTCCCACGTAGCCGGAGCATGGCGTGGGTATGTGAGTGCAAATTGAATTGGAATTTTCATGTCGGGTACACCGAGTTGCGCTTTTACAGATTTATCCTTGAATTCCACTAATGAGTGAATGATGGATTGCGGATGGACTACAATATTTATTTTATTTGATTCAAAACCAAATAACCACCGTGCTTCAATTACTTCCAATCCTTTATTCATCATTGTGGCTGAATCAATCGTTATCTTTTTCCCCATATCCCAATTCGGATGATTCAACGCTTCTACAGGAGTTACTTCTTTAAATGTATTTAATGGCCGCATCCTAAACGGGCCACCACTCCCTGTAAGTAAAATGCGCTCTACATCATCCATGGTTTCACCGGAGAGACATTGCCAAATAGCGGAATGCTCACTGTCCACCGGAAAAATGTGAACACCCGCTTTTTTCTTTTCCCGATCAATAATATCACCAGCCATCACCAAACTTTCTTTATTGCTGAGCGCCACATCAACCCCAGCTTTTACCGCATTTAAGGTTGGCTCCATTCCAAGTGACCCTACCAATCCATTTAGCATAATATCTACATCGTTGCGGCATGCCATCTCAAGTAATCCATTGCGTCCGGTAAAAATTTTAATTCCAGAGTTTTTTAATTCAGATTCGACATATAGGGCAGCATCTTCATCAACTATTGCAATTGAATCCGGGTAATACTTTTTTGCTTGTTCAACCAATTGTTTTCCATTTTTATTAGCACTTAAAGCAGTTATGGAAAAAGCGTCACCTAAATGATCAATTACTTCTAAAGCATTGATCCCGATCGAGCCAGTTGAGCCGAGTATGGATATTTTTTTCATAACTAAAAGGTATTCACAATATTTACAGATACCATGGAATATTGAGATCCAACCCAAAGTTGCGGAATTACACTCAAACCATAAATTGAGATTTTAGTTCCAATATTAATAAAATTTGTCTGTATTTCCTTTTTACCCTGATATTTTTTATCTAAAAGTGATTTCGGATTCGCATTCAAAATGTTTAGTCCAAAGCCAACATAAACGGGAAACATGTTCAAATTAAACTGGCGGGTTGCACTTGCCTGTATGGATGAAACGATTAGTGCATCATTTGAATTTAATTTTCCTGAATCCAGATTTATGATCCATTTAGAAATCTCTTTGTCTTTACTTGGGTTTAAAGATAATCCCCATCCATAGGCCTGAATCGTACCTTCTTCTGCAGAATATGCTGCCATTCTTCCTCTTAAAGATAGGTTCCAAGAAACATTTATATTACCATTTATCATCGGAAGAAATCCATTTGCGGATATTCCCTTTAACGTAGATAACCCTATAGCTATTCGATTTTTCTCTGTTATGGCTACAGGAAAATTGTGTGTGGCGGCAAATCCCGCTGTTCGAAATATTGTTTTGGATTTTTTCGACGAATTAGATAATTCATCCAATTGAAAAGTTGTCCATTGTCCTAGTGAAATTGACAGAATGAAAATGAAAGATATATATTTCACCGAGCCCCTCTCTTGTAAACTATAATTAAATAATCCCTCGCTCACTGGATTCAATAAATTGTATGATCGAATTTATTTCATCCGTGGCTGGTAATTCTGATTTTATTTTATTTAAAGCATCTGATCGATTCATTTTTGATATAAAGAACAACCGGTATGCTTTTTTAATAAGTGATCTGTTTTCATAAGAGTATCCACGGCGTTGAAGCCCAATTTTATTGATTCCGCCAAAACGCAAAGGTTCACCTGCAACGATAATGAACGGTGGTACATCCTGCACAACACGATAGCCACCACCAACAAAAGAATGAGAACCAATTTTGCCAAACTGGTGAACCAAAACACCACCGCCTAAATTGACATATTTTCCTAGTTCAACATGCCCGCCTAGAGTGGCTAAATTTGCCATGATTGTATGGTTTCCGATGATACAATCGTGGGCAACATGGGCACATGCCATTAATAAAACATTACTCCCAATTTCTGTTTTACCATAAGCAATTGTTCCGCGGTTAATGGTAACAGATTCACGAATGATTACATTATTTCCGATGATAACTTTTGTTTTTTCACCGGCATATTTTAAATCTTGGGGAGCTTCTCCAATAGAACAATTATGATAAATAGTACAATTAGAACCCATAGTGGTTCCTTCGCAGATTGTATTGTGATTTCCGATGGTGGTACCATCACCAATGGTAACATCATCTTCTATTATTGTATAGGCGCCAATAGATACATTCTGCCCAAGATCGGCTTTAGACGATATAATTGCTGTGGAATGAAATGGGATGGTTTCAGGCTCCTGCCCGGTCCACCACCGTAGCTTTCAGCTTACCTTCTGCAACCAGTTTATCGCCAACATAACCCTTCCCTGCAAGGAATGCGGTCCCTAGCTTAAACTTTTCTAATATCATCTCAATGCGAAGTTGATCGCCAGGGACAATCGGGTGACGAAATTTTGCCTCAGATAAGGAGGAGAAAAACATATTCTTTTTCATGGGATTTTCAACGCTATTCAGGACTAAAAAAGATCCTGCCTGAGCCATGGCTTCTAAAACCAATACGCCGGGCATGACTGGCTGATTGGGGAAATGCCCTTGGAAAAACGGTTCATTGATGGTGACATTTTTAATTGCTGTTAATTTTTCACCGGGGGTAAAATCAATAATTCTATCAACCAAAACAAAGGGGTAGCGGTGTGGAAGAAGGTTTAAAATTGAATTAATATCAAACAAATAATCTGATGAAATACTTTTCTGAAATCGCTGGCGAAGAATTTTCTTTTCATAGACTTTTTTGATCCGTTTCACCAATTCAACATTTGCAGCATGCCCGCTTTTTGATGCAATTACATGCCCCTGCAAAGGCATACCTAAAAGGGCTAAATCTCCGATTAAATCCAATGCTTTATGGCGGACAGGTTCGTTTTCAAATCGTAGTTTTTTCCCGTTTAATATTCCATTCGCACCCAAACTGATTTCCTGCTTAATTCCAAATAACCCTCTGAGGTTATCTGCTTCAAGCTGATCAATTTCCTTATCAACAATTACAACAGCGTTATCCAGATTTCCACCTTGTATTAAACCATTTTCTTTTAATGTTTCAACTTCACTTAAAAAACAAAAAGTGCGCGCTGGTGCTATTTCTTTTGCAAAATTTTGTTCCAGTTGATCCATTGTGGTGAATTGAGTACCCAATGATTTATATTTATAATCGATCATAAATGTGATACGAAACTGGTCAGATGGCATGATATGAATATCCACACCCCGTTCTATATCAGAATAACTCACTGCTTCATCAATATGAAGATAATTTCTGGGAGCATCTTGTTTTACAATACCACTCTTAAGTAGTGCTTCTACAAAATCAATCGAACTGCCATCCATCACTGGGGGCTCTTTTTCTGTTAATTCAATTAAAACATTATCAAGCCCGATCCCTACACAAGCAGCTAACGCATGCTCAACAGTATGAATTTTAACGCCATTTTCTTCAATGGTTGTCCCACGCGAAATATCAACAACATGATCTATGTCTGCACGTATTTCAGGGCTTCCCTCGATATCCATTCGTTTAAATCGAATGCCAAAATCTTCGGGTGCAGGCTTAAAAGTGATTTTTGTTTCAACACCAGTATGGAGGCCTATGCCTACACAAGATGATTCATTCCCGATTGTACGCTGAAATTTTATAAGATCCAT
>Ga0208064_100065_pt1 | contig 28677 bp, 30 predicted proteins | sample DeeseametaMP0145_FD_184220 | JGI IMG/M metagenome (GOLD analysis project Ga0208064, IMG submission 184220) | Marine microbial communities from the Deep Atlantic Ocean - MP0145 (SPAdes) | ecosystem: Environmental > Aquatic > Marine > Oceanic | place: West of Cape Verde, Atlantic Ocean | collected...
CCTGCATTGCATCTACTGTAATCTCTGACATGAAGTACTTCAAATGTGAATGCAAAAAAGTAGAAGATGCTAAGTTCTGTCAGCAGGTGGTGGCAAAAAAGGGGACTTTTAAGAATGTAGAAATGTATGCTGCAGCTGTTGCTTATCATTGTGAGAAGATGTCGAGGCTCAGCATAGCCAAACTGGTTACAGATCGGTATTAAATCATTACTCTTTGAAAACAGTTAATCATTAATGATTCAAAAATCATTTATAAATTTGCAAATCATATTCTTACAAGTATAATTTAATAGCTCTTAAATTCGCTAAAAATATTTTATGACATTTCGCCAAGATAATCTGAGTAAAAGACATCATGAAACAAACATCAACCCCAGACTATTTGCAATTAGCTTTGGGAGACGGCACCCCCAAAAAGGCCCTGATGACCGCAATAGTAGTTGGGACTATTCTAACCATTATCAACCATGGTGATGAGATTCTTAAAGGCGAACCCTTTAATTATATTAAAATTATCCTTACTTATTGTGTTCCTTACTGTGTCACCACATGGGGTGCTATTCACGGAAAGCGTGCGCAATTTTTGGTAGATCATTCATCGAACTGAGACGTGATCTTTGTAAATTCTATATTACACATAATAGAACAGTTTCAAATCTATACCCGAAAAGTAATGAACCTCATTTTGAGGTATATTATTGTTTGCCAAGTGAAGTTCGCAATCTCTGTCTGTATCATTGGCAAATTTTTATAGATATTTAAAACAAATTATAAAAAAATTGAACAAGTTTTTGTCTGGCATGTTAAAGTTTTGGAAATCTCAATTATGTATGTCAGGTAAATCTATTTCGAGCAAAAAATTATTATATTTGAGAGGAAAGTAATTGTAATGAAGGATATTGACCCAAAAACATCTCAAGTTAATTCCATAGAAAAGAGCAGAACTGAACATGAACAGTGGCTTCACATGTACAGACAAATGCTCAAGATTCGTAAATTTGAAGAAAATGTGAACCAGCTGTATACCACTGCTAAGATGCCTGGTTTATCACATCTTAGTACCGGTCAGGAAGCTGTTGCGGTAGGAGTATGTGAGTCCCTCAGGAGTGATGACTACATTACAAGTACACATCGTGGTCATGGACATTGTTTAGCAAAAGGAGCAAAAACAAATTTAATGTTTGCAGAATTATTAGGTAAGGCTTCGGGTTATTGCAGTGGCAAAGGTGGTTCCATGCATATTGCTGATCAAGAGAATGGGAATCTGGGAGCAAATGCCATTGTGGGCGGCAGTGCTGGTATCGCCACAGGAGCAGCATTGTCTGCAAAAATGAGAGGAACTGATCAAGTTGCCGTTTGTTTTTTTGGTGATGGAGCACTTGGCCAAGGGATAATTTATGAAGTTATGAACATGTCCTCTTTATGGAAATTGCCTGTGATTTATGTGTGTGAGAATAATCTTTACACCGAGTACACTCACTACACTGAAACTACTGCAGGTAATATCATAGGGAGAGCAAAAGCATTTCATGTTCATGCAGAAGAAATTGATGGACAGGATATCCGGAAGGTATTTTCAACAACTCGTAAATTAGTTGAAAAAGCCCGATCTGGAGATGGACCTTCCTTTTTATTGTGTAAAACTTATCGCTATTATGGCCACCATGTAGGTGATATTAACCGAACATATTATCGATCTAAAGAAGAAGAAAATGAATGGAAAATCAATCGAGACCCTTTGAAAATCTTTGCTAATTGGATGATCAACGATCAACTCATTGATGCCCCAGGTTTGGAGCAAATTGAATCTGATGTTCAATCTGAAATGGAAGATTCAGTACAATTTGCATTGGATGCCCCATATCCTGATCTTAACGAGGTGGATAAACATGTCTATGCTTGAAATGACAGAACGTGAGATTACTTTTTCTCAGGCTATCAATGAAGCATTAGCTGAAGAAATGCGTCGTGATGAATCAGTTTTTATTATTGGTGAAGATGTGGCTGAAGCAGGAACACCTTTCAAAGTGCTCAGTGGTTTGGTAGAAGAATTTGGGACTGAACGTGTTATTGATTCACCTATTTCAGAGTCTGGCTTCACAGGCATTGGAGTTGGGGCAGCCATGACAGGTATGCGACCTGTTGTTGATATAATGTTTGGAGACTTCATAACAATAATAATGGATCAGATAGCGAATCAAGCAGCAAAGATACACTACATGTCTGGAGGTAAATTGAAGGTGCCGATGGTAGTTCGTACAAATTTAGGAGCATCAAGACGCTCGGCTGCACAACATAGTCAAAGTTTGCATGTCTGGTTAAGCCATATACCAGGTCTTAAAGTAATCCTTCCTTCTACTCCCTATGATGCCAAGGGTTTAATGAAAACGGCTATTCGTGATGATAATCCCGTTGTGTTTTTTGAAGACAAAATGATGTTTCAAGATAAGGGAAAAGTTCCTGAAGGTGACTATACTATTCCATTTGGAGTTGCCGATATTAAAAAAGAGGGAACCGATATAACTCTAATTGGAACCAGTAGTATGGTTCAAGTGGCTCTTGAGGCAGCAGATCATTTAGCACAAATCGGCATTAGTGCAGAGGTGATTGATCCAAGAACAATCCTACCACTAGATAAAAAAACTTTGATTGATTCTGCCATAAAAACGAGTAGAGCGATTGTAATTGATGAAGGATATGCTAGTTATGGTGTTACAGCTGAGATTGCTTCCATTATTGCAGATGGAGCATTCTACCATTTGGAGACACCAGTAAAACGTATAGGTGCTATGGATGTACCTATCCCTTTCTCTCCTGTACTTGAGGACTTAACGATACCCTCCTACAAGATGGTGGTAAACATGGCTAAAACACTTTGTGGTAGGTCGTGAGTATGATGATCACTAAAGACGTTTGTGAAAATATGTACAAATAACATCACGTATTTAATTTAAATAATATGCTATAAGAAAAGGAGAAAACTTGGCAACTGAAGTTATTATGCCTGCATTAAGTCCAGCGCAAGAAACTGGAATATTAATAGAATGGTTTAAGGAAGAAGGTGACTTAATTGAAAAAGGTGAGCCTTTAATGGAAGTTGAAACAGATAAAGCCAATGTTGAAGTTGAAGCAACAACCACTGGAATTTTGGCAAACATTACTGTAAATTTGGGTGATGAGATTCCCGTGGGCAAAGTAATTGCCCTGATTTTGGCAGATGGTGAATCTGTCCCTGAATCTAAAAAAGAATATTCTTCCTCCGAAACAAAAGTCTCTGAAGAAGATACCGCTCAACTGCAAACTACAATCTCCAATCCGTTGGATCCATCAGCAAATCTTCCCACAAACAAAATAGTTGCTTCTCCTAAAGTACGGCAATATGCAAAAAAAGAAGGTATTGATTTATCATTTATTAAGGGGAGTGGCCCCAATGGTGTTATCTTGATGGAAGATGTGTTAGTAAACCAATCTTCAACAGAAACAGAAGAAAATGATATCCCAACAAGTAAAGGATGGCGATTAATGGCAGATCGTCTCACAGAAAGTTGGTCCAGTGCACCTCATTTTAATTTGGTCCGCCATCTAGATGTAAGTAACTTAGTAACCTATAAAAAACAAGTTCAAGAAAAAAATTCAAACAGACTTACTTACACAGACTTGTTGATAAAATTAGTTTCAATTACCTTAAAAGAACACCCACGAATCAATGCATCTTGGATAGACAATAAAATCGTTAAGAATTCTGAAATCAATGTTGGACTGGCCGTAGACTTCGATGGTGGATTAATTGTCCCTGTGATCCACAAGACCGATGAGCTTAGCCTTGGTGAAATTACGAATCGGCGAAAAGATTTAATAACCCGAACTCAAGCAGGAAAATTACGTTCAGGGGATTTGGATAGAGGTACATTCACTATCAGTAATTTGGGTATGTTCGATGTGGATTCTTTCAACGCAATTATTAATCCACCCCAAGCCGCAATTCTTGCAGTGGGTAGAATAGTTGATAAGGTGGTACCAGTTGATGGGCTGCCAGCGGTAAGACCAATACTTACTCTTAATTTATCTTTTGATCATCGTGTGGTAGATGGGGTACGCGGTGCAGAATTTCTAAAAACGTTATCAAATTTGATTGAAAATCCGCTTCAATCTGGATAATGAAAATCTTTTTTTATTTTTCATCTTATTAGGTAAAAATTATGTCACAAGTAAGTCAATTAGAACCGTCTCAAATTAACTTAGAAGATATTAATCCAAACTGGGAATGGAACCGACCGATCTCTGCACCAGGCCGAATGGCGGTTGATTTTGAGGAACGAGTTGACTTTCGCAGACTTCATAAATATAGGCTTGGTCGTGCCCAAAAGGCCCTAGAAGAATCAGATCTTGGTGCTATTTTGTGTTTTGACAACAACAACATCCGCTACCTTACCAGCTGTGTTATTGGCGAATGGGCAAGAGACAAAATTTGTCGGTATGCACTTTTAACAGGTAATTCCAATCCATACCTCTGGGATTTCGGCTCTGCCGCATCACATCATCGCCTTTATGCACCTTGGTTGGAAAATGACCATTGTCTAGCAGGGATGCTGGGACTGCGCGGTTCGGTGAATGCCGATGCAGGTTTTTTCAAAAGAGCTGCAAAGGAAATAGTCGAACTCCTCAGAAAAGAAGGCGTGGCGGATATGCCTTTGGGCGTCGACATTGTAGAGCCACCGATGTTATTTGCGCTCCAGGCAGAGGGGCTGGATGTCCGTGATGTTCAGCAAGTTATGCTTAATGCCCGACAAATCAAGAGTATGGATGAAATAGTCCTGCTGAATATGTCCGCATCCATGGTAGATGGTGTATACCATCTAATTGCTGAAAATTTGAAACCTGGAATGCGTGAAAATGAACTTGTAGCATTAGCAAACAAATTTCTCTACGACAACGGTTCCGATGACGTTGAAGCAATCAATGCGGTTTCAGGGGAGCGTTGCAGTCCGCACCCTCACAATTTTACTGACCGAATGTACCGACCCGGTGACCAGGCCTTTTTTGACGTGATCCAGTCATATATGGGCTATCGAACTTGCTATTACCGGACTCTGAACGTAGGCAGCTATACTCCTGAACAGAAAGATGCCTATCAGAAAGCACGTGAATGGATTGACAATGCCATTGAACTGGTCAAACCGGGTTTAACCACAGATAAAATTGCTGAGGTTTGGCCTCGAGCGGAAGAATTTGGATTTGCTTCCGAGATGGAGGCATTCGGTCTTCAGTTTGGACATGGTTTGGGGCTGGCCCTACATGAACGCCCAATCATTAGTCGTTTGGTGTCTTTGGATAATCCGTTCGAACTACAGGAAGGCATGGTCTTCGCTCTTGAAACATATTGCCCCGCAGCAGATGGAAATGGAGCGGCACGGATAGAAGAGGAAGTCATTGTAACGGCAGACGGATGCCGAATTATTACTTTATTTCCTTCCAAAGAACTTTTTATTGCTAACGCTTACTAATCATTGATCACTGGAGAAAAATGCCTTATTACACTTATGAATCATTGGTCAATGAAGGCTTAAGATTCGAATTTCAACAAAGTATCCATGATGATCCATTGACCTGTCACCCCGAATCAGGAGAGCCTATCAAGAAAATTATCGTAGCAGGAGCTGCAATCCGGATACCTGGTTTAAGACGTAGCACTGTAGTGAACAAATTAAGTCCTGCAGCCACAGCATGTGGGTGTGCTTCTAATGCTGCCCTTGCTGCGGCGGTGCTTTCAAAGAGCTCCTTCACTCCACCCTACCTTGGACAAAAAGAAAATCGATTAATGAAAGGAAAAAGTCATCTGAGCCATTCCCATCACACGTCTTTAAATTGTTCGACAGGGAGAAATACTAAAAAATAGTAATGCAAAGCCATGTTTCTATGGTGATGGTGTGTTTGGTCAGAGAATGGGGGATTTACTTGTCAAGCTCATCTATGGCAAAGATGAAAGAAGTCAACTTAACATTTCCAGCTTGCTGAAATTTAGCAATGGGCTGCTTCAAAATAAACTTGGGCCTCCTTGGGACAATTTGCGGAGGGATGCGATCAGCCATAGGACTTTTAAAGAGCTATGACTTTCTATTAATTAGAGGTGGTCTACTGAGAAAAATGTTGAGTCTGATAACTTTTATAAATTGATTTATCTTGGTAGTCTTGTATTAAAAGTTAATGCATTTTAAAAAACCCAGAACTGTTTGAAATCAGTCGGCAAAAAATTCATTTTAGTTATGAAGATAAGATCCTTAGTTAAGTCTTATTTGAATCTGCAGGGTTTTTCCAACTTTGGGTGAATTCTTCAACAATATTGATAGGTGAATTATGGACTCCTTTAACAAGGACCTGACTGAAGAACAACGCTTGATGAAACAGAGCTGTCGTAATTTCATAGATCGGGTTGTTGCTCCCTTTCTCAGAGAGGAATGGCAGCGTGAATGGAATATGGATCCTGCAGAACGTCTTCCGGATAGGATCCTGAAGGCAGCTGATGATATTTCCATTCGGACACTTGGTGTACCGGAAAAGTACGGAGGTGTTGAATTGAATCCTGAAACAGAAATTCGCAGCTTTGCAATTATCGCAGAAGAGATTGCACGCGGAGATTCTGGACTTGCAGATAAACTGGTGCAAAATTGGAAAGTCGCAGTACTGCTCAGAAACCTGGCTGCGGAACATCTTCAAAAGAAGTGGTTTACACGCCTGGTGGAAGAACACGGTTTACTGTTTGCACACTGTCTGACAGAACCAAAAGGAGCTTCTGATCGCTGGCTTCCCTACAATGTCCCGGAAGCAGCCATGGACACCATTGCTCAAAAGATTGATGGGGGCTGGAAAATCAATGGACGCAAACAATTTATCAGCAATGGCTTTGATGCAGGTCTTTATGTCGTCTACGCAAACACCAGACCAGGGTCTGGTATGCTTGAGGGGACATCCAGTTTTTTGGTGCCCAGAGAGACTCCCGGGTTGGAAGTGGTTCGATGCAATGAAACAATAGGCTGTCGTTTCATGAATAATGGGGAAATCTATTTTTCCGACTGCTATGTTCCGTATGATCATCTGCTCTGTGAAGGAGAAGCCCTTTCCAAGGCCGCAGTCTATTTCCGCCCAGGTAAAATAATTCAGGCCGCCAAGAATCTGGGAGTTGGAGTTTCTGCTTTTGAGAAAACATCTTTATTCGTTCAAACCTATGAGCGTGGAGGAAAAATGCTGATCAAACACCAGGCAGTTGCTTCCAGACTTGCAGATATGGCCACCCGGATTACGGCCGTAAGAACCCTTCTTAATCAAGCTGCATATTCCGTGGATACTCGTAGTTCAGATTCGGACGTCCTGTGCAACATGGCCAAAGTTTATGCGTCTCAGGAAATCCTAAAAGTTTGTCAGAATGCTTTGGAACTTCACGGAGGAATGGGGGCAATGCTTGATGTAGGAATCGAAAAACTTTACCGAGATGCAACCATTTTCTTGCATATGGACGCAACGGTTGATATTTCTCATTTCAAGATCGTGAAAGCCATGTTTCCTGAGACTGCAGGAAGATATGCCGGTCCGGAGAACTAAACAGACAGCCTTACTCTTGATGGACTAGTTTTGCATGGCGATAGAAGTCAGGGTCCTTCACCACAACGGGGTGTTCTGGGAAGCCTTAGCGGGCTGGCGCGGGGAGTTTCAGCCGTAGTACTAGTGAGAAGAATTTAAACTACAAAGGGCTTGAATTTGCAGTAGAATATACTATCTACATCTGGAGAATGATGAGTGTCCCAGTTGTAGTTCCACATTTTTAGGCTGTACTAGTTCAGGTTAATTTCAAAACCGTTAAGTATGGTAACCGACTTCGCGAAGTGCTATGTCTTTATCTTAAGCCTCATTCAATGTCATCAGATTTTCATGTGTTTCGACATATAATATAGCGTATCGCTTATAGCTTCAGTTTGGATTTCATCAACTTGATATTTTCCTTTGCTGTTTTTTTCAGGAAATAGAAAACCGTGAAGATCATGATTATATGTATTCCATTCTGAATCTTTCCCTGACGAATTTAATAAATCATAGACTGCCTTAAAGATCCCCTGAAGATGGTCATTATTTCTCCCCATTATAAAGATTGGTGTTCTTATCTTATTGATTCTATCTTTTGCTCTTGGGAGATCGATTCTTTCCAAAACTTTTTCTAATTCATACATTTCCATTTTTTCAATGTTTCTTAGCTGGGTCTCTTCATTTATGAAAGTCGTTTTATCTGGATTCAGACATAAAAATTCATGTGCAGCAGGTTCACTTGCTACAACAGCCTTCAACCCGTGATACTCAGATATGATCTTCAAGGCCATTTCTCCACCATGACTCATACCAACAAGTCCAACTCTGTTAGAGTCTATTATAGGTAATGATTTAAGTTGCTCTACAACAGAAATTTCATCTTCGTATTCCAATGGAGAGCGGTTGAACAAATCACTGCCTTGTCTTTTGTCCCTGATAAGTGGTCCGCCATTGTTATATCCTAATTCGACTTCAGTTCGATAACGAATCCAAGCGCATGCAAATCCGGCTTCAACAAATTTATTAATGGTATATGCTTTGTTTTCAAAAGCCTTTATGATCCAAGGCATTCCCTCACCGCCATTTCCATATGAAAAAAGTACAAGAGGAAAAGGTCCGTTTCCATTTGGAATCCTGAGGCCAACAGCAGTATAAAGACCGTCCCAAGTTTCAACGTACATAAGTTTTACGTTTTTTCCATCTATTTTTTGATCTACAATGAACATTTCCTCAATCATTTTTATCTCTTAATTAATACATTTTATCATTAAGCCATTTTTAAAATACCTGTACCTATCCATTGAAGCACGAAAAAACAAATTGAGATGCACTATAAAAAATTCTTGTTTAACTTACTACATGAATGCCGTTTTTCATAATAAAATAGATGATTCCAATGGACGAAAAGAGATACAATTCCCCAATCATTATCAAAAATGTCTGACCACCTTTTCTGTTTTACCAAATTAGTTTAAAGAACAAATATTTATTGGGTCTTTTTTCTTTCTTAATTGACCACTTTGGCAATGTTGGCGGTCCATTGGGTTATTAGAAAATAAAGTTTGATTTTAAGTTAGTAGTTTCACAAACTGTTTTAATTCTTCTGCTTTGAATTAAAAACCAATTGGGTGCCCAGCTACAGTTACAACAGCTTGTTCTATTTCAGGAAAATAAACGACTTGTTTCAATTAAAATTGTAACCAATTAATTGTCTGGAGTTGATAAAAGGTATACAACTAAATTTTTTAGATATTCCAAGTCTTCTATCATTGAAAGTCACCCTCCAAAAAAAACCTCAATACTCTACGACCAAAGGATAATTAAATTGAGTAAATCCTCAAGAAATATTTCTCATTCATTGAGTTGTATTTTAAATTGATTATGAATCGAATTATATTTGAAACAGACGTTCAGCATTATCATATTTTATTTTATTTTTTTCTGTCTCTGAGAGATTCGATTCATCAACCAGTTCAGTTGGCCGCTCATACCCCATGTCAAAGGGATAATCTGATCCCATCATGACTTGCTCTGCACCGACAAGATTTATGAGGTAATTCAAGGCATCACTGGAGTGTGTAATTGTGTCAAAATAAAACATCTTCAAATATTCACTAGGTTTTCTGCTGATCTTTTTACTAGCTTCTGGACGCATTTCATAAGCCCGGTCAAGTCGTCCAATCTGATAGGGAAGATGACCCCCTCCATGAAAGAGTTGGATTTTCAGTTTCGGATGTTCTTCCATTAAACCGGAAAGAATCATATGTGAAGCAGTAAGAGCAGTCTCAGCGGGATTGGAAAACGCATTCCAGAGGTAATATTGTTTGTTTGTTTGTCCACCCAAACCCGGTACAGGGTGAATTTGAACAAATGCACCAAGTTTCTCGACCATGGCCCAGAAAGGACGGTATTCTTCTTCTCCAAGATATTTACCATTTATATTGGTGCCGATCTCTACCCCTTTCAGTCCTATGTCCATGCAGTATTTCAATTCTGATATTGCAGAGCTTACGTCTTGCAAAGGAATCATGCCCAAGGCAATGATTTGATCACTGTATTCAGAAGCTATTCTGGCCAAAGCATCGTTTTGAATTCTATTGACACTTAGGGTGGTGCTTACATCTGAATCATATCGAAACAGGCTAGACCATGGACTCAACAAGGTTTTATTAATACCGGCTTCTGTCTGTTTGTTTAGAATTTTGTCTACATCAACAAATTCATGAAGTGCGGAATTGAGTCGTTTACCTCCAAACTCGACAAAAGGTTTACCATTTTCGTAACCTGTATTCGGTGACCATGGATCTTTTGTTATTTTCTGTGTTATTTCATTGACAATGATGTGTATATGAGTATCTATAATCATAAATTTATCCATAAATGGTTATGATAGATGCACCAGATGTGATAAGACCTGCTCCAAGCCATACCCGCAACGTAACATTTTCAACTTTGCGTCCCATAAAGATGGGAGAAAGTATTAAGACTACTGGGATAGTTAAACCGCTCAAACCGATAACTATTCCTATGGGAGCCAAATCAATTGCTACCCAACGAGATAATGTTCCAAAACCTACAAATATTCCTGCTATAAATAATAAAACAACCTCTTTTCTAGAATATGAAAAATATTTTTGGGTTTCAATCCCAAAAAGGTAACGAATCAACAAAATGAAACCATATGTAACAGTACAGAAAGTCATTCCTACGGTAACTCCAAAAAGAGGAGAAGGGATCGTTTCAAGTCCGTAGCGAATAAAAATAGAACTGCTTGAGAAACACAAGGCAATTCCTAAACCAGGCAGGTATTGTAGAAAAAATTTCAATCGCATATGTAAATTATTCAATCTTAAATTTTTGTTATAAGGTATACGCCCACTACGATAGAAATAATTCCTACAAGCGTAATAAATGAGAGGATTTCGTTAAACATAAGATACCCAATCAGTGTAGCAAACAAGGGTGCTGTACCAACCAAGGCACTGGTTCTTGATGCTCCAATTTGCTTCTGACTGACCGTCAAAAGTGTCCAGCCGACAACAAAATGTATCATTCCGGCTATAGCAAAATAAAAAATTCCCTGCCAGGTGAGAAGTAGAACAAGGTGTTTAATGTCTTCAATAATTATGGTTGACAAAACCATAAAAAAAGTGCTTATTGTCATCAAAAAGAAAGTATGATAGTAGACATTCACATGAATGCCAGCTTTTCTGTTAATTGTTTGGAATATTCCAAAACTAATTGCAGAAAGGATTGCCCATATAATACCACTCAAGTGATTTTCTCCCAGAGAATTTTGTAATCTGAAATAGATGCTAAAAACATACTCACTACAGGGTAATACTTTTCAACCATGGTAATCAATCGATTAATTAATTTGTCTATTTCATTTGTCTTAATTTTTTTTAAAACCCTGACATAGTTAAATTTGTCTGGTACATCAGCAGGAAACTTTCTTACTCTTTTGTCAAGATACCCTTCTAAAAAAATATAATTCATAGTATGGAAGAGTATCTGCACTGCGAACCTAGCGATAGAGATACATTTATTCCATCTATACTGCGAATACATCCTCAAGAGGTTACAGACTGAGATCTGGGGAACCATTCCAGAGTTTTTCGGCCTCACCCATCACTATGAAAAATCTTAAAAAATTGTTACATTCTTTAGACTGATATTTTGAGCATCATTTTCAATTTCAATATAGAACCAAGCAGTACGATGAAAGATTTCAAAAAAATTCTTTTAGCATGTTGCGTGACCTTTTCCCTCTGATGAGCTTCTAAATATAATAAGATTCATTCATTTAAACTTTGGGCTCAAAAGGACTTTAAAGCTGATATTCAGAAGTCAATCCGAAGATAATATTGAAAAAGACAACATTGAGAAGCCGAATTCAGATGCCCATATGAGCAAAGCAACTGATGAACGTGAAATTTATAGCAAAACATCGAATCATTGGCCTGAAAGTCGTTTTTTTCTATTTGTCAATTCTTTGAATACCTGTTAATTATATTTATATTAAAAGCATAATAACTTTCTAAAAATACCTAGTGTTCTATAACTCCGTTTTAATTTTTAAATTAGGCTGATCTTTTTATTAGTATAATTAAAAACAAAAACAAAAAAAGAAATGGCAAAATTATTCAGCAAAAATGAATTACCCAGCTATGTTTCAACACGTGACAGTCGTGAAAGACTTGATTTAATTACTGAGAATGTCCATGTTGGAGCCAGACATCTTCGTGCTGATAGAATCATTTATTATAAAGGTGATACCTGTGCTAAACATTATCATGTTGGCAGTCATCATTTTTTTGTGATTCTTGAAGGTGAAGGATTTATTTTCACACCAGAATCAAAACACCGTCTTAAACCTGGTGAGTTGGCTATTATTGAACCTGAAGAGGTCCACTGGTTTGAAAATGATTCGGAGGTAAGTTTTAAATTCATTGAATTTTGGGTGCCACCTCCAAAAGAAACAATTTGGGTAGACGAAAACGACATATGAACCTGGAAAAGAGTTGGTTGAGTTTCAATCAAATAGTATCAATATTTTATACAATGAATAAACAAACTCTAATTGAAATAATAAATAATCTCACAGAACATGCCGATAATTATCAAAAATGAAGAAAAAAATTATTTACAAGAGACAACAGGTTTGAAGATTGAATCGCTAACTGATTCACAAAAACTTGAATCTCCAGTTATGGTTGTGAATCGTTTGATATTTGATTCAAACATTATTGGTCCTGAACTAACTCATACTGATATCGATCAGTTACTGTATGTAATAAAAGGCAATGGCATTGCTAAGGTAAACAATGAAGAATTATCACTTAATAAGGAAAGCATATTGTGGCTTGAAAACGGAGAAAAATATCAATTCATCTCCGGTAGTAATGGTTTAGAAATTCTCCAAGGATATGCACCTGATTCTATGCAAGAAGATGTTCAAACAATTTAAACCTAAATAAAATATTCATTCATGGTACTTTCTGATGTACTTTAAATATCTTACCGAATATGACTTTGACAATTGAAAGCAGGATTAAACTAAATGATGGTATGACAATGCCTTTATTTGGTCTTGGAGTGTGGCGTCTGGAATCAGGTAAAGAAACTCGAGATGCAGTATCTTATGCATTGGAACTTGGATACATACACATCGATACAGCATCAATGTACAATAACGAAGAAGATGTTGGAGTGGCTATACAAGAGAGCAGTCTGCCACGAGAAAAGTTATTTATTACAACTAAAGTCAATTCAAGTGAACTTGGATATGATTCAACTTTGGAAGCCTGTGAAAGAAGTTTGAAAAAACTAAAATTGACATATCTTGATCTTTTTCTTATTCATAAACCTGTTGAAGGTTACCGTCAAAATACCTGGAAAGCACTTGAAAAACTCAAGCATGAAAGCATTTGCAGATCAATTGGCGTCAGCAATTTTTCACCAAAGCACTTAAATGAGATTTTTAAAATATGTGAGTTTATTCCGGCAGTCAATCAGATAGAAATGAACCCTTTTCTCGCACAGAAGAACATTTCTGAATTTTGCAGATCAAAGAACATTCATATTACTGGTTACTGTCCTTTAGCAAGAACTGAAAAATCTAATGATCCAACGTTAGTCAATATTGCAAATGAATGTGGAAAAACATGGGCTCAAGTAATGGTCCGATGGGGACTTCAAAAGCAACTGACCACAATTCCCAAATCGGCAAATCCCGAGCGTATCAGGGAGAATTCAGATGTATTTAATTTCGAACTGAATGAAAAGCAGATGCAGAGACTGGACGATCTTGATGAAGGATTTCGATTACGTCCTGATCCAAATCAGCTGCCTTGACTAAATAAAATTTTCAAAATTTTTTTCTGGAAAAATCATTTTTTGATATAAAATAACTTTTTTTGCTGAGGAATTAAGCTATGAATAAAATCATTGACGAAATTGATTTTTCCAAATCTATCATCCGGCGAAAAAGTTTGTCTGCCTCCAATCCTGGTAACATGACAACAACTATTGAGTTTCCAGGGTTAGCCAGCCTTACTCTTGATGAACCTGTCATGCATGGAGGTGGAGGTCAGGGTCCTTCACCACTTCAGGGTGTTCTGGGAAGCCTATGCGGCTGTGAGGCGGTAACATTCAGCCGTACAGCTAATGAGTATAATTTTAGCTACAACGGGCTTGAATTTGAAGCAGAATACACAATAGACATCCGGGGACGGATGGGTGTACGCAGTGTAGTTCCACATTTTAAAACTGTACGAGTCCAGGTTCATGTCAAGACCGATGAAGATGAGGACCGACTTAGCGAAGTTGTCAAAGAAACAGAAGCTCGCTGCCCGGTTTTCAATCTGATTAAAGATGCCGGAGTTGAACTTGAATGTGTCTGGGTAAGGTCTACTCAAAAATAATTTTTTTATTTATCAGATATCAATATACCATGGAAAAAATAAACAAAGTTGGATGGATTGGAATTGGCCGCATGGGATTGCCAATGGTTAAAAAAATACTTGAAGCCGGTTTTAAAGTTACGATTTGGAACAGGACCCGCTCTAAAGCTGAGGCTTTGGCTAAATACGGAGCAGAAATTGTGGATGCTCCTGTGGACCTTGCAACAGTGGATGTACTTTTTACTATGGTTTCCACAGGTCTTGACCTGGAACAGGTTTATTTCGGTCAAAAAGGAGTAATGACAGGAAAGGAATCTCCTCAGATACTTGTAGACTGCTCTTCAATTGGTGCTGATCAGTCCGCTGCATTACGTGAAAAACTTAATGAAAGGAATAGTCAACTGCTGGCTGCACCGGTCAGCGGAAACGGAAAGTGCGTTAAAGCCGGCAAATTATCCTCTGTAGTTTCTGGACCAAAGTCCGCATTTGATGCTGTTGAAAGTATCATTAAGACTTATTCGATTCAAGGCGTTTCCTATGTGGGTGAAGGCGAACTAGCCCGTTTCTGCAAGATAGCCCACAATGTTCTGCTCGCTGTTTATACTCAAAACATGGCGGAAATTACCATTCTTGCAGAAAAAGCTGGAATACCTCGGCATGCATTTCTAAGCTTCATCAACAACAGTGTTATGGGGTCTATTTTCAGCCGTTACAAAACACCAGCTTTTGTTAATCTTGATTGGACAACAACCTTTACTCCCCATCTGCTCCGCAAGGATGTCGATCTTGGGCTCAAAGAAGCCAGAGAATTGAATGTTGCCATGCCCGTAACGGCTGCAACACGTGAAGCCTTGCAAACCCATTTTGGTGCTGCACAAAGCAAAGACGATCCTGAAGCATATCTTGCTTCCGACTTCAGTGCTTTGCTTGAAACAGTTGCAAAACAAGCTGGAATTACTTTGAAATCAGAAAACAAGACGGTTCCTACCGGTTTGGAGACCGAATGAGAGCGGCAAAAGGGCTATTTACATTCAGGTCACACATACTGGATTGTGGAAGAAGGGGATGGAGCACATAAGGAATTCTTTTCACCAATAAAGCATAGATTTTACTGGCCTTTGATCAACTATCCACCTCCTTAGTACATGGTTCTACACAAATACTGGAAGAATTTCGTTTAAACTGCGAACAATATGTATGTTAGATATTATGTGTTTTTAAAAACTTAAATTAATAAGTAAATAATGGAACAAAGAATTGGCATCATAATGAATGGCATCACCGGCAGAATGGGGCTTAATCAACACCTTATCCGTTCAGTGCTTGCGATTCGAGACATGGGTGGCCTTCCACTTGTTGATGGTAGTAAATTGATGCCAGACCCTATTCTGGTCGGTCGAAATAAGCAAAAAGTGGAGGAAATAGCAAAGCGTTTATCGGTGAGTCGTTTCACCACCGATTTGTCTAATGCCCTGGAAAATACTGATGATATTGTGTTCTTCGATTCATCCACAACTCAGATGCGAGTGGAAATACTCAAGAAGGCCATTGCTGCTGGTAAGCACATCTACTGTGAAAAGCCAGTATCTGAAAACCTGCAAGGGGCTCTTGAAATTGCTCGATATGCTAAACAAAAAGGAGTTAAAAACGGTGTGGTTCATGACAAACTCTATCTCCCAGGCCTGCTAAAGCTCAAACGTCTTCGAGACTCTGGTTTCTTTGGGCGGATTATCTCAGTACGTGGAGAATTTGGCTACTGGGTCTTTGATGGGGAAATGATTCCAGCTCAACGTCCCAGTTGGAATTACCGTAAAAATGACGGAGGAGGGATTATCAAGGATATGCTCTGCCATTGGCGTTATGTACTGGATAATGTGGTTGCACCCGTCAAATCAGTCTCCTGCACAGGGCAAGTAAATATTGTGGAACGGTGGGATGAAGCCGGACAGAAGTATATTTCGGATGCAGACGATGCTGCCTATGCTTTATTTGAACTAGAAGGAGGAATCATTGCACAAATCAATTCTTCTTGGTGCGTACGGGTTAAACGTGAAGATCTGGTGACCTTTCAGGTCGATGGTACTTTGGGATCTGCTGTTGCAGGACTGCACAACTGTTCTACCCAACATCATGTGAACACTCCGAAGCCGACATGGAATCCTGACCAGCCTCAGAACATTAATTACTTCGACCATTGGGAACCTGTGCCTGACAATACAGAATTCAAAAATGGATTCCAATCTCAATGGGAGGAATTCCTGAGACACGTTGTAGAGGATGGCCCCTGGAAATATGACCTTTATGAAGGAGCCAAAGGGGTTCAACTGGCCGAATGTGCTCTTCAGAGTTGGAAGGAACGCCGTTGGGTGGATGTACCTGAAATAGAAGTTTGACAAGTGCCAAGCCTTTTATTACCTAAACCGGATAAAACACTTGAAACTCTTGAATTGAGTACACCAAGAGAACTCAGTGTGGTACCTTCTGTTTTTCCACGAACGGTTTACGCCGCGGCCCATGTGGTTGTGGATCCCTTGAAAAATTATGATCCCTGGCTTGATACCAACATAGACTGGGATCAGACCATAGCCTTCAGAGAATACCTCTGGGGAAAGGGACTTGGTGTTGCAGAGGCAATGGACACAGCTCAGCGTGGAATGGGTCTTGATTGGGTTGCATCACAAGAACTAATCCGTCGTTCAATTGACGCAGCCAATTCCTGCAAAGGGTTGATAGCTTGTGGGGCCGGGACAGACCATCTGATTCCGAAACCTAACCTTACAATTGAGGAAGTTATTCAAGCGTATGAAGAACAATGCGAAGTGGTGGAAAGTCTTGGAGGAAAAATCATCCTGATGGCAAGCCGTGCCTTAACTGCATGTGCTCGTGGGCCTGAGGATTATGCTACAGTATACAACAGGATTCTTGGTCAGGTTTCACAACCTGTAATTATCCACTGGTTGGGTGAAATGTTTGATCCGGAACTTAAGGGGTATTGGGGATCTACAAGTCATGATGAAGCCATGGAAACATGCCTGTCCATTTTGCAAATAAACTCTTCTAAAATTAACGGCATCAAAATTTCACTTTTGTCTAAAGAAAAAGAAATACAGATGCGTCGACGTCTTCCCAAAAACATAAAAATGTATACAGGAGATGATTTCAACTATCCAGAATTAATTCTTGGAGATGAATTCGGATATTCCGACGCACTGCTTGGAATTTTCGATGCGATTGCAGGCTTGGCAGCCGCAGCAGTTACTGCTCTGGGAATGGGGGACCATAATACATATACTGATCTTTTTGAGCCAACGGTTCCGCTCTCAAGACACATATTTAAATCACCTACCAGGTTTTATAAAACCGGTGTGGTTTTTCTGGCTTATCTCAATGGATTTCAGAATCATTTCACCATGCTTGGAGGTCAGGAAAGCACTCGATCCACACTTCACCTTGCAGAATTGATTCGTCTGGCAAACCAGGCTGGTGCATTACTGGACCCAGAGTTGGCAGTTTTTAGAGCCAAATACGTGTTGGCTTCAAGAGGTGTGGGATCATGATTAAAGCTGAACAGATGTCGCTCAATACAGCAACTGTAAAGGAACAGTGTAATTTAAGACAAGCCATAGATTTATGTGCAAGGTTTGGAATAGGCGGAATTGCGCCGTGGCGGGAAAATCTAAAAGAGTGTGGTCTTGACGAAGCCAACAGAATGATCCAGGACCGTGGACTACGAGTCAGTGGTCTATGCAGGGGCGGAATGTTCACTTTGGAAAACCAACTCTCACAGAATATTTTAGATAACAACAAAAAAGCAGTCGATGAAGCAGTAGCAATTCACGCAGAATGTCTGGTGATGGTCGTTGGAGGATTAAAACCCAATTCCAAGGACTTGATTGGGAGTCGCAAGCAAATGGAGGAAGGTTTATTCAAGACTTTGGAATACGCCAGAACCGTCAAAATGCCTATTGCAATTGAACCTCTGCATCCTATGTATGCAGCAGATCGTGCTTGCGTGAACACTCTCAAGTATGCATTAGATATCTGCGATGGTATGGGTGCAGGAATTGGAATTGCAGTTGATGTCTATCATACCTGGTGGGATCCAGAACTTAAATCACAGATCAAACGAGCAGGTAAGGAACGTTTGCTTGCATTTCACCTCTGCGATTGGCTGATGGAGACAAAACACTTTTTGTTGGATCGTGGAATGATGGGGGACGGCGTCATCGACATTTCCCAAATAAGAAAATGGATGGAAAGTGAAAGTTTTGAAATGCTTTATGAAGTTGAAATCTTTTCAGCGGAAAACTGGTGGAAACGTGATCCTGACGAAGTGATTCGCATCTGTATTGAAAGATTAGCTGTTTGTTGAAAAAACTATCCTTCGATACCGTATGAAACTATGATTCTGTAATTAAACTCCCAGTTTGGTTGCGATCCAATCGGCGGATTGAGTTCTATATTTATAAGCTCTATTATTGGCAACATGCCCACCATCTTCAACAAGATTAAGCACAACCTCACCTGATGCAGTATGGGCTAGTTTAATTGCCTGCTGATGTGGAATCACCCGATCCAGTTTTCCTGCGACAACATAAAGAGGACAGGAAATTTTTTCTGCAACACCCTCCAATGACATGCGAACAGCAACTTGTCTCGCTTCCTCTTCATTAGAGCTGTTGCTGCGATGCATAAAAGCTGTTTTTGTTAGTCCAGGCAGTTTTTCGTAACATTCATTCATGTTAAACGGTCCCGTTAGGGAAATACAGGCTTTGATACGGTCATCAAAGGCAGCAGCCCTGGGTGCGTAATATCCTCCCAGGCTGACGCCCCAGATACCGACACTATCAGAATCAACATCATCCCGCTTCTCCAACCAGTCCAACACTGATTTTACCGGAAGTTCGTATTCAGGACATATAGGCTGCTCATATTCACTTTCACCCTGTCCGGGACCATCAAATGCCAGGGTTGCCATGCCTCGCTCAAGGAAGATAATTTCGTTTGTTTCCATTTCTTCTTTGGCACTATCGAGGCCTAATGTCATTAAAATAACTGGTGGTTTTATTGAATCGACAGGTTTTCTCAGATTCCCGTAGAAACAATGTTCACCAAAGGGAATTTTAACTCGTTCACCTGGGGGATCAAGGTGGGGAAGTGCTAGATTACGGCATTCAACAGCCTTGGCGTGAGCGGTTCGCATCTGTTCTTTATCCTGTACAAATAGAAACTTACCAAAATGGTAACAGACTGCAGCGGTTGTAAGATGCTGAGCTGCTGAAAGCAAATATCCCTGATCCATAGCTTCTTGACCCAAGGCTTCAAAGATTGAGGCCTTTTCAGACCATGCACTGCACCAATGATCCCAGTGATTCACACTCTCGGTAACATCCTGAAAAACCGATAGCGGTACACCGTTGGTAACAAAGCGTCCAGACCAATGCATTTTGGCAGCTTCAACTCGTGGATCTTTTTGATTCATAATCAACCCCAGTCAAGAAAACCTGGTAACAATTTGCGTTTTTTCAGGGAACCAACAATCCCCTCAGGGAAATACATCAGTGTAATAATCATCAGGAAACCAGTGAAAAAGATATTAAGTTCAGTCGCTCCAAAGTAGGCCAGTATAAACTCATTGAAAAATATCATCACGATTGTACCGATTATCGGACCTGTCACGGTTCCTTTTCCACCCAGGATACACATCAGCACCATGTTTGCTGCAATCAGGATAATAAAAAATATATTTGGTCTGACATATGTAAGATAATCCCCCCAGATAGCACCTGCTGCACCTATAAAATAGGCTGAAAGAGCATACGCTGTTACTTTGATTATCTTTACATTGATACCTGTGACTGCGCTTTTTATTTCATCATGAGAAATCGACCGCAGTGCCAAACCAAATTTTGAATGACGGATATACCATGATAGATAAATGGAAAGCACCATTAGAAGTAATAGTGCGTAGTAATGAGGTATCTTTGACCATTCCACTGGGAATGTATTATGTGGGAGTGTCATACCATGTGTACCACCAATTAATTCCCAGCGGTCAAATAAAATCCTAAATATCATAAGTAGTGCGATAGATGAAATGATGTAGGACGGTCCTTTTACACGGAGTGTTATAAAACCCACCACAAAACCAAAAAGAGCAGCAACCAAGCCTGCAATCAAAGCTGTGATAAAAGGTGAAATTCCGTAACGCACAAAAATGAAACCGGAAAAATAAGCACCTATACCAAAAAAAACATTGTGCCCAAGTGAAATAAATCCTCCGTATCCACCAATAATGTTCCAACTACTCGACATTGTTATATAAAGAAAAGAAAATAGAACAATATGAATCAGATAATTATAATTTCCAAAAAACTGAATTATTGGTAAACCAGTCAAAACGATTAAGATTAAAAAAGGAATTATTTTTTTATTGTTTAGCAAAAAAGATCCTTTCTCTTTGAGGATTTTCATAACACCGAGCATAATTAATTCAGTCTGATTGGATACCAAACAAACCCTTGGGTCTGATGATAAGTATCAGAAACAGAGAGAGAAAGAAAACCATTGTAGACCAGGCTGGAGAAATAAATGCTCCCACCATGGATGAAACTACTGAAAGGACGATGGCACCGATCACCGCGCCTTTAAGGCTTCCCATACCACCAAGGACAACCAGTGACATCATAATGGCGATCCATTCCCAGTGTCTTGAGGGGAAAAAGCTGAAAATAAAACTTACCAGCGCACCTGCAGCTCCTGCCAATGCGCAACCAATACCAAAGGAAATTAGGCAGACAAATTTAACGTTAACTCCAACAAGTTCTGCGGAAGTTCTGTTTTGTGAGGTGGCCCTGATCGCAATGCCAAAATCCGAATATTTGAGAAATACTGCAAGCCCAACTATGATGACCGAACTTACCAGGCCAGAGTATAATTGAGCCAGGGGGATAAAAATATCCCCAATGAAGATTGCGTCGGTGGCATAACTTGGTGAGGTGGTTCGTTGAGTATTGTGAAAGACAAAAGACAGTATTCCATCAATTACCATTGCCGTTCCGAATGTTAGCAGCACGGTCATTTCCGAGTAAGTCTGTTGTGCAGCATTTCTCTCAAATATCAATTTGTAGATAACTACTCCCAAGGCGGCTACGACTAGACCAGCAATGGGTATAGATAGAATAGGATCGAGGCCAATCAAAATAAACAACCAATAGGATACGAAAGCTCCGCAAATGATAAGTATTGGATGGGCAAGATTCACGATTCTCATCACACCGAAGATCAGAGTAAGACCTGAAACCATCAATGCATACACAAAACCTAAACAGATTCCTAAAATCAGTACTTGAAGAAACTCAATCATTTTTCCAAAGCTTTCCCTAGATAGAGTTCACGCAGACTCTGATCCTGTAATACTTCCTTGGCAGGCTTTTCAAAAACTAGCTTTCCTAGATCCATTACCACCCCGTACCCTGCCGTTTCAAGTCCTCTGATTGCATTTTGTTCCACAAGAATAACTGCAATACCACTTGATGCTATTTGAGTAATATGATTAAAGGTTTGTTCAACCAATGACGGTGCTAGGCCTAGAGAAGGTTCATCTATCATAATGATCTTGGGTTTGATTGTAAAAGCACGTGCATACACAAGTTGCTGTTGTTGTCCGCCAGACATCGTTCCGGCGATTTGTTTTAGGCGTTGACCAAGTACCGGGAACATTTCAATGGCTTCTTTTATTCTGGCTTCAGCCACTTTTTTATCTTTTATCGAATAGGCACACATGCGTAAATTATCGGCGACCGTCAAATTCGGAAATATAGCCCGTTCTTGAGGAAGGAAACAGATTCCAAGTCGCATAATCTGGTAAGCTTCTTTTTCTGAAATCTTTTCCCCATCAAATAATATTTCCCCCGAACGGGGCTTCAGGATGCCTGCGATAGACTTTAATAACGTTGATTTTCCAGCACCGTTTGGTCCAATGATACACTTCACTTCGCTCTTGTTGAGCGTCAAACTGAAATCACGAACGATGTCAGGTCCATAACCATAACCTGCAGTCAAATTGTTGATATTGAGTAAACTATTCATCTAAGCTTTGCTTCCCAGATAAGCTTCAAGCACTTTTGCATTTTTCTGTATCTCTGATGGTTTTCCTTGCGCGATGATGATACCTGCGGACATCACGATCACTTCATCGCTGATCCCCATAACCAAATCCATATTATGCTCAATCAGAAGTATAGTTTTACCCTGATTTTTTAATGTAACCAACTTATTGATAATATCTTCAAGCAACCTCAAATTAATACCGGCAGCAGGTTCATCGAGCAGTATTAAATCAGGGTCGGCCATTAGAACGGTACCGAGGTCCAGGAGCTTTTTTTGTCCGAAAGAAAGTGTCCCCATATCCACGTCCGCTAAGGTTGAGATTCCGAGAAATTCCATAACCTCGCAGGCTTTTAGTCTATTTTCGGTGGTAATACCTGGGTGGAAGAGGTGACTTCCAATTCCCCCTGCTGTGTGCAAAGCAAGGTTTTCTGTGACAGATAATTGATCCAGAGTTCGGGTAATCTGAAATGATCGTCCGATGCCTAACCTTGCGATCTTATGCGCCGGCATTAAATCCAGTCTGTGGTTCTTGTAAAAAATCTGCCCGGAATCAATGGGATAGATGCGTGAAATGCAGTTAAACAGTGTTGTCTTACCTGCTCCATTAGGACCGATCAGGGCGGATATTGTGCCTTGCTTAATCGCAAAACTGCAATTGTCTACTGCAACAATTCCAGCAAATGATTTTGTTGCATTATTTATTTTCAGCATTGACTGATCTTCACATGAAAAAATTGTTCTTTAAGAAAAAAAGATTGCAGGAGAATTGCAGATTGACCGGTTCAGTTCATGTTTTCAAAGCCGGTCTTGCCGAGGTGTTCATGAAGATTGAGTAACCTATTGAATCGTTGCTGACCCATGGTAAATCCAACGAAATAACCAAGTTCAATAATTTCTTCTTCACTAAAATATCTATACAGACGATTCCAGAATTCGTCATCTGTTTCCAGGTCCCATGTAATTGCCTGCGAAAGTGCCAGAGCTGCCTTGGTGGGTTCGTCATACTTCTCAGATTTCTCGAAATTGAGCAGATCCCTGTAATCATCTTCAACCAACCCATCATATGCAGATTTTGAACTCCTTTGGTTGCCACAATACTTACATTGAACTGACTTGGATACATAAACGCGGCAGAGTTCCTTTAGATTATGATCCACCTTTCCTTCAAGAAAAACATCTTTCCAGGTGTTTTGAAAAGACCAGAAAACACGAGGTACACGTGCCCTAATAGCCTGACTTTCTGCACGTGGAGTTCCCTTGATGACAGAATCAGTTATTGCATCAAGTATTTTTTGATCTTTAACTTTGTCTGGACTGATATATTTAATTCTTAATTTTGGCATGGTCTGTTTTTATCCATATAATAGACCCACTGAATTCAAAGGTAATTCTGATCCCACAAAAAAAGGGTAGTTGTAGCAAAAACTCACAACTACCCTTAAACAAAACATTTCAGTTATTGGATCACCAGGCAGGTTTAGGACTGATCATTGATGAAGCCTGGAATTCATTGGTTGGATAAATGAATTTCAGTTTACTGCCCTGCCATTGTACTATCAGAGCCTGCTTATTAATCGGCAATCCAGTTGAATCCCAGTAGTAATCTCCAAGAATCGTTTTGACCGGATTTCTTGAAGTCCTCGTATGCAACCAGGACATGATTCTGGCATTGTCCACTGAACGCGTCGCATTGACTGCCTGGTCAATCCCCTGGCAAAGGGCAAACGTAATGGCCACGTCTTCGTCAGGCAGCTTGCCGTTCATGGCTTTGTATTTTGCTACAAAATCAGAGTTATTCATCCTCTGCCCGGCCAGTGTCCCTTCATATGGAGCATCATCATGCCACGCGGCGTAAATCATGATTCCTTCTGTTGCATCCCCAAGCCCCTCAAGAAACTCTGACTGGGTACCTTGAGTCAGCATCAGGTGTTTTGGATTATGGCGTACGGTTTTGAGTGCACGGGAAAGCTGAACCGCTTCCTCCGGGGATGCCATCATACCGATTACCATTTCTGCACCTGAATTTTTTATTGAGTTTGCTAAAGTCAACCAATCTGAGAAACCTTCTTCGGGCCATTGTTCATGATAGACTAGTTTCATTCCAGCTTCGACTATGTAACCCGGGGCCATGTCTTCAACAAGTTTGCCGCTGCCAGGTAATTTAACTTTCTTGCCCAGAAGACCATTTGCAATCGAATTGGCGAAAAAATCGTCAGCATGTACCAACGCCACCGTCTTCGGCTGATCTGAAGCCGATGCACGATCACGAACCACTGCAAGCAGTTGCTTGCCATAATATTCAGCCGGATTTGACTGGAAATAAAAAAGATTTTTGAAACCACGCCTGTAGATCCTCAATGCTCCACCTGATGGTATAGGTAGAACATAATTGTATTTAGCAAGGATTGTGGAAGTTGGAAAAGTCAGTTTGCTTGAAAAGGTGCCAAATACTAAATCAACCTTGTCTACATTTATAAATCGCTCGTATTGAGAAATGGAAGTTTCAGTATCAGAACGATTATCTATTGCTAAAAGTATTACATCTTTTCCTAGCCAGCCGCCGTTTTGATTTATGATATCGACGCACATCTGGTAACCTTCAAGGTGCTTCGATCCAGGAACCGCAAACATTCCGGTCAAAGGCATTGAAGCTCCAATTTTTATTGTCTCAGCAGCATAAAGACTAAATGAAAAAAATAGTGTTAATGCTGTTAATGCTAATTTTTTTATTCTCATACTCCTCCTTAATTAATGAAATTGAAAAAATTAACCTAGTGCAAAAGACTAAGTCTATGAACTTAGATAAACTCTAAACTAAATAAAATATGTTGTCAAATCATTTTAGGAAACTAAATCTGCATGTTTTTCCTTTAGTAAAAAATTTATATCTGTAAATGAGTTGAAGAAAATAAGAGTTCTCTCAGTAATGTTATCAGATTGCTAAAGAAGAGAGAACTTGCTGATCATGTGTGTAAAGCTATATCGTCATTCGTTGCACTCGATAGCCGGTCGAAGACAGCTGCGTTGATAACTATCAAACTTCAGCAGCAGCATCTCGTACTCGATCCTGGGTGAATGGAATGCGACGCAGTCTTAATCCGATAGCGTAGAAAATGGCGTTGCCGATGGCAGCGGCCGTTGGTCCCTGGGTCGCCTCACCTGAGCCGAGGAAAGGCTGATCCGGGCGGTCGATCAGCACAGTTTCGATTTCCGGCACCTCTGCAAAAGTTAGTATCGGATAACTTTCCCAATCCCGACTAACAATCCCCTTGTCGTCAAATTTTACCTGTTCCTTGAGTGTCCAACTGGCAGACTGTATCAAGCCGCCTTCAAGCTGGTTGCGCAGTCCATCGGGATCGACGATTTGGCCAGCATCCGCTGCAATCACCGCCCGCAGAAGCTGTATGGCACCATAGTCGTCGACGATGAGGTCAATGACAACAGCTACATAACATTTTGAATTCTTGTAACGTGCAACGGCAAGACCCCTGCCATGCCCGTCGTCAGCGCTGCTGAAACCAGAATTTGCCTTTGAGGTTGCTGCTTCAAGCACAGCCCGAGCGCGATTATCGCTCAGATGGGCCAGACGAAATTCCAAGGGGTCCATGTCTCTGAAATGGGCCAACTCATCCATGAAAGACTCGATAGCGAAGACATTGGCGTATGCACCCAACGAGCGTAACGCAGAGACTCTCAATGGCAAGTCATGTACCAAATGCTTTACTACACGGCGATCGGCAAAGTCATAAATGGGATCAGCGTTACGATGAATGCCAGTGTGAAACCCGGGGGTGGGCTTCACCGGCGGTGCTGGACGCGGGGATTGCAGATGCCATGCAGCAAGCAGGCGAGAATTTTCCCTATGAGCTGAGGGCCGGCTCATATGTGTGTCGCTAAATGTCTCGTGATTCCAATAAATAACTCGGCCTGTGTCATCTAGGCTTGCCTGTAGTTCTATTTGCATGGCAGAGCCAAAGGGCTCCCAAGCATGTTCATCGGCACGTTCCCATTTCAACATAATTGGTCGTCCTGGAACAGCCCGCGCCGCCAGGGCAGCATCCAGGGCGACGTCATCAGCTCCGTTGTGTCCGTAACAACCAGCGCCCGGAACATGTACCAAATGGATCTTGTCCTCTGCCAACCCCAGAACATCTGCCAGCGCGAGGCGGAGGGGGAAAATACCTTGCGAGTGTGTCCAAACTTTGAGGACTTGGGCATCGTATAGGGCAATTGCTGCGGACGGGCCGATGGAGCCATGCATGTGGTAGGGTCGTTGATACGTAGCTGAAAGGGTTTTAGACGAATTTTCAGGCGGCCTAAACGGTTGCACAGGAGACTCTTTTGCGACCCCCTCGACGACCGGCAGGCTTTGTCTAGGATTGTTTTTGAGCTGAACAAAAATGTCTTTCGAATTAAGCTCTTTGCTTTCATCCCAAACAGTTATTCTTGCCAGTTTACTGGCTGCCCATATTGCCTGTTCTTCACGTTCGCAAACGACCGACAGGAAGCTCCCATCAAGTATAACTTCGATCACTCCTGGCATTGCACGAACTTCTGTGTCATTCAGATCCTGAATTTGGGCGTGGTAGTTGGGCGGTCGAATGACCCTGGCGTGGGCCATATCTGTAAATTCCATATCGTGTACATAAGTCATCGTGCCTGTGACCAAGGCTTCGAGCCCGACGGCTGGCACCGGGTTGCCAATCAAATGGTATTGGTCTGGACTTTTAGGTAGGACATCATCAGTAACCGTAATTTTGAAGTGCTTGTCTCCGATCAGATCCCAATATGTCACATATTTATTGGTTGTGGCCCCCCCGATTTCGCCGTCAGTCACAGAAAGGTTTTCCACGGGCTCTTCCAGGTGCTCCGAGGCCTTCTCCATAAGGGCCCGACGTGCTTTCGCCGAGGCTTGGCGAAGTGCTATGCCACTGCTTTCCAAGGAATTGCTTCCGGCGGTATATCCTTCATTGGGTGAGTTGTCCGTATCTGCTGTCAGGACCGTGATCCGTCCGGGGTCAACATCAAGTTCTTCTGCCACAATCACGGTCAACGCGGTTGTCAGCTTCTGGCCCAATTCAACCTTGCCGGTAGAAACCGTGATTCGTCCGTCTCTGTGGAATTGCAGCCAGGAGTCCAAGTCAGGATTATTGCCGAAACTCGATGAAAGGGTCATAAGCTTATCTCCTTGGCTGCCCGCTTCACCGCTTTGAGGATTTGTCCGTGGGTCCCGCAGCGACAGAGATTATCAGACAAGGCCTCACATATCATTTCATCGTCAGGATTTGGATTTACATCCAGTAAGGCCTTTATCGCCACTATAATACCAGGTATACAATACCCACACTGGGCAGCGCATTCAGTGACGAAGGCTTGTTGGATCACGTGCAATTTATCTGGCGTACCTATGCCTTCGATGGTGGTGATTGAACTTTTCTCAAAGGCCTCCACTGGGGTGTTGCAGGAAAATTCTGCTTTGCCGTCAACTATGACCTTACAGGCGCCACATTGCTCAAGCCCGCAACCGAGCTTCGTTCCTTTGAGCCCAAGATCGTTACGGAGTACATAAATCAAGGGTGTCTTCTCATCAACATCAAGGTGATGCACTTTACCATTAACATTGAGACTAACCTTGGGCATGCGTTTTTCCTACGGAGATCATATGCCTAGTAAGCACTTGGAAGTGGTGTTGAGAATCAGCGCTTGATCGTCCCCACTCAACCCCTTGTGCTTGGTGGCAATCTCAATCTGGCGTTCCTTGGACTTGTTCCAGCAGGAATCACTTCCCAGCACAACACGGTCAATCTCGTCTTGGTTCTCATAGGAAGAATTGACATTGAATTCGGTGCCTTCCTCTTCAATCAGAATCAAGTAGCTTTCTTGACAGTTGTTTGCGTGGATACCAATAAGTAGTGTCTTTTAGGGATTTTTTTCCAAGAATTTTTATCCCTTTAAAGAATCACTGAATACAAAGGCAATTCTGATTTCTCAAAAAAAAGGGTAGTTGGAGCAAAAACTCACAACTACCCTTAAACAAAACATTTCAGCTATTGGATCACCAGGCAGGTTTAGGACTGATCATTGA
>Ga0208064_100067_pt1 | contig 28357 bp, 23 predicted proteins | sample DeeseametaMP0145_FD_184220 | JGI IMG/M metagenome (GOLD analysis project Ga0208064, IMG submission 184220) | Marine microbial communities from the Deep Atlantic Ocean - MP0145 (SPAdes) | ecosystem: Environmental > Aquatic > Marine > Oceanic | place: West of Cape Verde, Atlantic Ocean | collected...
ATTCCCGGATCATCTTCATCATAAGCCCATGACAAAATATCTGTGGGACAATCTTTTCCACGGAATTCCCTGTTCAGTTTTTGAATTACTGCATCATTTGCGATATATAAAGAAATTCCACCTTCTCCTGCATACAAATATTTTAGAAAAATTGTTAGTATTTTCTGAAGTTCGGATTTGTTAATCAAGTTTTCCCATTTTTCATCACAGCGAATTTCAATCATAGGACTGTTTTTTCAAATGCAAAAACTCGCAAGTGGGCACTCCGGCTTCTGGGATTATCGGAAACCTCTTTTTTAGTAGCATTTACCGGCCTTCTGGTCAGGACTTGTCCCCGTGGTTTTTCACCGCAAATGCAGTATGGCAGATCGGTTGGACAAACGCAGGGATTTTCCCATTTCCTGAACTGGTGTTTGACAATGCGGTCCTCCAGAGAATGAAATGAGATTAAAGCCACACGACCGTCCTTTTTTAATCGTGATGGAATCTGCTTCAACAACACTTCAAGTTCTTGCAGTTCGTTGTTAACAGCAATTCTCAGGGCCTGAAAAGTCAAAGTTGCAGGATTAAACCCCTGTTTTTGCAACCGCCTTGGAATGACACTGCTAACAAGTTGGGCAAGCTCCTTTGTTGTTTTCAATGGGGTTTTTCCTCTGAATTCCAGTATCTTGCCCACTATTTTCCTGGCAAAACGTTCTTCACCAAAATTTCGCAAAATCTTGAGCAATTCTTGTTCACTGGAATTATTGACCAAATGTGCAGCAGTGATCTGCTGACGATCCGGATCCATTCGCATGTCAAGAGGTCCTTCCCGCAAAAAAGAAAATCCCCTCTCAGCACGTACCAGCTGCTCACTTGACAGGCCTATATCAGCCAAAATATAATCAAAAACAGGCTCACCGCACTCGGCAAAAAATTCAGGAAGTTCAGAAAAACTGGCCTGACCCAGTTTGGTTTGCTTTTCGTATGTCTTCAATCTTTCCGCTGCAGCTTTTACAGCTAGCGAATCTCTATCAATTCCGTACAGCTTTGCGTCCGGGAAATTTTCCAACAAGCACCTGCTGTGTCCCCCGCCGCCAAGAGTACAATCCAGAATTGTTTGTGTTGATTCCGGGGCAAAATCAACCACTTCTTGTGTTAAAACTGAAATATGTTCAAACTGCATTTTCATTTAAAGCGTAACATTTTTTTTGCTGCAGCATGATAAGCGTAAGTCTTTTTAAAAGCTATGTTGTTTGTACGGAGTAAACTTTGAAAAAGTACATTCGGGTTAAGAGCTTTGCTTTGTGCAAAAATCAGGTTCAGCAATGTTTTTGCGTGTTCTTGAGAAAAATCCCTGCGTACCACCAAAACAGGATACCAAGCCACTCCCTCCAATTCTTCTATTTGATAATGATATTTATTGGCCGGAAGTTTTTGTGTAATCAACCAGGAGAATTTTAACCGCAAAGCCTGAATCAACTGCTGATTTAATGATAAAAGCCGGATTCCCGGAAACTGTTCCAGCCAGTCGTTGACTTCTTTCAATGGAGCAGGACCGGTGAAAGCAAGCACTTCTTCAGAAAAACCTTCTGAAAAATTTGGAATGCTCTCAGTATTGAACCAGTTAATTTTTGTTTGCGGTGCTAAATTCTTCCAGACTTGCGCGAAATAAAACGAATTATCATGTACAAGCAAAGTTTGGGTGCTTTCAAGTGAGAGTAGAGGTCCGGGAACTGTACCCATGACATACAACCAGTTTTGCCAAAGAACGGTAAGAACGCGCAAACCTGGGTGTTTTTTTAATTCTTTGTGTGCGATTGCAGCATCAATAATCGCCAGTGTAACCCTGTTATTCTCTAATTGTGTCAGACGGCTCTCGGGCGAAATTTCAGGATGTATCACGAATTCTATTTTGCGACTGGTTTTGGATGAACTCCAAATACGCGCCAGCTCATTAGCAAAAATATATGATCCAGTATTTTGACTACCGGTAAGAATTATATTTTGCTGCTGGCCCCACAAAGTCACTGAACTGGAACAGAGCAACAAAATTAGAATAAATATTTTTAAGAATAGCTTCATATAAAATATTTTTCACCGTTGGCATTCCGGACAAAAAAAAGTGCTCCTTTGCTGCTGCACTATTCGTTGAATAGGCGTTCCACATTCTGTGCAGGGCTGTTCCTTTTTATCATAAACCTGCAAAAATTGTTGAAATGCCCCAGTTTTATCATCAACTCTGCGGAAATCAGAAATAGTTGTCCCATTATTCTTTATCGCTTCTTGCAGGATATATTTTGTGTATTTTATAATCAACGACCATTCTCTTTTATTGATGCTGCCCGCACTTCGCTGAGGATGTATCCTGGAACGGAACAATATTTCTGAAACATAAATGTTGCCCAGTCCGGCAATTATTTGTTGATCCAGCAGTACTGATTTAATTTCCCGCTTGGAGGATCCAAGATTCTTTTTGAAATAACCTAGAGTCATAGCTTTCGAAAGAGGTTCAATTCCCAGTTTTTGCAAGGACTTTGAGTCAGCTAAATCATCATATACTTCCAGAGTTCCAAAGCAGCGAATATCATCAAATATCATCTGCCGTCCACTTTCTAAGTTAAACCAGACACGATTATATTTTGTCGGTTCCGGTAGAGGATCACTGACTATGAATTTCCCAGTCATTCGTAAATGAGCAACTAAATATCTTTTTGGTTCTAAATTAAAAATCAGGTATTTGGCTCGACGCCTAACATCCATAAATTTTCTCCCGCACAATTGTTCCTGGAACGTATCCAGGTCTCCCTGCACAATTGGATTACTGCGGAATATTTCAACTGATGAAATAATGTCTCCACATATTTCTTCACGTAATTCTCGAACGACAGTTTCGACTTCAGGTAGTTCCGGCATTTAAATCTTTTTCAAACTTGATTGATTTCTCTTCGTGCAGGATATTCTATCTGAGTCAGATTCGACACTCAACCCCTTTCCGTAGAGGAGTTGTTATTACTATTAATTTAACTAAACATTTGACTGAATTATTTATAGATATAATTATACTCTGACCCTATTTAATAATCACTATACGTCCTTTTCGCATTAAAGAAGTATTGCAAATGACGCAGGTAAAGTTCTCTTGGAATTTTGTGTTAACATTGAGTTTGTGTGATAATACGCTGATTGATTGATATTGTATTTGATAAACTGTCTAGTACCATCTGATTATTTTGTGTATTGATCAGAAAAAATATTCGTAGAACAATTATGCCTGTTTATAATATTTAATTATCATTGAAAAAAGAAGGAACCAATTGAGTCGTGCATATTATTCATCAACTGTTGAAAAATTATTAACTGATAAACAGGACTTAATTCTTGGTGAATTAACATATTTTCGGGATTATTATTTTAGGTCAAAATGGCTGTAGGATGGGCCCGTGAAGGGGCGGTACAGGAGCAAATTGAGGCTACAGTTGAAGATGCTGTTCAATTAGCACGAAGTCGCTTACCAGAAGGGGAAAGTTTTATCAAATGTGAGGAATGCGAAATTGAAATTCCGGCTGCCCGGCGGAAAGCAGTACCGGGTGTACGACTATGCATTCAATGTCAGGAGGAATTAGAAAAAAAGCAGACCGCGATCAGTTATTACAATCGAAGTGGGAATAAGGACAGCCAACTGAAATGATGCCCACTATTGCGGGATGTTAAGCATTAATCAAGAGCGAATTTTCCCCCATGGTGTCCCCTGCAGTCTCTGTCCGGCAATCCACAAACCCAGAATCCTGCATATAACTGCGGTAGCGAGCGGAGCAATCAGCCAGATTGTCGGATCTATGCTCAAGGGGAGGTTTGCTTCTACTGCATGTGATACGTACTGACTGCCTATAAATGCAGTGGGATCATTACTTTTTTGGAATTCACGTCGATTGCAATCCTTCCTCAACGGCTTTTCGATCTTTTCTTTTAAGCATAAAATCGTCCTCCATAATGGATAAATTTTGCGGGGGCATTATGGCAGCAAGCGTATTAGAATCATCTAAACCCAAGAACACTCGAATCAGTCGACTGAAAATGTCCATGGGTGAACTGGTAGAACTAACGGTAATTTTAAGCTGTTTTTTGATCCCCTCCGGGACCTCAAATTGCCTCTTTTCTTCATTGTAATCAAATGGGGTATTGTTTTCGCTATAATAACCATTTGGTAAAAATTTCAATCTTGCAAAATTCATCAAAAATTCCTGTGTTGTTTTGCTTCTAGCTAAATCCTGTTCCAGTTCATTTTCAAGTCCTTCACCTTGTTTGAAGGAACTTTCCATTTTGTTCAACAGGGTGAAAAATATGTGTGTGTTTGTCAACACCTGATATATCATTTTACCCTCGGATGATGTCATTTCTTTGCAGGCTTTTTTCAGAGCAATCATTTGAAATGGCTGGAAAGGATCGTAAGTTGGTTTTTTATTGCCAATAGCAAGCTCACTGGATTTTTCAGATTTTTTTGTTTTTCTAACCTTGGATTTTACCACAATAGAATCTTGCTCTGATTTTTCTTTAGTGCTTGTCAACTCTACTTTTCTTGCAGATTCTTTTATTCTAAGAGCTTTAATCCTGTCACTGACTGGTATTAACTCTGAATGAAGTTCATCGACAAAACGCTGCTCCTCTTGTACTCCAAGACCTAACATTTCATCCAGTATCCAATTCAACTCCTCCACTTGATCCGCTCTTTGCCGCAAACTATTTTCAGAAAATCCCGTGTCCTGTCCCAGCAGTGCTATTGTTTGCTCATACAAGGCCCCTGAGTCAAGTTTTTGTTCTCGCAACTTAGCTAGTTCCAGCCACATAGATTCGACTTCCTTGATGGAACTTTTCAACAAAACACATGTTTTAGTTATACTTCCAAAAAACATTGATGCTGAGGTTAAACTCGCATTTTCATCATAAGCGTTCTTCAAGAATTTATAAGTCTGCCTGGAGTCCCAGTCAGAGGCATTTGAAAGTGTTTCCAAAAAGGTTTTAAGTTTGTCACAATACTGACTCATCGCTTCTTTGCCTTGTTCAAGTAAGTCCAGCGAATGAATCATTCCTTCTGTAATTGGGTCATCAAACAAGTCAACATCATTGACACTTTGATGTAATTTAAGCAATGTATCGCTCTTTGAGTCAGCAACGCGACCACCTTTTTCCAGCATACCTTTGATCAGTTCAAGGACTTTGATCAGGAAAGAATTGGTGATAGTTTGTGAAGATGCATTGTGATAAATCTTTCCAAAGCAGATTGAAAGGTTTTGTAGAATTCCTGTCACTTCCTGTAAAGTTTCGTCAACACCTGCAAAAGACTCACTAAAAAGTTGCAGTTTCTCCAGTTCCTGTACAGCATTATCATGGAAGCTTGAGATACTTTTCTCAATACCATCACTGTCTTTTTGCTCTTCAAGTATTTTCAAATGTCTATTAAGAAATCCCAATGGTTCAAAAGGGATACGGAGCAGATGCATACGGAGGGTCATATCCGTAAGTGACATTTCGTACAGATGAATACCCCAGTCCGGAATATTTTTTGAGGTCGGAACTCTTACATTTTTAAGCTTTCTTTCAAAACTGGAAAGTTTGTCCAGAATTTCATTTGGAGTAGACTGTTCCGCAGGCGTTTTTTTTGAAAGAGCATCCGTCAGTGCTTGCTGCTCCAATTCCTGGATTTGGTGAACATTATGGAAAAACTTATAAACAGATTGAACTTCTTCTATGGTCATTGGTGGATCAAAGTTACCAATATTTTCATTTTTGAGTAATTTTTCTGCAAGTGGTGCGCTCTCTGCGTATATTTTTTCAACTTCAGTTTTTGCAGAATCATCTGCATTTACATCAATTGGCAATCGTGTCCATTTTCCTTGCTGGTGACCGTCGCGTATTTTCCGGATTTGTTTCAGAGATAATTCAATTGCTTTTCCGGCAGAAAATCCAAGTGGTTCTGTGGCATAAAATCCTTGATCCAGACTAAAATGGATGCACTCAGACTTGCGGATTATATGATTCTTCATTTTCAAATAACGAGTTGCATCTCTATTAAAATGCTCCGGAGTGCGGCATTTATTATACAGTTCCTTGTTGGTTCGGTTGATCTCCGCCAGAATTGAAACTATACTTTCCTGTTCACCGGCCTGAAAAATCCAGCGATTTTCTTTACTCAGTGCAATTTTAACAAATTGAGTGATATCTTTTGTTGCCTTTACAGCTTCCTGAACATGAGATACAGGTTTTCTCTCAGCCTCAAGAGCCGATTTGGCCTGTTTTAATTGTTCCAGTGTATTAGTGGACATAAGAATCCCTCCAAGATATACTGTACCCTATGATTATCTTTTCGTACTGACAGACATGGTACATCAGTGGCCTGAACCAATTGGGAAATAAAACTGAAGATCTGAAGACATTTATATTTTTTCCCATTGAAACTAAGTATTTAAGATTCAAGAATGAAATCGTTATTGGAAAGTATCTCACAACCTACAGAGATACAAAACTTAAATTTGCAAGAATTAACTCAGTTGGCCGAAGAATGCCGTCAACGTATCATCGAAGTCACCAGCCAACGTGGAGGCCATCTTGCTTCTTCCCTTGGTACTGTAGAAATCACAGTAGCATTGCTGAAAAATTTTAATTTCAACATTGACCGAATTGTCTGGGACGTAGGACACCAGGCCTACGCCTATAAAATTCTGACCGGCCGCAATGAAAAATTTGATTCGCTTGGTAAAGCCGGCGGCATCAAAAAATTTCTCTCACGTGACGAAAGCAGTTTCGACCATTTTGGAGCAGGACATGCCTCAACTTCAATTTCTGCAGCACTTGGAATGGCCATTGGACGTGATCTTCAACAAAAAAAACATCGTGTCATTGCTGTTATCGGAGATGGAGCAATGACCGGAGGTTTAGCTTTTGAAGCACTGAATCACAATGGTGCTCTCGATAAAAACATGCTGGTTATTTACAATGATAACAGCGTCAGTATAGATCCAAATGTTGGTGCAATTTCAAAATTATTGACTCGTTTTGCCTCTTCCAGGTTTTACAACAGTTTCCGTGAAGAAACTCTGGAATTCGCAGAGAAGGCACCTTTTTCTGAACGACTGGGTCTGAAAACTACTTTACAGAAATTACACGATTCTGCAAAGAGCTTTTTTTCTCCGCCAAGTATGCTCTTTGAACAATTAGGTTGGCGATATTTTGGTACAGTCGATGGTCATGATCTTCCAGAACTGCTGGATTTAATAAATCATGTTAAGGATTTAGACGGTCCCATTGTCATCCACGCCATTACACAAAAAGGTAAAGGCTATGCTTTTGCTGAAGAAGATGCCCATAAGTATCATGGTGTTACCCCATTCGAACCAGAGGATGGAAAATTTGTAAAGAAAAAATCATCCGGAAATGCAATTAGTTTTTCTCAGGTTTTTGGAAACAAACTAGGAGAATTGATGGCACGAGATGAACAAGTCGTGGTTGTGACTGCCGCCATGCTGAGTGGAACGGGTATCGTTAAACTGCAACTAAAATACCCGGAACGTGTGCTTGATGTCGGTATCGCTGAAGGTCATGCTGTGACGTGCTCAGCAGGACTTGCAACCACCGGTAGTAAACCATTTGTTGCCATTTATTCCACATTTTTGCAGCGTGCACTTGATCACATTATACACGACGTAGCAATTCAAAAATTACCGGTACGCTTCATGCTCGACAGAGCAGGATTTGTTGGAGCTGATGGCCCAACCCATCACGGATTGTATGACTTGACTTACCTGCGTATGATTCCGAACATGACAATAATGGTACCCCGTGACGGGGAGGAATTGCGCGGCATGATGGAACTTGCCTATAATAATGAAAGCGGTCCCTCGGCAATACGCTACCCTAGAGGAAATACTGCTAATCCTGACGAAAATGATTGTTCTCAACTTGAATTTGGCAAAGCACAAATTTTACGAAAAGGGAAAGATATTGCGCTGTTTGCGATAGGTTTAATGGTCGATATTGCAGAGCAGACAGCTGATCTTCTTGAAAAGAATGGTTACTCAGTTGCTGTTGTAAACGCAAGGTTTGTCAAACCGCTGGATGAGGATGTAATTGTTAGGCTTGGTAGAGAAGTACAATTACTGGTAAGCCTTGAAGAAAACACAATTCACGGAGGTTTCGGCAGTGGTGTGCTTGAAACTCTGAGTGTAAGTGGTATTTGTGTTCCTACACTGCAGCTTGGAGTTCCTGATCGCTTCATAGCACAAGGGAACCCGGATGAACAACTAAGGTCCGCTGAATTGAGTATGGAACAAATCTACTCTCGTATTCTTGAAAGATTACCCGTTCCTGCTCATAAGAAAATCAGAAAGAAAAGAATAGTCTCACCAAAAAAACTTGCCTCATAATAATTGAAGAATTATTAAACAGTGCCTGAACAATATTATCTAAACCGGCTTCTATCTCCGTTTCAGCTGATTTGTTATTGCCCAATTGTATGGTCCCCAGTTTTCATCAATCAACGATTAGTCTGAAAAATCAGGCCGAAAGTAGGTGACTGACAGTTGCATACTTTTTTTGTTAAACCTTTATTTCAGGAATTACAAGCAATCAATTGTTATTATTGTTGATCACCTTTTTCATTCAAGTATAAGCTAAAATGTACAGCTCTTGCATCAGAGTTGTGCTGAAAGTTTTGCCGGGGATCCGGTTAACGAATTCCGTGAGGAAGTTGCTACAACCATTTTTTAAGGAAATTAAACATGTCAAACGATTTACTGAAACAGCTTGAAGCAAAAATTAATGAAGCGATCGAAACCATCGAATTTTCACGAATGGAAATTACGGATTTAAAAGAAAAGAATGATGAGTTGGAAAATCGATATGAAGATTGGGAGCAAAGGCTATCATCCTTAATTGAAAAATTTGAACAGCTGGAAGATGTGGAAGCTGTTGAAGTTGAGGCAGAGGTTGATACGTCAATTCAAAAAGACGAAGAGGCTGAGGAAGTGGTTGCTGAGGAGGCTGAGACGGAGGAAGTTGAGGCAGAGGAAGTGGTAGCTGTGGAGACTGAGGATGAGGAGGCTGAGGCGGATACGGAAGTATTTGAAGGAGATGAAATTGAAGGGTCCACTTTTGGTACCAGTGCAGATTCATACACTGAAGCCCCGGGATCCTCACAACACTACGCATGACGCTAACGACGTGTTTCAAATATACCATAATTTTTTGCACTGCTCGTTTGCCTTCATTTTTAATTGCGAAGGAAATAAATAATCAGTTTCTTCGCAAACTTCTCCCCTTGCTGTTTACAAGCCTGCTCATTGTAAACCTGGTGTCTCCTCAGTTTCTACAGGCACGTCAATCAGTTGGATTACTTTCAGTTGATGTCAAATACCCTTCAAAAGGATTGAATTGGTTGGGGCTGTTTGTTCAGGAAGAACTTTCCATGCAGCTGCAACTGGCCGATCGATTCTCTGTAATAACTCCGGATATCATGCGCCGCTGGAATCAGCGTCTTCGTGACTCCGGACAGCTTACCTCAAGTAATATATCATTACAAAACTCGGAAATTTCCCAAATAAAACCGAACAGACTAATTCAAATATCTTTACAGAAAGTCCTTAACCAACTTTCGGTTACATTGAGCATCAGTATTTTCGGAAAAAGTAAATCTACTCTGAAAATACAAAACACTCATACCTGGAACTCTCCTGATAAACTAATAGTTTCACTCTTGCAAAGCCTTGGTGAGGGGGACAAATTTTTCAGTAATCTGACTCATTTCCCCAAAACCTACGATTGGGATGGTCTAAAGCATTTTTATCAGTGGAGACTTAAACAAGTACCTGTCCCTAATACTTCTGCATGGGAAGCACATAAAGATGAGTTGGAGGCATTGCTAATTAGTTATCCTTCTCTGGCATCATCGATTCAATTCTACAGAGCTGTCATGCTCATTATCGAAAGCAGAGTTTTAGAACCAGCTCTTGTCCCTGCTCTAAATTCTGCAGAAACAGAAATTTTGGCAGCCATGAAACAGCACCCTGATAATAGCGAGCATCACACTTTACTCTCGCTCGTGCACTACCTTCGAAGAGAACCCTTGTTTGCTAAACAACAGGCAAATATTGCCAATCAGTTAAATCCCCGCGATGGTATGTCTTTGATCCTCTATGGACTTACTATCGGACAAACCCCTCAGGCAGGTGATGCTTTCGTCAGGCGGGGGCTAAAACTTTATCCGTTTGTTACCGAACCAAGTACTGATGGCTGGCAGCCTTACCATGTGCTGATCAAGGATTTAAAACCATGGATGATTCCTGCACTTTCCGAAAAAACACAAAGTTTCGAACAGCTGATGCATTCCGGTCAGCAGGATTACAATGCCCGCCGCTGGAAAGAAGCACTTCAGTCTTTTGAAGATGCTGCAGCACTGCAACCATTACAACCAGAACCTCATCTGCATCTGGCAAAATTACGGCTGGTTCAACACGATCCGCAAAGTGCGCTTTTACTACTTGCTAAACTTCGAAAGAAATTCGCCAAACATCCTGAAATCAACCTTTATCTGGGTTATGCACATGAAAAACTAAATCATCTGGAAAAAGCCGAAACATTATACCGTCAAGTACTTCACCTGAAACCTGAACATCATAAAGCACTGTTGAGGCTTGGAGCTGTGCTTATAAAACTTGGGAAACGCCATGAAGCCCGCAGTTTCCTGGAAAGTCTCACTAGAAAATATCCTATATATTCTGTGGCCTGGTGGAACCTTGGAATTGTCTATTATCAGCTTGGAGAATTGCAGTTAGCAGAAACTGCGTGGGAGGAGTCGTTGAGACTTGAGCCGGATAACAGTCAAATCAGGTTACTCATCGAACAACTGCGTGAAGAATCCTCATATATACCAGCCACACTGTGGAATTATTAAACAAATAATCAATTAGGCTTCACACTTGCAATTGTTGTAATATACAATTTGTTTTGCATAAAATATTAGGTGTATTTGAAGCTGAAATAATTTTTTTGTGGAAAAATACTGTTTTATTGTGTATTTTAACTTAAAAAAAGTATATCATACGGTTTTTTTGGAATAAAAAGCTTGCAATACTCTTTAGTAAACAATAAACTTTCATGCTAGGTTGGAAAAAGATTTTCAAATTAATTAAGAGCAGAAGAAGGAATTGAACATGAAAAAACTCATAATATTACTCATATCTATCTTTTTTTCTGTCCAGGTTTTAGCTCAAACTGATAGTCAGGAGGTCGCACCGACAGATGAAACTTCAAAGACAAATTTGTCAGGAGAGTATATATACGCCAGTTCATACTTTAAGAAATCCAAAACAGGAATAGTTTTGAAGTATGCAGCAACGTTGCCGACTGTGTTTTATGGGTGGCGCTTTGTTGTCTATAACACAGAGAAGTTTTTTATTGGTGGTACAGGTTTCACGGGACAGTTGGGTGGCCCTCTAGAAAGTGGTACCTTTACTACTGCTGCTTTGGTGGCTGGTTATGATTTTACCATTTTCGACGATATATACGTTGATTGGGGTATTGCAGCTGGTGGAGCCGGGGGAAGAAGGATTAATGAAACGACAAATGTGGCTATACAGGAAGGCGGAGTCATCGTAGAACCCTGGTGGGGTTTCAACCATAAAATTGGTGAGAAAACTGATTTTAATTATTCATTTTCGTTGCTTATGATGCCAAACAGTACAACTTTTAATAACACTCTCTCCTTCAATCTTCGAGTTGATTTCATTATAGACTAAGCCCACTGTTTAACAATGCTGCCTCAAGCATTGTTTCAAGAATAAAATCCGGGATTTGCTGATTCGTAAGTCCGGGACTTCCTTTTGTATTTTTTACCAATCCACAAATTACTTAAATTATCCATTCAGAGTTTTGTGTAGTTTCCTCCTCGTTGGCAGGCTTTGCTGTGTTAGAGCGTTTTTTCTGGCTTGGAATACTTTCCCTTAATTTGTGTTTTTCGTAAATATCTAACCTCAATATTTCCTCTCTCTTAAAACAGTTTGCTAAAGTTATCAGTCAGAAATAATCAGTAGCGTGTAATTGTGTGTTTTTAAGCTTTCAATATAGTGCTATTCTGCTAACGTGTCCTTTAGAAGAACTGGGTGAAATATTGAACTCTGTTGAAGATGTTTAGTTTGTTCTTAATTGAACTTTTCCACTTATTTTCGATCAAATTAATAGTCACGGATTTAGTCTTATTTGTGAAAATTGGCAAGTTATTTCAAACTAACATTTCATTCTTGTTGGAAAGTTGAAACGATTAAGCGCACCTTTCAGGTTGATTTTGATAGTTTCGCCACACTGGAATGTACTCAGGATTGTGCTAAAACTGCTGATTCCCTTTTTGAGTGCAGGCGAAGGTGTGACTTGGATATTCAAATCTATCAGTGACATTTGCGGGCGTTTCTCATTTAGTTGAATTGTACCCTCTATAATTCCTTCTAATGATCCATGTAATTCAATCTTCTTAATGTGAATTGACCGTCCGAGCTGCACCTCAAACTGAACTTCTGACAGATCTAATTCTGGTAAGTGAAGATCCAGAAGTGCTGTACCACCAGAAATCCGAATTCTTGCATTTTTCAACTTTCCCTTAATAGTTCCTTCGGGAAACTTTGTTTTTTGTTGCTGCAGTGCATTAAAATTTTCGATATGCGCTGAGAGTGAAAGGAAACCTGAAACAAAAGTATATGGAACTAAAGAAAATAAAGGAACCCGTTCGATCTGTACTGAATCAATGGAGAGATCGAGTATTTTCTGTGTCAGCAATTCAGTGGAAATCCGGAAGGCTCCCTCATGAACCTGCCCATGTACTTTAGCTTTTCCTGATGTGATGATGGAGAAAAAAGGAACCTCTAAATTTTCAAGAATTAACAGGCGAATATCCGGAATTCCAGCCAACCATTTTGGGGTACGCAGGACAATCTCAGGGGTACTGATTTTGTTCCATCCCAACTCAATATCCTGAATTTCAAATGGAATTCCTGTTTGTGAGGTTAAACGAAAGCGAACTGCATCTGCTATTGATTTGCCGGGGAAATTTTGTTTAAAACCCCAAAAAGCAAGAACCAAAATCACTGCCATTCCCACTAACAAAAACGAAATATGTTTTATGATTCGCATTGATAGTCATCCTCCCAGTTGCTTGTGTACCTGAAACGAGGCTCGTACCTGACGGTTACCGGGGCTGATGCTGATACTGAGATGAGAAGTCCGTAGTACAGGACGGTGATTTTCGAGTTGATAAAGCATAGACATTAGATGATCAAGTTTAAGTCTGTCTAAACCTACTTTGACACCCTCAGTTCCCTTTTGAACATTTGTTAGTACATTGAGTTGCAAATTGTCCTGAATTTCAATGGATCGTGCAATCTTTTCCACAAAAGAGCTGAGAGCCTGCGGCATCACAGACGCAGTGGCGGAGCGCTGTACATCCTTTAATTCCCTGGATAGGAAGCGCACTTGTTTTATTTGCTGCTCCAGCTTGCCTAGTTGTTGAAGCAGCATTTTTTCCTGACGGTTAAGCTGCTGTATCCCCCACATTCCCGCAAGTACAAATATAATCAGGAACATCGAGGATATCAGAAGTTGTTCCCGCATTGACAAATTTGGCATGGGAAGCTTCTATCGAGGTAGGAAGAAATCAGTTACGTTGACTGAGAGATACATAAAGGCGCTCAGTTTGTCCTGTATAAATCTGGCGTGGTCGTCCAATTTTTGAGATTCCATTCCGCATTTCCAGCCAATGTGCAATCCAGCCTGGCAGACGTCCCAGAGAAAAAAGGACTGTAAACATGTCTGTTGGAAAGCCAAGGGCTTTATAGATGATTCCGCTGTAAAAGTCCACATTTGGATAAAGATTCCGTTCAATAAAATATTCATCAGTCAATGCTGCTTCCTCAAGTTGCTTTGCAATATCCAACAAAGGATCCGGAGTTCCAAGCAGATCTAATATTTTATCGCAGTAACCTTTCAGGATAGTGGCTCTTGGATCAAAATTTTTATACACACGATGCCCAAATCCCATCAAGCGAAAACCTGAACCTTTGTCTTTGGCCAGTTTTACAAATTTTTGTACATCACCACCGTCATTATGTATTTGTTTCAACATTTCCAAAACCGCCTGATTTGCCCCTCCATGCAACGGACCCCAAAGTGCGGCAATACCGGTTGAAATTGAGGCAAACAAATTTGCTTCACTGCTGCCCACCAATCTAACTGTGGAGGTTGAGCAATTCTGTTCATGATCTGCATGTAAAATGAAAAGTACATTAAGGGCTTTCACGAATTCCTCTGGAACTTCATAATTCGTGGTAGGTACACCAAATAACATATTCAGAAAGTTTTTAGTATAAGTGAATTCGTTAATTGGATAAACAAAAGGCTGGCCGATATTTTTTTTGTATGACCAGGCTGCGATGGTGGGGAGTTTGCCCATCAGACGCCAAATCGCCAAATCTACTGCATCACTGTCGGTAGCACTAAAATCAGGATAGAATGTTGAAAGTGCACAGACGATGCTTGAAAGAATTGCCATCGGGTGAGCGTCCTTGGGAAAGGCCTGATAAATGTGCCTGACATCTTCGTGGAGCAAAGTATGCTGTTTAACATTGTATTCAAAGTCATTCAGCTGCTGATTTGTAGGCAATTCGCCATAAATCAATAAATAACTGACTTCAAGGAAATTTGATTTTTCTGCAAGTTGTTCAATTGGATAACCCCGATAACGCAAAATACCCTTCTCACCATCCAGGTATGTAATACCACTTTCACAAGATCCTGTATTAACAAAGCCCGGATCAAGAGTTATTGCTTTTGTTTGAGAACGTAATTTACTAATATCAATGCCAATTTCACTTTCACTCCCCATAACCAGTGGGAGATCAATAGATTTTTCATTGACTTCAAGTCTTGCTGTATTCGCCATGCTGCCTCTTTTTAGCTAAAATGTGGAGAATTATAGATATTTCAACCTCCTGGTGACAGGTTATCAGATCTTCACCAAATTGGCAATATTTTCAGCCTTAGAAGTTGTAGTTGTTATGGAAAGTATTTAAGGAATTGACCAGGAAATTCTCTTGATTCACTCCTGTTCTATAATGACGTCTTCCGGTCGAGTGCGGGAATATCGGGCTTCAATCTGGCGTCGCAGCCAGGATTTGATTGCATTTCTGCTGCTTGGAACGAGGAGGATAAAACCTATTGTGTCTGTTAAAAAACCTGGAGTCAGCAACACAAGTCCTGCTACACCAATTAACAAAGCATCAAGTAGTTCTCCAGAGGGCATCCTTCCTTCACGCAGACTTTCCTGGATACGAAACAAAGTTTGTAATCCCTGTATTCGAGCTAAATATGCTCCTAAAAAACCGGTAAAAATGACGAGGGCAATTGAAGTTAGTGCACCAAATACAGTACCAATTTTTATCAGCAGGTAAATTTCAAAAATGGGAATGATAGTAAAGGCGAGAAATAACTTTAATAACATAAGCCTAAGACTTGTGTGTTGTGAATATAGTGTATGAAAATCAGGAAGAATCGGAACTAACCGGTGTGATACTGAACCTGTTAATTCCCGAAACTGCCTGTCTTCCACTGGCTTGACGACCAATCACACGCCAGTAAAGCTGATTTTTCTCTTTTGCTCTCATCAATCCCATCGCCATTCCCGGAAGTTCTCCTGCAAGCGGAACCAGTTCCTTGTCAGCAATCCAGCGGTTTCCCTGAGGTAGATCAAAATATAATCCGGAGTCTTCAAATTTTTCATCAACACCAACTTGAATTTTGAATTCACTGAAAGCCAGACTGTCCCACTGAAAAAGAAAAAGCCCATTTTCTTCAAAAGTGAATTTGTCAGTAGGTAAAAGGAGCTTAATATCACTGAGTTTGATTACGTTGGATTTTGCAGCATTATTTTTTTCCTTCAGTTCTTCAATTTCGTTATCTGGATCAACAGTAGCAATAATTTGATATTTGCCCAACAATTGGTCATCCGGAAGGATGTATTCCAAGTCAAAAGTTGTGATTTCTCCCGGTGCCATCACGTGTACACTGGGCATGGCTATTACAGACTTTCGCATTGGTTGTTTGACATTATAATATTGAACCTTAGTTAAAATATCCCTGACAATATCCCCACCTGCATTCATTAAGTTCAAACGTAATTTAAGCTTCTCACCACGAAGGGCGTGCTTTGGAAGAACCTGTACAGATTCCCAGCGCAAATCAGGCGGATCAAATCTCAAAGGAGAGATGACGTTTTTCCCGGATACTCTCACACCTGACGCTAATTGGGTTTTTGCAACTTCAACATCCTGATGAGATGCTACAAAAAAATATCTCTCATCTCCTGCAGTTGTATTGATTAATATCCGTTTGAATTTAGCATCCCAAACTCTAACCGAGATTTGATAAAGGCCGGGATCACCCAAATCAATATCATGCAGTACCCGTGTTGTGTCACGAGCCTGAATCGTATAAACTTTGCGAAGACCCTTTTTTTTCAATTCCTGATTGTCAACTCGAACTTTTATTTCTACGCCTACTTTAATTTGAATCTTAGCATGATTGGCAATTGCAGTTTGAACCAACTGTGTATCACCATGTTTTGGGCAGTCTGGATTGTTTACAGATTTAATAATGGAATCCGGAGAGTCAATTGTCATATCCGGGCCATCAGGTAATGGACAGGTTTTAGAAAGGACAATTGCAATGATTTTTAGATCAGGAGACTGATGTGCAGACAACAAGGTCGGTAAAAATAGAACAATTATCCCGGAAAAAATCAGTTTCAACAGTAAAATCCGGAACATTTTATACCAGGTTATTTAGGTTTATCAATTTTCTATTGATCTGTTTTTGCTGGGAAATGTCTTGAAACAGGAAAACGTTTTTCGTAAGAAATTTGGAAAATCACAATTTTCATACATTTTATATTTTCAGTCAGCTGGGAAATGCCGGGCTCTCATTGCACAAGCTTAAGTTGATTAAACTGTACTTCCACCCAGCATAATTTCCCTCTGTAATAAATCTCGCCCTGAAAAAATCAGCTTGCTTTCAGCAGGACTGTTTCCTCTTTTCCATTAGTATTTTGTAAATGGTACCAGTGACTGATATTTTGATCAAAATCATCATGAACAGTACAGTGAATTGCACCAAGCTGGTCAACCTGAACTATGGTGATAAGATGCAGTCGTACCATTTCCAAAATTGCCATGAACGTAATTATAAACCACGACAGAGGTTTGTTATCTTCAAACAGTTCTTCCGTAAGACAATGCTTCCGTTTCCCGAAAAGAGAAATCAGTTCGTCAATGCGATCCTCGATCCGTACATTTTCTGTTTCAATTAAATGTCTGGTTATTTTAGGAAGACGCTTCATTACCCGCCCGAAAGCTTCCATCAGAGCAGAAACTGAGATGTCTTCGTATTCCGGTGCAGTTTCCTCGTTGTCTGCAACTAACTCCACATTTTCCGGACGCTGAAATACATCCCGTCCCAGTATATCAAGAGAACTTAGTTCAAACGCTGCATCCTTGTAATGCTGATATTCCAATAAGCGGAGCCGCAGAATTTCTTCCGGATCCTCTTCTTCCACTTCTTCAATATCTTCCGGAGACTTGGGGAGCAAATTTCTGGACTTGATTAAAATCAACAAAGTGGCAATTTCTAAGAATTCACCGGCAAGATCGAGATTGATTGTCTGCATCATCTCCACATATTCCAAATATGAGGAAGTCAATTCAGAGAGCCGTACTTCTTCAATTGAGACTTCTTTTTTTCGTATAAGATGCAGCAACAAATCCAACGGCCCCTCAAATAAAGGAATTTTGATTTCGAGAGGGTTTTCCGGATTTGGGAAAATTGCTGGGATCTCTACGCTTTTCTTAATTTGTTCCATTGTTTCCATACCATCCATGTCTGGAGAAAATGCAGATTTTATTCCGTAACTTTATCTAAATTGTCAGAAAGCTCAGGTATCCCCATATCTTCCAGAACTTGGTCAGATACCTTGTTGAGTTCTTTTGCTTTTTTAAACCGGGCACTGGCGCGCTGATTAACTTTTTCCAAATCTTTTTTCGTCCGGATAATGGTTGGACGAATAAAAATTAGCAGGTTGATTTTCTCAAATTGATCCAATTTGCTGCGAAAAAGCCAACCAATCAAGGGCAGGTCTCCAAATCCAGGAATCTTATTTTGATTTCGTGCAACCTTTTCTTTGATCAGACCACCCAGAACAATAATCTCACCATCCTCTGCAATCACAGAGGTTTTAATTGTCCTTTTAAATATCGTAATTGCTTCCGCACCAGGATTTACAACATCACTGGACTCTTGTGAAATATCGAGTCGTATACTGTTTTCTCCACTGATTTGCGGTTTAATTTCAAGTTTGATACCAACTTCCTTATATTGGTATTCTGTTGTGGTAATGTTACTCGCGCTTGTTACCGTTTTTGGTGAAACAGGCACAACGGAAACTACGTTAATGTTAGGTATTTCACCCTCTTGAGGATTATTGATAATCATTAATTGCGGATTTGCAAGGACATTCACATCATTGTTGTTTTGAACCGCTTTGACGAATGCACCAAAACTAAAAAATTCCTTTCCTCCAATGCTGATTGTGTTACCGTTCAAGACTCCGATTGTGGAACTATCTGCAGCAATTGCGGCGGTCCCTCCTGTTGATGCATCGCCGGTGAATGCACCTGCCCCGGGGAAACCACCTGTTATCACCCGTCCTCCGCTGGTTACACCGGTTGCTTTCCAGTTGATACCTAAATCCAAACTTTTTGAAAGTGAAACCTCCATTACAAGTGCCTCCACATAGACTTGCATTCTAGGAACATCAAGTTCAATAATAATCTGGTCTAAAGTTGTGAAGGCATCAGAAGGAGCAAAAATCAAAAGAGAATTTGTTGCCTCATCGGCACTGATCGAAATGTCAGTTTGCCCCCCTGAACCAACAGTTTTGGACTGATTTTGAGATTCAGGTTTTGGTTTTTCATCTTTTCTGGCAACCTCAGTAATTCTTCCAGTAACTTCTTTGAGCAGGACAGCTATATCTTTTGCCACAGCATGCTTGAGATGATAAAGCTTAAAATTACTTTTTATTTTTCCGCTTTCCTGGAAAACGTCCAACTTTTTGATCAGAGATAATATTTGTTCGATTTCAATCCGTCCTGCAATAATGATCAACGAGTTCAGACGTTCTTCCTCAATTATTTTAACAGGACTGGCTTTTGCGGTTTTACCCTCTCCTTTTCCGGCTACTACACCGTCCGAAAATATCTTTGATAGTAGGACGGCCATCCTCTTTGCAGAAGTATTTTCCAGTGTAACCAATTTTAGCTGAGTTTCTCCGGATGTTCCTTGTACTGTGTCAAGTTTTGCAATTAGCTGCAACACCCGATCTGTTGCCAGGCGATCTGCGATGATGATTAGTGCATTCAGTCGAGGTTCTGCGATTATTTTGACGGCACTGCCTGTTGCAGTTTTCCCTTCACCTTTACCTGCAACTATTGTATCTGCAAAAATTTTTGAAAGCAGCGGTGCTAATGTTGTGGCGTAAGCATATTGCAATGTCTGTAGTTTTATCTGACGGTTTCCTCTAGGAATATCAAGTTGATCTACCAGGTCAATAATTTGCTGGGTTGTCACTGGATTTGCAATAATTATGAGAGCATTGAAAGGTGCAAAAGGCAGAATTTTAATCGATGACGTTTTTGGAAAAACCGTCGTTATGAGTGGGATCAGTTTTGCTGCATCAGAATACTGTAGTTCATGAATAGTCGTTGTCGCACCTTCTACCGGCACATCAACCTGTTCAATTAATTCAATTATTTCAGCTGTTGTTTCTCTATTTGCAACAATAAAAAGTGAATTCAAGCGGGCCTCAATCAAGAGTTTGAATATAGGAGGTTTGCCGTTGAGGACAATGTTGGAAAACAGTTCAGAAACAGTTTTGTGTATTTCAGTAACATCATTGTGAACTATTTGCAGCAATGTGACGATTTGCTCGACTCCTTCTGGCGCAGATATATCAAGCATATCAATTAGTTCTACAATTCTACTCACATTCGATTCAACATCAATTACAATCAACATGTTCATCGGTTCGTAAACAAGCAGTGCTCCTGTCTTTGAAAAAATTGGCTGTAATGTTGACTGAATCCCTTTCAGGTCTGCGTGACGAATTGGAATAAGACGCATGACATAGTTCCCCCCCTTGGCGTTCACCTTTCCACCATCTTTTGAAATCGGTAAGCGTGAGAAACGTGCATCTGCAGCGGTCAGTATTTCCACAACCTTACTGCCCTTTTTACGTACCATAGCCAGTCCCTGACTGGCCAATATTTTTTCAAAGAAGTAAAAGGCGTCCTCTGCAGATACTTTGAAATTACGAGGAGCAGTGATGGACATTTGCCCTCGCATATTTTTTTCTTCATACACGAAAACGGTGCCGGTATGTTCTGAAATTATTTTGATGAATTCTTTGAGGATCAGTGTTTGAGGCAGATTTATTGTAACCTTTGAGCTTTTTTTCTTTTTTGCTGCTTCAATTTCTACGGGGAATGAGGCCTGAAACAGAAAGAGGCTTAAAAATATTATTCCAGACAACCGATGAAATTTACGGTATTGCTCAGATAGGATGGAAAGAAAGAAAATCATGCAAGACTAGAGAAATTAAACAGTATTTCAGGAATTACTCATTGATTTCAGTATCCAATTTGCCCGCTCCAAATCAGCAGGAGTTGTTATTTTTATATTTTGTGGTTCTCCTTCTACTGTTGAAACTTGATCACCGGTGTTTTCCACCAGTGATGCATCGTCAGTAACTAACCACTTATTTTCTATTGCCTGCTTTGAAGCATCCAGAATCAACTTAGTTCGAAATCCTTGCGGTGTCTGAGTGGCAAATAATGCGCGCCTATCCAGAACCTCCGTTTTTTCCTCAGTAATTCGGCGGATAGTGTCCTCTAAGGGCAAAACCGGAATTGCGGCATTATGTTCATGTGCCGCATCTATAATTCGATCAATTAGTTTTTCGCTGCAAAACGGCCGAGCTCCGTCATGTACCAAGACCAGTTCCGGAACTTGTTCATCATGCATAATTTTCAACAAAGCATTGTGAACAGAGTCTTGGCGACGACTGCCTCCTTCAACAAGAACAATTTCTTCTGGAATCATGTTTTCAAATATTTGACAATCCTGTGAGGAAACGGTCAAATATATCTTCCGGATTCTGGGATGCTTTATAAATGTTTCAAGGCCGATCTCAAGTATTGTACGTGTTCCTAGAGGAAGAAGCAATTTATTGTGCTTCGCTCCCATGCGTGTTCCTTGTCCTGCGGCAACAATTACAGCAACCGTATCCTGCTCAGCCATTTTGTGCTTAAGAATTTAAAGATTGAGAACATCACTACATTGACAGTATATTTTTCAAATATCTCAACTGCCTAGACTAAGAAAGTTTGGTACTAAAAGTCCAGATAAAACAGTGAAATTCTTTGACAAATCAAAATGAAGTGTATATCAGACTTGTAAAAAAGATCACACAAACTAAACTAAGTGCTAACAATTGGACAGAGTGTTTTAATAATGCAAAATAACCATAAACAATAACCAACAAACTAAAAATGTCAGAAAAAACAGCGTTTATAGGACTCGGTGTGATGGGCTATCCCATGGCCGGATTTCTAGCCAAGGCCGGAAACGAAGTCACCGTTTACAACCGCACCACTGTTAAAGCAGAAAAGTGGGTCGAGGAATATGGTGGGAAACTAGCACTTACTCCAGCGGAAGCATCAAAGGATGCAGCTTTCGTTTTTGCATGTGTGGGCAACGATGATGACCTGCGTTCCGTAACAATTGGGACTGACGGTGCATTTACAGGTATGAGTTCCGGAACCGTTTTTGTGGATCACACTACTGCTTCCGCTAAAATAGCACGTGATTTGGCTGATGCAGCCAAGCTGAAGGAATGTACATTTCTTGATGCTCCTGTTTCCGGAGGACAGGCCGGGGCAGAAAATGGTGTTTTGACCGTAATGGTGGGTGGCGATCAAGACAGTTTTGATCAAGCAGAACCGCTGATTCAGAATTATGCAAAAAAGGTCAAACTATTGGGTCCTGTGGGCTACGGACAATTGACTAAAATGGTGAATCAAATTTGCATCGCAGGACTTGTGCAGGGCTTGGCAGAGGGCATACATTTCGCTAAAGCAGTCGGCCTGGATGTTGATACAGTGATTGAAACTATTTCAAAAGGTGCAGCCCAGTCCTGGCAAATGGAAAACCGTTACAAAACCATGAACGAAGGAAAATTCGATTACGGTTTTGCCGTGGATTGGATGCGCAAAGATTTGGGAATTGCCTTAGAGGAGGCCCGTGCGAACAAAGCACATTTACCGGTGACAGCCTTGGTTGATCAGTTTTATTCCGAAGTGCAGGCACTCGGTGGGAGCCGCTGGGATACTTCAAGTTTGATTGCCCGCCTTGAAGCGATGCAGCAGATGAACAATAAATAATTTGAGTAGAAAAATTGCATAAATTTGAAGGAAAAATTCTCATTGAAGGAAAATGGCAAACTCCGGATTCAGGCGAAACATTGCCTGTAATAGATCCGAGTGACGGCTGCGAGTTTGGACGAATTGCAAGGGGTTCAGCAGTGGACATTGACCTTGCAGTTAAATCGGCGCAAAACGCAATGCAAGGTGAGTGGGGGAAAACGATTCCGGTGGAACGGGGGCGTTTGCTGCAAAAGCTGAGTAGCTTGATTTTGGAGAATGAAGACGAACTGACTGAAATGGAAGCACGTGATGTAGGGAAACCTCTTCGTCAGGCACGTGTAGATGTCAAAGCCTGTGCACGTTATTTCGAATTTTACGGCGGGGCGGCAGACAAGGTTCACGGTGAAACAATCCCCTATCTTGAAGGCTACACAGTACTAACGCTCCGTGAGCCGCACGGAGTTACCGGACATATCATTCCTTGGAATTATCCGCTGCAAATTCTTGGACGGACCATCGGTGGTGCTTTGACAATGGGTAATGCCTGCGTGCTCAAGCCTGGTGAAGAAGCATCTCAAACAGCTCTGATGGTTGGAGAATTGGCGATTCAAGCAGGATTCCCTCCGGGAGTTTTCAACATTGTTCCCGGACTTGGAGAGGAAGCTGGAAACGCATTGCTTCATCATTCCGCAATAAATCATTTTTCATTCACCGGTTCTCCGGAAGTAGGAACTTTGGTGCAGCAAGCCGCTGCCAAAAACGCAGTACCGGTAACTTTGGAACTCGGAGGAAAATCACCTCAAGTAGTTTTTGCCGATGCGGATTTGGACAAAGCTTTGCCTTTTCTGGTCAACGCCAGCATTCAAAATTGCGGACAAACCTGCTCTGCAGCAAGTCGGGTTTTGGTGGAACATTCGATTTACGAGGATGTGACAGCACGGCTTGCAGAAAAATTTTGTGCCCTTCAAGCCGGACCGGCATTCAGTGACTTAGCTTGCGGCCCGCTCATCAGTCCGGAACAAAAATTTCGCCTTGAAAAATATCTGGAAGAAGCAAAAGCGGATGGATTAAACTTTGCTGCAGAGGGAGTAATTGTTGCTGATGCTCCTTCCGGTGGGAATTATGTAAAACCGCTGCTGATCCGGGATGTTCCTCCAGATCATGCAGTTGCACAGGAAGAGTTATTTGGGCCGGTTTTAGCTGTGATGCCTTTTCAAGATGAAGAGCAAGCGGTTGAATTGGCAAACGGTACGCCTTTTGGTTTGGTTTCCGGAGTCTGGACTCAAGACGGAGCACGGCAGTTTCGGATGGCCAAAAAACTCAAATCCGGACAAGTCTTTATCAACAACTATGGTGCCGGTGGTGGCGTCGAATTGCCTTTCGGTGGAGTCAAACTAAGTGGACACGGCCGCGAAAAAGGCTTTGAAGCACTTTACGGGTTTTCTGTAACCAAAACAATTGCCATTCATCACGGAGAATAAATATGCGTCTAAATAATAAAATTGCACTTGTAACCGGAGCCGGTTCCGGATTTGGACGAGGTATTGCTGCTCGTTTTGCTGAAGAAGGAGCAAAACTCGTTGTAGCAGATATTAACGAGGAAGCGGCGAAAATGGTTGCCGGTGAAATTGGAGACAGTGCGATTGCAGTTGTTGCGGATGTTAGTAAAAATTCGGATGTAGAAGCAATGATTCAACAAACTGTTGCACAATGGGGACGGCTTGATATCCTGGTCAACAACGCCGGAACCACTCATCGGAACAAACCAATGACGGAAGTCACAGAGGAAGAGTTTGATCGGATCTTTGCGGTAAATGTGAAATCTGTATTTTTAACTGCCAGGCACGGAGTACCGCTGATGAAAGAGCAGGGACACGGTATGATTTTGAATGTTGCCTCAACGGCAGGCCTGCGTCCACGCCCGGGACTGGCCTGGTACAACACTTCCAAAGGCGCAATGATTACTGCAACCAAAGCCATGGCGATTGAACTGGCATCATTTAAAATTCGTGTCAACGCCATAAATCCTGTGGCAGGGGAAACAGGAATGCTGCATCTTTTTATGGGAGAAGACACGCCTGAAAAACGAGCACAATTTGTTTCCAGTATACCGTGGGGACGTTTGAGTCAACCGCAGGACATGGCAAACGCCGCACTTTTTTTGTGTTCCGATGAAGCAGACATGGTGACAGGTACTTGTATGGAAGTTGACGGCGGACGTTGTATTTGAAACACTGCCGCAGGATAATTACATTTTTCAACGTCAATGAACCCTGTAAAATAGCTATAAATTTTACCTTTACCAAATAAATACAAATGCTTAGTCACAAAAAAATGACAGTAGCCTGTCTTGATTTTGAAGGAGTCATAATTCCTGAAATCTGGCAAGGCCTGGCGAGACTATGTAATATTGATGACTTGAAACTGACGACCCGTGATATTGCCGATTATGATGAATTGATGCGCTACCGCTTAAAAATTTGTGACCAGTATAATCTTACACTTCGGGACATCCATAAAGTAGTGGAACAAATGGAACCGTTGGATGGTGCATTTGCATTTTTAACATGGTTGAGGCAACGTTATGAAGTTATAATTCTATCTGACACTTTTCGTGAATTTGTAGAACCTTTGATGCACAAACTTCAGTACCCGACCTTGTTTTGTCATTCATTGAAATTGGATAAAGATTTGCGAATCGTAGACTATTGCCTGCGTCAAAAAGATCAAAAACGCCATGCTGTGAAGGCGTTGAAAGCAATCAATTTTCATACAGTTGCAGTTGGTGATTCTTACAACGACATCAGTATGCTAAACGAGGCGGATCAAGGAATTTTCTTCCGGCCAACTAAAAAAATCATAACAGAATATCCGGAATTTCCTGTGACCAATGAATATGCTGAGCTAAAAATTGCACTGGAACGTTTGACAAAAGATGAATAGGAAAAAGGGTGCAAAACTCAAGGAGCGAACTGAATTGCTTTATGGAATCCAGCCTGTGTTGGGAGCTTTGCAGCACAGTAAACGTCTGCTGAATCAACTTTATCTAAAAAAGGATGCAGATTCTTCCGAGCGTCTGAGAGAAATCCGGATCCTTGCAGAAAAAATAAAGCTCCCTGTGAGCGAAGTTCCAGTTTCTCAATTGACGGTAATGTGTCCGGATGCCGTTCATCAGGGCGTGGTCTTACGTTGCGGCTTTTTGCCGTTTACCAGCATGCCTGATTTTCCACAATCGGCTGTTGCAACACAACCATTACTTGTTGTTCTTGATCAAATAGAAGACCCCCATAATCTGGGTGCAATTATTCGAACTTGTGGATTTTTTGAGGTCAATGCCGTCGTAGTTACACAAGATCACTCTTCCGGATTAACACCAGTTGCGTCCAAAGCTTCTGCAGGAGTTTTAGAGTGGTTACCGGTTATCTCTGTAACAAACTTGGCCAGGTTTCTAAATGAACAAAAAACAAAAGGTTTTTGGGTAGCCGGACTTGAAGGAGAAGCTCCTGACTGCTTTACCGATTTTTCACGAGACCGGCCACTTATACTTGTGCTGGGTAACGAAGGACGTGGAATTCGTCGTCTCGTCCGGAAGCATTGTGACTGGCTGGTAAGCATTCCGGGGAACCATGAGGTTTCCTCATTAAATGTGAGCAATGCTGCTGCGGTTGCACTATATCATTTACATACCCTGCCTCAAACCCCCTGACTAATATCCCTATTCTAATTATCTTTGATGATTTTGCAGGGAAATTGCACCACAAGAAACTCATTTGTCTATCGTTCGCAGACAATTTGCAGACTGGATGCAAATCCTTCCTTAAATTGTATGTATTTGAACACAGGAATAATTCTCTCAATTGATTTAAAAGCTTAAACCAAAAACTAAATATGCCGCGTTTTCGCCTGGAAACGGCCTTACACGTCCGGGAGCGTCTTGAAAAGCTCTATCAAAAAGCACTTGCTGAACAGGTACAGGTTGAACAGCAGTACCGTGACAGAAAACAGCTTATGGAGGAAACTTTAAACCACCATCATAAAGATTTAGATGAAGCAAAAACACAAGGTGTGACTATAAATCAACTGTTGATGGGAGACCGGTTTCAGGAAAGAATTGAAAGACAACTGGAACTCACGCAAGATCAACTAAACGAACAACTGGATATTGTGGAACTGAAACGACATGAATTGACCGTAGCCACTCAAAAAAAACGGGTTCTGGAGATTCTCAAAGAAAAAGAAATCAAAAAGTTTAGAGATGAAACGGAACGTTTGGAACGTTTGGAGGCGGATGAAATTGCCCAGAATTATCGACGATATTCTTATAATTAATATACTTTTTGCCTAATATTTACAGATTTTCATACTTAAAATCTTTTACAACATCAGGAATGTAATGAATAAATTATTAAATTTTACTAACAATTTCAAATTCTTATGTTTATTATTTATGTTTGTCATGATGGCAAGGCCCGCTTATAGCATACCAACCACCATTGACGAAATTAAACAAGTCTTTGGAGCACTGTGTGCAGACTACGGGCTTGAATTTTGTGCATCTGAACCTGATGCAGGAAAAAAGACAAAGAAACCTCACAAGTTTACTGAGAGTGAGAAAGAAATTCTGACCCGACTTGCGGAACAGCAGAGCAGATTACGTTTGAGAGCTCTGGAGTTGGACCGGAGAGAGGGGCAGCTCAAAACACTGCAGGAAGATATTCAACGTCAAGTTAGCCAGTTGGAGAAACTTCAGCAGGAAATTGAAAATGATATCAAAAAAAAGAAAAACCAAGACAATACGCATCTACAAAAAGCTGTTGCTTTGTACTCAAATATGGATGCGGCAATTGCTGCTCAATCACTTGCAAAACTTGATCGCATGATTGCTGTGAGCATCCTGAAACAGATGAAAGAAAAACAAGCTTCATTAGTACTTTCCAGTATGGGCGCAGAGGAATCTGCAAGTATTATTGAAGAAATAACAAGAAAAAAATGAGTTAGTGATTATGGAAGCAATTGGACAAAAGGCAGTTCTTAGCAGTACGGATGAGGTAATTATTTCTGATGAACTGGGTGTGAATTCCGGAGAAATGGGCGAAGAAAGGATATTCGATGTTACTTTGGACGAAATCCTTGCAGAACATCCTCTTGACGAAAGCCTGCTTGAGGGACTCCTGGAAGAGGATAGTCTGACTGCCTCACTTGCCTCAAGCATTTTGACTCAAAATCAAGCTAATCCAGAATTTGTTGAGGATATTTTTGGTACAGCAGAGTTGTCAACCATTCCAGCGGAAGTTTTGGATGACAATCTTTGGACTGAAGAAACTTATACTGCTCGATCAAAAGTTTTGAATAAATCGGAACCTTTTCCACAAGAATTGATTGAGGTCCTTGACCCAAGGGTTGTCTCAGATGAAAACACTTTTCAAAATCTACCGAGTCAGGGTGTGGCAGAAACTGGGCTCCAATCGATTTTGCAGGAATCTGATTTGGAGAATCCTGAGTCATTGCTGCAAACAGTATTTCATCAGGCAAAGCCTCCGGAAGAAGGTGCTGAATTTTCGGAGGATGATTTACAGTCTGTCATGCAGAAAAATAGAAATCTGCCAGTTCAGTCGGAAGAAGATACTGAATATTCAGTGTTGCAAAAAATATTACATCAGGTAAAGCCTCCGGAAGAAGGTGCTGAATTTTCGGAGGATGATTTACAGACTGTCCTTCAAACAAATACCGGACAACAAATTCCGATAAAAGAAAATAATTCGGTTGTACAAGGCCCAGAACCTGTTCAGGAAAATCTGGAAGGACTTCTTCAAAAG
>Ga0208064_100068_pt1 | contig 28265 bp, 20 predicted proteins | sample DeeseametaMP0145_FD_184220 | JGI IMG/M metagenome (GOLD analysis project Ga0208064, IMG submission 184220) | Marine microbial communities from the Deep Atlantic Ocean - MP0145 (SPAdes) | ecosystem: Environmental > Aquatic > Marine > Oceanic | place: West of Cape Verde, Atlantic Ocean | collected...
GGTATCTAAAGAACATGGATTTTCCTCCGAATGTTCCGGTTGCAGGTTTGCTCGGTAACGGTCAGGCTGCACTGGAATTATTTTTGGGTGGAATGTACGGTGGTTTTCAGGTTCTCCTGGCAAATCCACTGGCCGGAGCTGATATTCTGGCATATGTTCTGGAACATTCTGAATCTACTAATCTTTTTGTTGATCAACAGCATCATGAATTAGCGCAGCAGGCACTATCTCAACTTGCAGACAAACCTCAACTGATTCCAATTCAAGCTGACAACAGCACTGATTCAGAGTGGATTGGTTCGAACGAAGAATTATCAACGCCAATGCCTTGTCCGGAAGATGTTGCGCTGTTAATTTACACTTCCGGAACTACAGGGAAACCGAAAGGCGTGATTCACACGCATGAGAGTTTGCTTCAGGGAGGATGGAATACAGTTGTTGCCCACGAGTTGACTCCGGAAGACAATAGTTTATGTGTTTTACCGCTTTGTCACATCAACGCTCAAGCAGTTTCTGTGATGGGAACTCTGGTCAGCGGTTCCGGACTTGTCTTGCCTGACCGCTTTCAAGTCTCAAAATTTTGGTCTTGGATGGTTGATGAAAAATGCTCATGGTTCAGTGCAGTGCCAACGATCTTTTCCTATTTGTTGAATGCAGAGGAAGACGCGCAACTAAAAGCTAATCTGAAAAAAGTGCGTTTCGGACGTTCTTCTTCGGCAGCACTGCCGCCTGCTCTGCAAAAGGCATTTGAAGCAAGGTTTGGACTGAGCATAGTTGAAACGATGGGAATTACGGAAACTGCCGCACCGATGCTTTCAAATCCGCTTAATTCGGAATTTCACAAACTTGGTTCACCAGGAATTGCCTACGGGAATGAAGTGAGAGTTGCGGACGCTGAAGGAAAAGTCGTTTGTACAGGTGAAGAAAACGAGGTTCAAGTAAAAGGCCGGAATGTAATGCAGGGATATTTCAAAAATCCACAAGCCACCAGAGAAGCATTCACACCAGACGGTTGGTATCGTACTGGAGATCTTGGCAAGATGGATGCTGATGGCTATATTTTTATCACCGGTCGCCTCAAGGAACTTATTATTAAAGGTGGTGAAAATATAGCTCCCCGAGAAATTGATGATGTGCTTTACAGACACTCAAGCGTTTTGGAGGCAGCAGCTTTTCCGCTTCCGGATGCGGATTACGGACAAACAGTTGCCGCTGCAATTGCTACTCGACCGGGTGAGGAAGTAACTGAATCAGCTCTAAGACAATTGTGTTTGGATGCGATGGGAGCATACCGTGCGCCTTCTAAGTACTTTTTTCTCGACGAACTCCCCAAAGGACCTTCTGGTAAAATTCAACGCCTCAAACTTACTGAACGTTTCACCGACTAAACCACACCCCGCTCTGAGATTTGAATCTTATATAATGAAAGTTTCGTATTTCTTGAAAGTGATCCTGTGAATATGTTAGGATTTTTCGAGTTCAGAACGCATAGTTTTAATTTCGGGAATATCTCAAGCTTTTGCAGTAGCAAAATGAGCAGGCTTGTACTCTTCTTTGCGGATTCCATATTTACTGAGAAGTTTGTGAAGCTGCCGGGTTGTAATGCCGGCAGTCTCAGCAGCCCGGTTAATGCGTCCCTTATGTTTGGTCATCACTTCCTTAAGATACTGCTGTTCGAGTTGATCCAGACTTTTCCGACGAACTTCAGCAAGAGGAAGAGAAATATCCAATTCAACATCGGCAGTGTAGTTTTTGTCTGTGAATAACTCCTGCGGAAAACTTTCAGGTCTGAGAATGTGAGTTGTTTCAAGAATATATGCCCGTTCGATTACGTTTTCCAGTTCCCGAATATTTCCCGGCCAGGAATATTCCTGAAGAGCCTTTACTACAACCGGATCTGCATCCTGTATTTCTTTAGAATAAAGCTTGTTAAACCAGTCAATCAGATAATTTACCCAATCAGGAATATCCTCGGACCGCTGCTGAAGTGAAGGAATTACAAGAGGAAAAACACTGAGGCGATAATAAAGATCTTTACGGAAAAGACCCTCATCACAAAGTTGCTGCAAGTCTGAATTGGAAGCAGCAATAACACGTACATCAGCTTCAATTGGTGATTCTCCGCCGACACGCTGAAAAACACGTTCCTGCAAAACCTGCAGCAGTTTAATCTGCATTGCTCCGGAAATTGTATTTATTTCATCCAGGAAAATAGTCCCTTTCTGGGCACTGTCAAAACGTCCCAGTTTACGCTTTGCTGCACCCGTAAAGGCACCTTTTTCATAGCCGAACAACTCACTTTCAACCAGCGTGTCAGGCAATGCCCCACAATGTACATGGACAAATGCTTCATCTTTGCGACTGCTGTGCTGGTGAATCAGTTTTGCCACCATGCCTTTGCCGACACCGGTATCCCCCAGCAGCAAAACTGTAGTTTTTGTTGGTGCCACAGACTTAACTTTTTCAAAGGTCTGAAGCATCCGAGGGCTTCTGGTATGAACTTCTTTCAATACATCCCGATTCCAAAAATCATCCTGTACCGAATCTATTTCTGTCAGTGGCCGTCTACTTTGAATCGACACAAACTCACCCGTCTTTATCTGTTTGTTTTCCCAGCTATATTTTATTCAGGATACAACTTGTGAGAGAGATTCATTTTCGGCTACTACCCAGCCAAGCCCCAGTGACTCCATCTTTTTGAGCGAAGGATGTCCAGTCTCCACATTCCAGTCACACAAGCGATAGTAATCTTCCAAAGCTGCTTCCCACTCTTTTTCGTCCAGGACATAACCATCTGACCTGCCGCCTTCAAGTGGACGTTTGAACATCTTTTTAGGCAGTGTGTCTGATTCACGGCCTATTCCTTCTCGTGAGTTAAAAGCCCGCAGCATATTGAGGCGACGTTCACCGACTGCTAATATTTCTGTTATATCTGTATCCCAACCTGTAACAGCATTGACTACCTCAACCAGTTGATTGGCATCATAAAGTTGAAAAGAAGCTCCAAATATAAAAGCGCAGACTGAGAGACTGTCAACGGCACTGCTTAAATGCTGAGTAACCATCGCAAAGCGCATCATTTCTTCATTCAGCGCTAATTTCTCCTGAGGATTTGTCAGGCCGATCTGTTCCATACGTTCCGGATAAGCCTTATATGCAGGGTCATGCTCACTTGATTCATGATCAGCACCAAAAGGATTAGCAGCATAAATGACACTCAGACTTCGTTTTACTTGCGGCATATGCGCAGGAGCTTCCTGCCCTTTGCTGGTAATTAAATAATCTTCAGTTCCACGTCCAATAATTTCAGCAGCTTTCTGCGAACCCTCAGCCAGGATTTTACCAAAGCCTTCGCGCTTAGCAATCATTTCTGTCATTTTAACCATGGCTTCTGCACTTCCATACTTCAGCTCAATTCCTCCTGTATCTTCGGAAGTTAATTTTCCTTCTGCCCAGCATTCCATAGCCCATGAAATTGTAGCTCCGCAGGAAATAGTATCCATTCCGTACATGTTGCACAGAGCGTTTGCATGAATTATTGCATCCATGTTACTTATGCCACAATAACTGCCAAACGTAGCAAGGGTTTCGTATTCAGGACCACCATATTTTGCCTCAGTTTTGTATGGTCCTTCGTCAATCTGGGAAACTCGTTTACATTTAATTGAACAGCTGAAACATGTATCTCTTCCAAAACGATTCTGCTCATCTCTTTCATGACCACGAAGGTGGGAATCGTAAAGTGTTTTGCCATTTATTTCTTCATGTTTTTCAAAAGTTCCACTGTTGAAATTGTAAGTTGGCAAGCCTCCAGATTTATTTTGAGGGCTAGTCACGTCAGGGGTTCCATATTTCCCAAAATCGTCCATACCCGTTGGCTCAAGATTGGTTTTACCTAATTTTTGTAATTCCTTAAATTTTTCAGGGTTAGCAATAGTAGGTTTCTGTTTACCTCTAACAACTACCGCTTTCAGATTTTTTGAACCCATAACGGCTCCCATTCCAGTACGCCCGTTAGCTCGATTGCTCATGCTAATAAGTGCAGCAAAACGCACTAAATTTTCACCTGCAGGTCCAATTTGCAGAACTTCGATACGCTTATCCTCCAGCTCCTCTTTAAGTTTATCTTCAGCATCGCCAGTGGTCATTCCCCACAAATGGCCCGCATCCCTCAATTCTGCTTCACCATGATGCATCCACAAATAAACCGGTTTTGGAGATTTTCCCTTGATGATTACTGCATCAAATCCAGAAAATTTCATTTCTGCTGGAAAAAATCCTCCACCCTGTGCATCTCCGATACAGCCGGTAAGTGGTGATTTTGCGACTGAACTCAAACGACTTTGTCCAGAAATCGGAGTTCCTGTAACAACACCCGTGCACAAAGCCAGAACATTGTCAGGGCTTAAGGGCTCCACTCCCGCAGGAGTTTCTTTAAGAACGTAGTGCATTCCCATTGCGCTGCCGCCCATGTAAGTCCGATAAAACTGTTCCTCCGGTTCTTCAACCGTAATTTCACTAGTTGTTAAGTTGACATGCAGTATTTTTCCTGTGTAGCCGTAAGACATAAATTTTCTCCTATAGATTTTAGTAATTCTAAATTAAACGTTATCCACCGCTGATTACAGTAAAGACAAGTACCTCGTCTCCTTCAGATAGAACATATTCCAATCCCTTTTCCTCATCTCCATTTACTGCAACAATGACCCTTCGCTTTATTTTAAGATGGCTCAACAAATCAGCAATTGTAGATTCATCTTTGAGAATCAAAACAGACTGACCCCGTTCTGAGTCTGGAAGGTAATCCACCAATGAACCCATTAACTCAATATTAATTTTCACAATATAATCTCACTAAAGCAGATTGATTTTGCTGCCCACCTGTTAGGCTTCAGTCATTAATTCCACCCATGCAAAGGTACTTTAATTCAAGGTAGTCTTCAATCCCATATTTAGAACCTTCCCGTCCTGTTCCAGATTCCTTCACTCCTCCGAAAGGAGCTACTTCAGTGGAGATAATGCCTTCGTTTACGCCAACTATTCCATATTCGAGTCCCTCAGCGACTCTCCATATTCTGCCAATATCCCGGCTGTAAAAATAGGCGGCTAAACCGAATTCAGTGTCATTTGCCATCTCGATGGCCTCTTCTTCGGTTTCAAACTTGAAGACAGGGGCCATTGGCCCAAAAGTTTCCTCTTTGGCAACCAGCATATCTGTAGTAACTCCAGAGAGTACAGTTGGTTCGTAAAATGTGCCACCAAGTTTGTGACGATGACCTCCTGTCAGCAATTTAGCTCCTTTGGCCACAGCGTCTTTAACATGACTTTCAATTTTTTTGACAGCCGCTTCGTTGATCAGCGGTCCTTGATCCGCACCCTCTTCAAAACCATCTGCCACCTTTAAATGTTTTGCGGCATCAGCTAGCATTTTCGTGAATTTATCATAGACTTTACTTTGCACCATAATCCGGTTTGCACAGACACAAGTTTGACCGGCATTGCGGAATTTACTGGCCATTGCTCCAGGAAGCGCTGCTTCAAGATCCGCATCTTCAAAAACGATAAATGGAGCGTTCCCCCCGAGTTCCAGCGCAAGTTTTTTCACTGTTCCTGAACACTGTTTCATCAGCAGCTTACCAACTCCGGTTGAACCTGTAAAACTCAACTTCCGGACAATCGGATTTCCGGTAAATTCGCTGCCGATTCCTACTGCGTCTCCGGTGACTGTACTTAGGATTCCGGCAGGAACTCCAGCTCTCTCCGCTAGTTCGCAAAGAGCAAATGCAGAAAAAGGTGTGTCTGGAGCAGGTTTGATGACCATTGGACATCCTGCTGCCAGTGCTGGAGCTGCCTTCCGTGTAATCATGGCTGCCGGAAAATTCCAGGGAGTAATGGCTACTGTAACTCCAATCGGCTGCTTGATGACGACAATCCGTTTATCTGTAGCATGTGCTGGAATGGTGTCACCATATAAGCGCTTACCTTCTTCGCCAAACCATTCTATAAAACTTGCAGCATATGCAATTTCTCCGCGTGATTCAGACAATGGCTTGCCCTGCTCAGCTGTCATCAAACGGGCGAGGTCCTCCTGATTTTCCATCATCATCTCATACCAGCGGCGCATTATCACAGCTCGCTCTTTTGCTGTTTTGGAACGCCATTTCGGCCAGGCCGCATTTGCCGCCTCAATCGCACGTTTTGCTTCCGCTGCTCCGCAGTTAGGCACAGTACCTAAAACTTCACCGGTGGAAGGATTGGTGATTGCGGTAGTTTCACCGCTGTCAGCATCCGACCATTTTCCGTCTATATAGACCTGCTGACGGAACAAAGCGGCATCTTTCATTCCAATTGATTTTGCTGTTTCTGCTGTACTAACCGGCATAGGCAACTCCTTTTCTCTATGAAATTATAAAATTCTACCAGTAGAATCTCTATTTAGTTTTGAAAATATTACACACATTCTCCTTATAAATTGTGTGATACACAAGATTATTTTGCTTTGAGTTAAATAATTTCTGTAGTACTGTTTACACAATCTACTATTAATAATTTATCTAACATTATAATCCTCTCTGGTGTGACATTTCTTGAAAGAAATCAATGATTACTACTATCGAATTCTTTAAGAAAAAGCGGGCAGAACAGTTTGTTGTTAATCAAATGATTTTTTCAAATCCAATCAAAGACTGATGAAATTTTACTAACCTGTAAAGTATTCCGCAGTTTGTATTTGTTTAGACTAAGCGGTAATTGCACTCGTTGCGCTTAGCTTAATTGCTATGTTTGCCTTCACTAAATTTTTTTAGCTATAACCGTAGACGTGTGCTAAACTTTATTCATTTTTAACAGTACCTGTAAGTTAAGAATATCTGAAAAATTATTTTATGAATATAGCATGTATTGGTGGATGAGTCGTGGTTAACGCCTTATTAGAAGACAGAGCTAAAGTTGAAATCGAGGCTACTGCAGTAATTCCTTATAACAACCAGTAAATAAAATGGTTATTGTTACAATTTTTAAATAACCGTCTAATAAAAAGTCTGATACACACACAGTCATTTCGACAGTATGGATAACTCCTAATGATATTAGAAAGATTGCCTATACAATATTTATCACATTGCTCGAAATGAAACGGTTTTAGGTCTTTTTTTATACCGCATCAAATATAACCATATTTTAGCAATTATGTTTTATATTACTACAAAGTGTATTAATATGGTTATTTAAAAAGTGTATCATTATAATACGATATGTTTCATAAATTTTCATAATATCTAATAATTTTAATTCAGCTAATTATTTTCCAAAAAATAACCTAATACAGGTGAGAATCACAGCTCAGCAAATTGGAAAGGGAGATGAAGGATTCAAAATGGCAATGGCAACGCTGGATATTTTTCGTTCTACGGAGGGTGCGGTTGCTCTTGTTTTTGCCCGTCATGCACTTGATGAAGCCCTTGAACGTGTCAAAAGTCGGAAGATGTTTGGTTCTCCAATGAGTAATTTAAAGCTCATCCAAGCCAAACTTGGGGACATGTCACTTGATATTGATGCAAGTGCACTTCTCATTTATCGTGCAGCCTGGACCAAAGACAATAGTGCAGACAGGATTACACGTGAAGCTACCATGGCTAAATTATTTGCAACAGAAGCGGCACCAACGTGTTATAGACGAAGCTGTAAAAATTTTTGGTGAATCCGGTGTGGTTTCCGGATTCGCAGTTGAGCAACTCTATCGGGAAATCCGTGTGCTCAGGATCTATGAAGGTGCTTCTGAGGTTCAAAAACTAATTATTGCCTCGCAGACACTCAAGGATAACTAATGCATGTTTTACTGTAAATAACCTGATTTTTCAATGCCATCTGCTGTTACTTCTCCTGAAGAAGATGTTACTCTCCATTGTCCTTCTTGTGGTGAAGAAAAATTCTTATTTGTACCAATGTCCGGTAAAAACGGTGAGCGCTTTGTCCGGATTCACTGTCACAAATGTCAGGAGCATTTATTTTTTCAGAATCCGGAACTGCCCAATAATATAAAATCTCCTGAAGATATTTCCGAAAAATGGAAAACTGAGCAAATTAAGAATTTGCAACTTGAATGGGAGGAATGGTTTCGCTGGAAAAAAAGACACCTTGACAAAAGCTCCTCAAGTAAAACTCCACTATCCAAATATGCACAATGGTTTTTAGCCCTTCTGCTTGGTGGTAGTACCTTATTTTTTGTCCTGGACCGCTGGCATCTGCTTGATCCTCTTCTCGAAAATCCCGCGGCAAGACAGGAACTGATTACAGCATATGCAGAGCGCCTTCTGGAAGTTCCATGTTTTCCATCAATAATGAAAGTCAAAATTAGGACAGTACCGATTCGCTACACCAGGGAGCGACCGGTGCATAGAAATTGGATTCAGTATGGAGAAGCAGGAATATACTGGGGGGAAGAGCAAATCAAGATTCACCGTTCAAATTTCTGGTTTTTTGGCTGGCCCAAAAAAACACAATTGTTGAACACCTTGGTCCATGAGTTACGACACCGGAGCAGTCCTGGACTGGGACATAACTTAAAATTTTTCAACCTGGTTGAACGCGACACCAGTTGCGTCCTGGAATACTGGTAGGACTTACAGAATAAACCGCTTAAATTAAGGGCAGATCTCTTGCTGTAATTGGCAGTAACGAGTTTTCGACTTATATCATAATTATGGCCACTGTCATACATTGTTTGTAGTCAACCGTGTCTCAAGTCCGTTCAAAATTTAACGTCGAAAAACAAATTTTCTTTTCCAATTTGCTGGATTTTACTGAAAATTTACTCTTAACAAACAAACAGCTGTTATTTCTGTATCATCCAGAAACAGAGAATTCCTGTGTTTTTTGTTGACACTTGATACATTATTCTTTAGAATCTTTTCTTCTACTTTTCGTTAATTCAAGACTTTCTTGAATAACAAAATTTTTTTAACCTAAATTTAGGAGGTAAGATGAGGCTGGGTATTTTGGGGACACTGTCTATTGGTGTACTGCTGGTTGGTCAGGTTGCGTTGGCTGAAACAGTTAAAATTGGATTTGTGACCACACTCACAGGAGGTGCAGGTGCAATTGGGAATGATATGCGGGACGCAGTAGAACTGGCACTGGACCATTTGGGTCGTAAAATGGGAAATTCAGATGTTAAAATGTTTTATGAAGACGACACTTTCAAGCCGGCTGTCGGTAAACAGAAAACAGAAAAATTAGTTAAAAAAGATAAAGTTCATTTTGTCACAGGTTACATTTGGAGCCACGTATTAATGGCTTCCCGGAATTCGGTAGTAGGAAAAGGACCTTTTATGATTACCTCCAATGCAGGACCGGGTCCAGTGGCAGGCAAACTCTGCCACGAAGATTTTTTCTCAACGTCCTGGCAGAATGACCAAACCACAATGGCTATGGGGGAGGTATTAAACCAGCTTGGTATCAAGAACCTTTACATCATGGCACCAAATTATGCTGCAGGCAAAGGAATGGTTGCTGGTGTAAGCCGAACTTTTAAAGGTAATATCGTTGGGAAAGACATGACCAAGTTTCCGGCACAACTTGATTTTTCTGCAGAACTGGCAAAAATACGTGCAGCTAAACCAGATGCAGTGTTCGTTTTTTATCCAGGAAAGCATGGAATACAGTTTTTCAAACAATTTTCTCAAGCGGGATTGAAAGGAACAATCCCACTCTACTCAGCTTTTACTGTTGACTCATTGAGCCTTCCTCGTTTGAAGGATTTGGCTGAGGGAAGTTTGATGACACAGTTCTGGGCTCCAGACTTGGATAATGCGGTTAACAAACGTTTTGTTGCCGATTATCGAAAAAAGACCGGACGCTATCCGACTTTCTATGCAGCACAGTCTTATGACACTATCATGCTGATTAACAGTGCTGTAACAGCAGTTGGTGGTAATATGTCAAACAAAGATGGAATGCGGACTGCCATGCGAAAAGCTAATTTTCCATCAGTACGCGGTCCGTTTAAATATGGAAATAACCATTTCCCAATTCAGAATTTCTACCTGCGAAAAGTAATTAAGGATGCTGAAGGGAATTACACCACAACTATCATAAAAACAGTTTACACCGACCACCAGGATCCTTACGCAAAAGATTGTAAGATGTCCTGGTAGTTTGTTTCTTTCCAGTTGGAGGAGGTACTTGTGTTCCTCCTCCTCTCCGTCTTTCCTTCCACACTGTCACAACACTAGTAAAAGGTTCTGGTGAACTGGACCCTGCTTTTGGAGCAAACCCTGAACGGGTTTCAATTTGGAATTTTACTATTTCTACTGGCAGCAGGCCTGACCCTGATCTTTGGCATCATGGACCTGATCAACCTCGCACACGGGTCGCTCTACATGATGGGGGCCTATTTCGCAGCAACTTTCATAAAATGGACAGGTTCATTTCTCCTGGGCGCTATTTTGGCAATTCCTGCCTGTATGGCATTTGGCATGATCGTAGAAATGATTGCACTGCGTACACTTTACACCCGTAATCATCTAGATCAAGTCTTGGCCACATTCGGACTCATCCTTTTTTTTAATGAATTTGTCAGACTAATTTGGGGACCAATCGGTTTGGACATTCCACTTCCTGAGGTACTAAACGGCAGTGTAGAGCTTTTCCTGGGAATTCGCTATCCTGCTTTCCGCCTGGTTATCATTGCAGTTGGAATCCTGGTTGCTTTTTTACTCTACCTGCTTGTATCACGTACAAAACTGGGTATGTTGATTCGTGCTGGAGCAAGTAATCGGAAGATGGTAGGTGCACTGGGAGTTAACATCAATTTACTATATACTTTTGTTTTTGGTCTGGGAGCTGCGCTGGCTGGTTTAGCAGGTTTAATGGCAGGACCAATCATGACTGTTGAAATTGGAATGGGTGAAGGAATTTTAATCATTACTTTAGTTGTGATTGTAATTGGGGGAGTCGGTTCCATCAAGGGTGCCTTTGTTGCTGCTTTGTTGGTGGGTTTGATTGATACTGTCGGCCGCTCCTTTCTTCCCGATATCTTAGGAATATTTTTTTCCAATGATGTGGCCGATACTGCAGCACCCGCTATTTCCTCTATGTTGATCTACCTCTTGATGGCACTAATTCTGGCCTTCAAACCTCAGGGACTTTTTCCACCAAGAGGTGCCTAGATGAAATGGTCTCCACGAATAATTTTTATAGTTATTTTAATGCTTGGTTTAGGTGTTGTTCCACTGCTTGCAGACTATTTTGGTGAGCCGTTTTACACAGTAATGTTTTCCAGGATGCTTATTCTTTCGATTGGTGCAGTCAGTCTGAATTTAATTTTGGGCTTCGGAGGAATGGTCAGCTTTGGACATGCAGTTTATTTAGGAATAGGTTCATATATGGTTGGCATTGGAACCATGCATGCCGTTGAGGATGGAATTGAATGGATGGCTAATGGTTTCCTTCAAATTGCACTTGCAATTGTGTTTTCAGCCCTGGCAGGGTTGGTGATAGGAGCAATTTCACTCCGGACTCGTGGAGTATATTTCATTATGATTACACTGGCCTTTTCGCAGATGTTGTATTACGTGGCAGTAGGTAACGAAAAATACGGCGGGGATGACGGTTTAAGTCTATACATGCGCAGTGACTTTAATGGTTTGATTGATATTTCAAATGATAATTCACTCTATTACCTGAACTTTGTCTGTTTGCTGCTCAGTTTGTATCTTTCACACAGGTTAATCAACTCTCGTTTTGGAATGTTGATTCGTGGTGCAAAATCAAATGAACAACGTATGCGCGCCATTGGCTTCCCGGTTTTTCGATATCAGCTTGTCGCTTTCGTAATTGCCGGAACAATTTGTGGAATAGCAGGTGTTTTATCTGCAAACCAGACTGAATTTGTTAATCCGTCTGTTATGCATTGGACCCATTCCGGAGAATTGATCATCATGACAGTTTTGGGGGGATTGGGAACTCTTTTTGGCCCTGTAATTGGTGCAGTTGCTTTCCTTTTTTTGGAGGAATTTCTTTCTGGAATCACAGAATATTGGCAATTATTTTTTGGTCCCATGCTGGTTCTGGTTGTCATTTTTGCACGTGGCGGAATAGACGGAATGCTTGTGGGACTTGATCAATGGTGGAGCAGAAACTCTCCTGTTAAGAATGAAGAGGTTGATTAAAATGTTAAAAGTAGACTCACTTTTCAAATCCTTTGGTGCTTTATTGGCTACAGACAACCTCTCGTTTCAAGTAAAGAAGGGGGATATACATGCTATTATAGGTCCAAATGGTGCGGGAAAAACTACTCTGATTGGTCAATTGACTGGAGAAATTGAATCTGATTCCGGAAGCATTTTGTTTGATGGAAACAATATTTCGGGAGTCCCGGTACATCTTCGTTCAGCACACGGTCTGGCCCGCTCCTTTCAGATAACCAATATTTTTCATGACTTGACAACTTGGGATAATGTTGCTCTTGCGGTTCAGGCTCATGCCGGACATTCTTTCCATTTTTGGAAAAACGCCAGTAAAGAAAGGGAGCTTCGACAGCCAGCACTAGAATTTTTAGGTATTGTTGGTTTGGAAAAACGGGCAGGATTTATAGCCGGACTGCTTTCTCATGGGGAACACCGTCAGTTGGAAATTGCAATGGCTCTGGCAACAAATCCCAAAATGTTACTGTTAGATGAGCCAATGGCAGGAATGGGACCCAAAGAATCTCTGGCAATGGTTGACATTCTTATTAAATTGAAACATAAACTTACGATTCTGTTGATTGAACATGATATGGATGTTGTATTCACACTGGCAGACAGAATCACTGTTCTGGTCAATGGCAGAGGAATTGCGACTGATACTCCTGATGCAATCCGGAAAAATCCGGAAGTCATAGCAGCTTACCTTGGAGAGGAGAGTTATCATGCTTGAACTTAAACACCTGGAAACCTCTTATGGACAAAGCCAGGTGCTGTTTGGTGTGGATCTACAGGTAAATGAACGAGAAGTAGTAACTTTACTTGGACGTAATGGAATGGGTAAAACGACTACAATTAATTCAATTATGGGGATGGTGAGAGCACGTTCCGGAGAAATTAATTTTGAAGGCAATCAAATACGTGAATGGCCTGCACACCGTGTTGCTCAATCCGGAATGGGATTGGTACCGGAAGGGCGTCAAATTTTTCCCAATTTGAACGTAATTGAAAACTTAGTCGCAACTTCAGCAAATCGTTTCAAGAACAAGAATCCTTGGACACTGGATCGTGTCTTCAATCTGTTTCCTCGTCTGCTGGAACGTGCTAAAAACATGGGCAACCAGCTTTCAGGTGGAGAACAGCAAATGCTGGCCATCGGCAGAGCTTTAATGACAAATCCCCGCCTCTTGATTTTGGATGAAGCCACAGAAGGTTTAGCTCCGTTAGTTAAAATGGAAATTTGGGAATGCCTGAATGGCTTAAAAACTTCAGGTCAGTCGATTCTTGTCGTGGATAAAAACATAGAAGCTCTCACTCACCTAGCTAATCGACATTACATCATGGAAAAGGGGAAAATTGTCTGGTCTGGTGATTCTCCGGCGCTAATTGCAGATAAGGAGATCCAGCATCGATATTTGGGGATTTAAAACAGCTTTTTCAAACCCGTTCGCTGACGCCTCCATGCGCCATTGCCTACGGATTACTGCTGTTGCAGGAGCTGCAGCACGTTTTGAGGTAATTGATTTGCTTGTGCCTGCATGGATTGACTGGCCGACAGAAGAATCTGGTTACCAGTTAATTTTGACATCTCTGCGGCCATATCAGTGTCTCTTATGATTGACTCTCCACGGCTAATGTTTTCTTCTGCAACTCTGAGCGAATTTAGATTGCTTTCAACTGTGTTTTTCTGGAAAGAACCAATTTCTCCTCGCAAAGCAGATATTTCGTCAATTGCCTTCTCAATAAGTCTGCCTGAGTTATCAGCACCTTGTTTACTGGTCAAGTCGATATCAAATAAACTTCGAAAACCGCTTTCATTTTCCACACCCAGTGCCAAGTTATTAGTGCGAATGTTTTTTAATGAAAAGCCTTGATCCGTACCAGGTTTTGTTCCGAGACCAACATTCTTGGTCTGTTGCGATATGTGAACATAGCCTTCTATTATTGGATTACTTGGAGAACCCACGATTTCTTCCTGGGTCTCTTCAACAAATTCTGTTCCTACGACTTCACCTTGCTCATTTTTGACAGGCACTTCTTTGAGTCCAATAGAACGATCATATTGTATGGTTATTCCCTGTGCAGGAGAAGAACGTTTGATTGAAGTCAGGAATTGTCCTTTCCCATTCGTAAAACTGTCACCAATTTTTCCGGATACATCCAAGCCCGGTATTGATGATTCAGCAACATTGGACTCTTTTGTCAGCAAACCTGAAATATTAGTGGTGAGCGAAAAAGTAGGGGAAGCACCAAAATCTTTGTGTCGGATATAAAATGTGTTTTCTGGTGTTTCAAAGGCCTCCAAAGCTAAACCACTTCCTTCAATTGCTTCGTTAATGGAATTGATAACAATCGCTCGAATATTTTTCGAAGCCTCCTCTGCGGGAAAGCGTGAAGAATCTTGCTTATAGTTTGATAAAACTTCTTCAATATTTTCTTTAACTTTCCCAAACCTTGTGTCGACTTCAACGTTGCGGCCACCTTCACTGAGCAATATTTTAACTCCTTCACCTATATTTTGTACTGTCAACGGTACAGAGCCTCTTATATATGGTTGCGTTGCTACCTGTGTAATATCAACTTCATATCCCTCCATCGGGGAAGCTTCAGTCCAAGTTTCAGCATTAACGAAACGTATGTTATTGCCTACGGAAGCACCATTTGCACCCATGCTACCATCAAGTAATATTCTACCGTTGAACTCGGCTGTTTTCACAATTCGATCTAAAGTGCTAAGCAAGTTTTCCACTTCATGCTGATCTGCAGCCAACATTGAATCATCGTTAACTGCTTCGTTTGCAGCGTGAACTGATAATTGCTTCAAACGAATCAATATGTTGCTGACCTCACTCAGGGCCCCCTCGGCAGTTTGAAACATGGCAATAGCATTTTCATTGTTGCTGTAAGCCTGCCTCAATCCCGCAATTTGTCCTCTCAATCTTTCTGAAGCTATCAGCGAAGCCGGACCATCAGCGGCACTGTTTATCTTTGTCCCGGAACTCAATTTTTCAATTGAGCTTCTAACGTTTCTTAAATTGTTGTCTGAGTGCCGTAATGTATTCAAAGATGTTGCATTACTTCGAATTCTCATTTTGTTCTCCCATATAAAGTTAGGCTTCTGCGTTGAAACTAACACAATGTTTCAGCTAGCAGATAAAACCCTTGTCTTGCTTTTCGGCATTCTTAAAAAAAACTTTAAAGTAATTATGAAATTTTTGTTAGTGCAGTTAATTTTCACCGGCTTATGGCATTAGCTGAACTGTGATTCTGTCTGCCAGCAACATTCCTTTGGGCGTCAAACACAAGTGCTGACTTTCCCAAAATGCACGTCCATCATCGCAAAGTTCTTGAACAAAATTTAACTGTTGATTTTGCAAATGCAATCCATAGCGCGTCTGCCATTCTTTAATATTAATTCCTTCACACTGACGTAAACCGAGCATCAAAAATTCAACTGCCAGTTGTTTTCCTGAAAGTTGTTCTATAAATTCAGTTGGCCATGTATTTTGTCCAAGATGCTGAAGGTAAGTCCTGATAGAACGAACATTGCCCCAGCGTGTTTGCCTATGGTATGAGTGTGCTCCAACTCCAAATCCCAAATATTCTTGACCAGACCAGACCAGCAAATTTTGTCGGCCTTCCTTAGTTTTTTTTGAAAAGTTAGAAATTTCATACTGAAACAGTCCTGCCTTTTCCAGATTGTCTGTCGCCCACAAATACATTTCCTCAAATTGTTCCAGATGTTCATGTTCCCAGTTCCGGATTTGAGGATTATTACCAAAAGGCGTCCGTTCATGAATTTCAAGGCCATACAATGAAATATGGGAAGGTTCGTATCTCAGTGCTTCCTCGACATCATTTTTGAACATAACAATACTCTGTTCGGGAATACCAAACATCAGATCAAGGTTCCAGTTATCAAATGATGAGTTTGTTATGACTGCAATTGCATTACGTAGATCTGCAACAGTATGACAACGTCCCAACTTCTGAAGAGTTGAAGTCTGGAAACTCTGTCCTCCCAAACTGAGCCGATTGACACCAATATCTGCAAGTCCACTGAGATATTCCGGATTTACATCATCCGGATTCATTTCAAAAGCAATCTCTATTTGATCAGACCAGGGAAAATTTTCACGGACTTTTGTAAGTAACACTGACACTTCCGGTATAGTTAGACAGGAAGGGGTACCTCCCCCGATATAAATTGATTTGAGCAAAATCTGCCCAGAAAGTTTTTCTTCATTCTCTTTCCGTTCCATGTCTTTCAGCATTTCTGCACGTCGGTCAATTTCGCCTACCATACCCCGAATATATTTTTCATGTATTTTTGCTCGATCACGACGTACCGTAAAGGAGCAAAACGGACAAATCGTGCGGCAAAAAGGGATATGAAGATAAACCGCTGGAATCGGACTACGTTTTTTTTGCATTGTTTCGGATAAATCCAATTTATTTTACTTTATATATCAGATAACTAATTGTTTATGTTTGATTTAACAGAAGATATTTTTTATTGATTTTCTGAACCAGATAAATTACATTATGATACCTGCATATTTATTATATTTTTTGTCATGCAGCCTTTGTTTCAAATGTACTCACATATGGTTGCAGTTCTCAAGTAAATTCAAGCATTTATCCGTTTATATTGTTGATATAATTATCATTATATATCACTTAGAATACCGGGAATTGTATTTTATCTATAACTTGAGAAACACTAAACCAGCAAAATAAAGAACTTTATGATGTAACTGATTGCTTATTTTTCTGCTTTGGCTCTACGGCAATAGAATTTTCATGTTTTTTGCATAAACAAAGCAGAAAAAAAGTACAAATTCAACCTGCAATTTTTACCAGTTTTAGTATACTATTTTTAGAATACACCATGGATTGGTTAAACTTAAAACTTATTTTAGAATACATATCAAGAAAAGGCATCTATGAAAATTAAGCGCCTGTTCACCATGGAAGGTGAAAGTCCGTACGGATCAATAGAATTTGAAAACCGTGCTTCCGTTATCCGGAACCCGGACGGTTCAATAGTCTCCAAGTGGGATAATGTGTCTGTACCAAAACATTGGTCACAGGTCGCCACTGACATCCTGGCACAGAAATATTTTCGCAAAGCCGGCATACCAAAGCACTTGAAATCCGCAAAAGAAAAAGGAGTTCCTGACTGGCTGCAACCCTCTCTTTATGACCAGGCTAAGGCTGATCAGGAAGCTTCAGAGGCAGATTCTTCAGCAGTTGATACTACCGTTTCGGAAACCGATGCGAGAGAAGTTTTTCATCGGCTTGCCGGTTGCTGGACGTATTGGGGTTACAAACACAACTATTTCGACACAGAAGAAGATGCGAGGGCATTTTATGACGAATTATGTCATATGCTGGCCAATCAAATGGCTGCACCAAACTCTCCTCAATGGTTCAATACCGGACTTAACTGGGCCTATGGTTTGAACGGACCAGCACAAGGACATTTTTTCGTAGATCCAAAAACAGAAGAAGTAATGCCTTCTAAAGATGCATACACACGACCACAACCACATGCATGTTTCATCCAATCAGTGAAGGACGATTTGGTACGAGATGGCGGCATAATGGATTTGTGGACCCGTGAAGCCCGTCTATTTAAATATGGTTCAGGAACAGGTTCTAATTTTTCTGATTTGCGCGGTGATGCAGAGCCGCTTTCCGGTGGTGGTGTTTCTTCCGGACTAATGTCATTTCTTAAAATTGGAGATTCAGCTGCGGGTGCCATCAAGTCCGGTGGTACAACACGTCGTGCAGCTAAAATGATCTGTCTGGATGCAGATCATCCTGATATTGAACAATTTATTAACTGGAAAGTTCAAGAGGAACAAAAAGTTGCCGCTCTGGTTTCGGGTTCCAAAACGATAAAAAGGCTGATCAAAGAGTTGTTTGAAGCAATTCACGGCTGGGAGAATGAGTCTGAAAAGTTTGATATAGAACTTAACAAAGATCTGCGCTCTGTTGCCAAAGCTTCCCGTTTGGCATCTATGCCTTTCAGCTACGTGTACCGCATAATCCATTTATCCAAACAGGGATATACTGGAGTATTGTTTGATGAGTTCGATACTGATTGGAATTCTGAAGCATACCAAACAGTTGGAGGGCAAAACTCTAATAATTCTGTTCGCTTGAATAATGCTTTCATGCAAGCAGTTGAACAGGGCAAAGACTGGAATCTCTACTGGCGAGTTGAAAAGGTCAAAGCAGAAAAAGAAGGCAGAGAGCCGGTTCCTTGCAAAAAACTAAAGGCTACCGAACTTTGGGAAGAAATTGCATACGCAGCCTGGGCTTCTGCGGATCCTGGAATTCAGTTTGACTCAACAATCAACGAGTGGCACACATGTCCGGCTGATGGTCCAATTCGGGCATCTAACCCATGCAGTGAGTACATGTTTTTGGATGATACAGCCTGCAATTTGGCTTCGTTGAATTTGCTTCAGTTTCGAGATCCTAAAACGGGAGAACTTGATATTGTAAAATTGCGTCATGGTTCAAGAATTTGGACAATAGTTCTGGAAATTAGTGTTTTGATGGCACAATTTCCAAGCAGAAACATTGCAGATCTCTCTTACGAGTTCCGCACTCTTGGCTTGGGTTACGCCAATATGGGGACATATTTAATGGTTAACGGTATTCCTTATGATTCTGCAAAAGCCCTTGCTATTTGTGGTGCCGTGACTTCCATTATGCACATGACTTCTTACGCAACTTCTGCTGAAATGGCGAAAGAGCTTGGTACATTTTCCGGCTACGAAAAGAACAAGGATAATATGCTGCGGGTGATCAGGAATCATCGGCGGGCTGCATTTCGTGCACCGGATAGTGAATATGAAGGATTGACCATCAAACCGGTTGGAATAGACAGTCAGCACTGTCCTCCAGAACTGCTGAAGGCAGCTCAACAAGATGCCAATACGGCCCTAAAACTGGGAGAAAAACACGGTTTCCGTAACGCACAGGTCACTGTGATTGCACCAACTGGAACTATCGGTTTACTGATGGATTGTGATACTACCGGAATCGAGCCGGACTTTGCTTTGGTTAAGTTCAAGAAACTTGCAGGCGGCGGTTATTTCAAAATCATTAACAATTCGATTCCACCGGCTTTATATAAACTTGGATATGACGACTCGGAAGTTACTGACATTGTACACTATATCAAAGGGCACGCACGACTGGACGGAAGCCCCTGCATCAATGCAAACATTTTGCGTACCAAAGGATTTACGAGCGAGGTCCTAAAACGCATTGAAGAGCAATTGCCTACTGCATTTGATATCAGCTTTGTTTTTAACATGTATACTCTTGGTGAGTCATTTTGTAAGGAAACGCTGGGATTGAGTGACGAGCAACTGGGAGATTTTGACTTCAGTATTCTCAAGCATCTCGGGTTCAGCAGTAAAGAAATTGAGGCTGCAAACGATTATATTTGCGGAACAATGACAATTGAGGATGCTCCGCACATCAAACCGGAACATTACAGCGTTTTTGACTGCGCAAACAAATGCGGTCGAAAAGGTAAACGTTTTATTGCTCCAGAAGCGCACATCCGCATGATGGCAGTGGCCCAGCCTTTTATTTCCGGATCCATCTCCAAAACTATCAATATGCCAAATGAAGTTAATATCACTGATATTAAAGAGGCTTTATCCTCTTCCTGGCATTACGGATTGAAGTGCAACGCGCTATATCGCGACGGTTCCAAACTTAGTCAGCCACTTAATGTGAATGTGGAGGAGTACTTGTGGGACGAAGATGAGGTTGAAGGGGATATTGCTGCTGAAAAACCGGAACAAGTCCGGATTGCGGAAAAAATAATTCACCGCTACATAGCCAAACGCAGAAAATTACCACACCGTCGCAGTGGCTACACTCAAAAAGCGGTCATCGGAGGGCACAAACTCTATCTGCGTACCGGTGAATATGAAGATGGTACAATAGGCGAAATTTTTCTTGATATGCACAAAGAGGGAGCCGCTTTCAGAAGCTTGATGAACAGCTTTGCAATTGCAATTTCACTGGGCTTGCAGCATGGTGTACCACTGGAAGAATTTGTGGAAGCCTTTATTTTTACACGTTTTGAACCAAACGGTATGGTTTCTGGAAATGACTCAATCAAAATGAGTACATCCATCATTGATTACATTTTCCGTGAACTTGCAATTTCTTACCTTGGTCGCAACGATCTGGCTCAGGTCAATGCTGACGAGTTACAAGCCAGTGCAGTACATACACAAAATGAGGATCAACCCGAGTTTGACAATGAACAAGTAGTTTCGGAGAGGACTCTCAGCACTGAAGAAAGTCTGGCCTTTCTGGAACAGAAGGAAAGCGATTTTGAAGGAGTAGATTTTGCTCTGTTAAAAAATTCTGATCCAAAACCGGAACAGGTACATGCTGAATTTACTGGCAATTCAGATTTTGCTACTGATACATCGACAGAAAGTTGGGAGACACAGGAACGTTCCAAAACAACCCTTGTTCAAGAAGCACGAATGAAGGGTTATGAGGGTGAAGCCTGTCACACCTGTCAGCAGTTCACTATGGTACGTAACGGTTCATGCCTCAAATGTGCTTCCTGTGGAGCAACCAGTGGTTGTTCATAAAATATCAGCAGTATTGTAGCCGTGAGCAAAAACAGCTCTTCTATTTCCTGTCAAGCAACGGCCTTAAAATTTTACGCTAATGAAAACTTTGGACTGCGGGTTGAGGTGTTAATCTCAGCCTGCAAATCTAAAAATTCATGTCTCACCTTTTAGTGACCCCACCTTCACACTTATATAAAAGTCCGCAACGTGGAATTGCTTTGTTGATCACGCTGGTTATTTTGGCCCTGCTTGCCGTTTTCATGACAGAGTTTTCTTTTGAAACAAAACTCGAGACAAGGGGTATCCAAAATTACCAAGCTTCATTCAAAGCCAGGAATGCTGTCAAATCTATGTTTAAGGCTGTACTGGAAGGGTTGAAAGGTCAAAACGAGGTTAAATTTTTTCGAGTCTACTTACAGGGATTACAGTATAATTTTAGTGAATTTTCTGGAAAGGACTGCACTCTTTTAAATCCCTGCAAACCTGTAAAATTAATTGCAGGAGTAATTGCTGATTTTCCTGATGTAATTTTTTATACACCATATATTCGTCCGATTGATCATTTGTTCAATTTGAATCGAATCCGGAAGAACAATCCTGGAACACCGGAAGATTTAGATTTGCGTAACCAGTTTGTTAATATACTAAAAAATATGAAATCTGTGTCCGGTCAAGTCTCTTTGGAAAATTCTTCCATCGACAGAATTTATGCTGCCTTGTTCGATTGGACTGATGGGGACCAGGAACCATATGAAATGATAGGAATAGAACACTACCAGGATTTGCAAACTGAATATGAAATCAAGAATCAAAAGTTGGATAAACTTAGCGAAATTCTGCTGATTGACGGTATTGCTGAAAGCGGAATTCCTTTAGATAATTCTCAATCTGGACCAGGAAACTGGAAAAAATATTTTACGGTTTTTCCAGTCGAAAATAGGGCAGAAGGTTTTGAACAACCACGTATAAATGTCAACCTTGCAACAGAAAATGAGATTGTTGATTTTTTGATGCAGTTTGAAGATCAAGCTGATAGTAGTAGCTCCCAAACATTTATAACAAAAGCTATAGAAATAGGGTCTACACTAAAATTAATAACCAGTGGAGAAAAAGGTAAAACATACTATTCAAATTCTGAAATACAAAAATCTTTGGATTCAAGTCCTGCAACTTCTGATTTGCCGGTTGTCGCCAAGCAATTCTTCATTCCTTTCAGTAATTGGTATGAAATCAACCTGAAAACCGAAATCGAAAATGTACAAGCAGAAGTGAATGCGTTTGTGTCGGTGAACAGAAAACCTGACCATTCTGTTGAAAAGCTTATAATCCACGAATTTTTGTTGCGCTAAATAACAATGTCTGAAAATATTGGCAGTCACATTATACGTCTGAAGGAAATCGATTCAACAAATTCATACCTGAAAGACAAAAGTGAACTGCTGCAAAGGCACGGATTGGTCGTGATTGCAGAAATGCAGATTTCGGGACGTGGAAGAGCCGGCAGAAAGTTTACTTCTGTAAAAGGAAATAACGTAACTTTTTCCGTAGTTTTGCACCCAAATTTGCCACTTGAAGAGATTCAAATATTTGCTTTATTAGCAGGAGTGGCTGTAGCTCGTGTTCTTGAAAATTATGTCAAAAATATCCGACTTAAATGGCCCAATGATGTACTGGTAAACGAAAAGAAAATCTGTGGAATATTGCTCGAAACAATCAATATCCCCGATCATAGTTTTCCTGTCTTAATCATGGGAATCGGTTTAAACACAAAAGGCTGTCCTAATGATTATCCTGAAGAATTACAGAATATTGTGACGACAATAGAGTCTGAAATGTCACCAATTTCAGACATATCATCTAAAACTGAAACAGCACCAGCTCTTAATAATGAATCTATTTTTCAGCAGCTTCTGCTAGAATTAGATAGCTGTCTGGAAAAATTCAGTCTAGTCTCTGCTAACACACAAAATTCTGATAAAACAACCTCAGGTCGTTCCTCATTGCTGCAGGAATGGTTGCAGCGGGCTAAGGCATTAGGCAGGAAGGTTTGTAGTTTGAATAACGTAGAAGAACGAGTAAAAGACTCCGGAACAGTTGGTATCATTGAGGGTTTGACAAGAGAAGGTTATCTGCAAATACGGACAGATTCTGGTCAAATACTGACACATGTTTCAGGAGACATTTTTGATATGAAAAGGTAAATTAATGATTCTAGCTGCTGACATAGGTAACAGTGACATAGTTCTTGGTATTTTCAAAGATTCTGAATTACTGCAGAATTGGCGCTTGCATACTGTTCATCATCAGAGTGTAGATGAATATGAAATGCTGGTTCGGGGTATGCTTTTCGCATGCGATTTCAGCTTGGAAGACGTAGATGGAGCAGTTCTTAGTTCTGTTGTTCCTGAACTGACAAATGTTTTTCTTAATCTAATCGAAAATTTGGTTGGTCAACCGCCTATAATAGTAAACAGCGATCTGAATTTTGGCATTGAAATCAACACTGAAATACCTGCAAAAGTTGGCCAAGACAGACTTATTAATGCCCTTGCTGCATACCAGCAATATAAAACTTCGCTGATAATTATTGATTGCGGAACAGCCACAACTTTGGATGTAGTCACTGCAGAAGGGAGCTTTGAAGGAGGAGTGATTTGCCCAGGATTGTTAATATCAGCCGAAGTATTATTTTCCAGGGCAGCCCAACTTTTTCAAGTAAATCTTGAAATTCCAGAAAATTTAATAGGTAAAAATACGACAGATAGCGTTAAGTCCGGCCTCATTTATGGTTATGGTGGTATGATAGATTCGTTGATTGACAAATTAGCGAAAGAAATTGTACAAATGGACCAGCCTTATCCTACTGTTGTTATTACAGGTGGTTTAGCGAAAAAATTATTACCGATTCTGCCTGAAGTTATTTTTCATGATGATTTGACTTTACGTGGTTTATACCTTTTTCATTTGATGAACAAACCCGTTGAAAATGGAAAAGAGCAATAATGCACAACCATTTTTGATAGCTTCTCTGAAACTAACAAACCAACCAGATATACGATCAACCACTGATATAAAGAGATCTCAGAGGAATGTTTTATAAAAAAGTTTTCTGTATCTTTAGTAGATCTGTGATGATTATGTGACAAAATCTAATTTTTACGACTACATAACTTAATCAATTCACCAAACAACATTCCAACAGAAAATGAGATATGTCTGAAGAAAAAATTGACGGACTTGAAGGACTGGATGATTTTGGTGACGATTTTGGTGAACAACTCGACTCTTTCATGGAAAATGATGGAGAAGATGAGGGTGATAGTGAATTGGATTCATTTTTCGAAGATCTTTCTACAATCGATGACCTGGAAAGTGATGATAATAGTGAAAGTGAAGAAACCAAAAATGATGACAACGAAGATGACCAAAACAATGATGAAGACGATGTTCAGGTAGATGACCATAACCATGATGATGACGATGTTCTGGAAGAAGATCATAACCTTGGTGATGATGATCTGGACGAAGTTGATGATGACGATGGTCTGGGAGATGAGGAAATAGATGACGACGAAGAAAAGCAGGAGCAAGAATCAAAAAGGAAAGCAGCCTCCAAAGGTTTTCCGCTAAAAGCGGTAATTCTATCCTGCGTATCCGGTTTGATTTTGGGCTCCATCACGATTGCAGTTCTATATTACTTGGCCACTCCTTCTGAAACTCAATCGCCTGAAACAGTGTTAGAACCTCCTCCAAAACCCCCTCCTGTTGCAAAACTCAGCAAACCTAAACCTAAAAAGTCAAAACTTAGGACCAAAACAAATAAATACAGTTATTACATACAGGTTATTTCCTGTATCTCCCATGAATGTGTAAATGAAAGTAGCCTTCAATTACAAAGCCTTGGCTATAAAACACGTGTCCGGACTTCCAGTGAAAGTTCCGGTATAGCCGAAGTGATATCAACAAATGTTTTGGGAGAAGAAAAATCAGCAAAAATTGTAAAGAAAATTAACTCCGACAAATCTCTGGCAGGATACGCTTATCGTAAATCGATAAAAAAAGGGTTCCAGGTTTCCCTAGGTTTATTTCCAGAACTGGAAACGGCTAATAGAGTAAGAACATACTTAAATCAAGCTTTTAAGAATCAGATTTTTTTTAAAATACAACGTACTACACAAAAAATACTTTTTCAAAAAGTTCAAATTGGCGGGTTAAAATCAAAAAAAGAAGCTGAGAAGTTGCGCAAAAGACTGAAACAAAACAACCCTGATTTTAGAGGAGCTTTTGTATTTTCAGTAAAAAATAAATAATAATGACTGATATTTAGATTTTGACTAAGTAAGACTTTCCTGATATTTAGGTACAGTTTGGCACTAAGTCTATTCAATGGACTGTTGATTTTAGTTTGCTTTTTAATTTTATTAGAATAGAGTTTATTATCAGGATTTTTCAAATACTTTAATTTAAAGGAGCATAAATGGGACTGAGTTGGACGATTGTATTCAGTGTTTTGGTAATTGGATTCATAATTATTCCAGGAATAGTTTTTTTGACTAACATCAGTCGAATTCGCAAAGAGTAAGTACGGTTAATTTCTGTCATTATAAAATCGGAAATACCTAATTCGCCTTTTCCAGGACTCGGGAACTCTTTTCTTTCAGCCTTCCCATTGAATGATTTGAAGGCACCCCACCCTTTCGAATCTCATCGGAAAATCACACAGCAGGAGCTGCCGCATTTCTAGCAGCTAATTTTCTTTGAGTTTTACTTTGAAAAATAGACTCAGTTTAATAAGAGCAAATGGCAGCACTATGTTGTTTTGTTTGCTGCCTGAAGTCTGCCTCCCGTTTTTTTTATTATTGTTTTCTCTAAGTCCGCTTTTCGCAAAAAGGAATTCTCCATTTTCCAACCAATTTCCACCTCACTCATTGCAGGGTTTTTACTCAGCAAAACAATCGAAAGATAAACCGGCATTTTCTGTCATTAAAGGCAGCTTTGCAGTAGTTTCTGCTACAGCATTAAATGTTCGTTCCGGTCCACGTACTAAGAATCCTGTGCTAAAGGTGATCCTTAAGGACACACATATTTTACCCCTGTCTTCACCAAAACATGAATGGCTCAAAATCCGTATCCCAAAAGGCATAAAAGGATGGGTAGCCAAAAAGCATGTAAAGATTTATATGCCAAAACCTTTGTCTGTTTTCAAAGTAAAACCAGCCTCTATGCACTTCACATCTCTGCTGGAAGCAAGTATTAGCCGGTACATGGAAGAAATGTATATACAAAAAAGATTGAAACCAGTAGACAAATTATTTATCGTTGTTGAAGACCTGACAACCGGATCTTATGTGGTATCTATTCGTCCAAGACAAAGTGTAAAATCAGCAAGTACGATTAAGGTCCCAATACTTCATGCTTTTATGATTCAGCGCTTTCGCGGGAACATAAAAGAACCTTCGAAGTATGAACGGCAAATTGAGGAAATGATTCGATTCAGCAGCAACCCAAGTACAAATACCATTATCAAATTGTTAGGCGGCCCCAAAATAATCCAGGATTTACTGAATGAAACAAAAATATACAAAGAACTGAAGTTGGCGGAAGCTATTCCTGAAGATGGACGGACCTATCAAAATAAAATATCTGCAGCAGATTTAAATCAAATTTTTGTTAATATTTGGTCCAATCGTGTAATTGGTTCTGAATTCAACCTGGAAAATAACATGACTGCATCAAAAAAAATGCTGCATTTACTTAAATTGCCCGGACACTCATGGTTGATAGACAGAATTAAAGCTGGAACCTGTTTTTCGTCAAATAAAACTGTAAAAATTTGGGACAAGACCGGATTTGTAAAGGGTGTAAACGGAAATGGAGGAATTGTTGAAATAGATACGCCTCATGGCAGAAAAGCATATTCAATTGTAATGTTCATGGAGCGCGACAAATATCACACTATCATAGGAGATGCTACTAAGTGGTCAGAACGTATGGCCATGCATATGCGTCGGATCTCTGAAATGACTTATGCATTTTTTTCCAACCGTTATGAAAGCTACAATAAATGTGGTCGTTCATTATTAAATCGTTTTGCCAAACTTGCCCTTGCATCACATTTTCTTCATGCCTCTCTCTAAATTTTCTCAAAAGCATATTGATTGCTGAAACAGGGGATCAATAACATTATTATTAACAAAATATTCATGACTTTCGAGGAACGTATAGACTGGTTTTCTGCACGAAACCTAATCATGCTGTTTCTATTGAAAGATCGTTTTTTGAACCCGCTTGTTCCTGTACAATTACAAAAACTTAAATCTTCCGGACTGCTTGACAACAAGTATTTATTGAAAGTAATGGAAGAACATTTTCCTGGGTATGATGCCGAGTTGCCGAGAGGAATGTATTTTCCAGTTCCAATTTCACGTTCACTTTCGGATGGAGAGGATTTTTCAACTAAACTTGCGGGGCAATTTTTTTATGATTACATTCATGTTGATGACCATAAAAAATGGAGTCTGAGAGATAAGTATATCACTGGAAAGGTTTTATCGCTTTTTGAGTCAAACCTGTTTTATGAAAAGGAAACCAACCGCTATTACGTTGAATACTGGAGTGATAGTCGATGGGATAAATGCTACCTTGAATGTGCAATAACTCCAATGTTGGGATTATCAGTAGAGAGTATTCCAGATGGATTAAAGTTGGAACTCAATAATCATAAAACAGATTTAATTGATCTCCATAGTTTCCGTATTGATACAAAAGAAAGGTGTTTTGCCCTCTCACTAAACCATGGCGAAGTACAGCTTGGAGACACTCCCAGATTCTGGTTGCTAAATCAATTGGATGAAACAGGTACTCAACTCGTTCTGAACAAGCAACTTTTCCCTTTGAATATTTCATCATGAATTGAAATAATAATAGGCATTTCCTCCATATTTAAGTTCCTTACCTACCTGAGACATCTACTTCATATTGTTGCCATTCAGCAATATTCATTGAAAATATTTCACTATCATGTTATAATTGGCACAAATTTTTAAGAAGAATTAATAGAGCTTCTTTATTAAACCGCTCATAATCTAATATGCTTATGGGTTTCAGTTCAACCATATAACCGTAAGTAAGGAAGTATTTTTCTCATTTTTGAGAAATATTTCGGGAACGTGAATACTTGATTTGCTGCATTATTTCCAGAAGATAATTTTTCGCATTGTCTTTTGGAGTGCATGATTGATACTAAAAGAAATTCTTCTTTTTTATCACGAGCAGAACGTCGAATAGACTCCATTTCTTTAGCACGTTCGAATTCACCTTTTCTCCCTTTTTTAAAACAGGCGTAACGAGCTTGTGCAGATTCGGAACATGCTAATATTTCCGGAGTTAAATTTTGAGCAGAGACAGAAATGTATACTGAAACAGAATACCAAATGGAAATCATTGCTGCTAA
>Ga0208064_100087_pt1 | contig 23053 bp, 14 predicted proteins | sample DeeseametaMP0145_FD_184220 | JGI IMG/M metagenome (GOLD analysis project Ga0208064, IMG submission 184220) | Marine microbial communities from the Deep Atlantic Ocean - MP0145 (SPAdes) | ecosystem: Environmental > Aquatic > Marine > Oceanic | place: West of Cape Verde, Atlantic Ocean | collected...
ACCACGACATTATCTAATACTTCAATCCCCAAAACTGTTAATCCAACTTCAAATTTCCGGAATACTTGATCCGGAAACGGAGTTTTTGGCGGTTCATAAAAAGGGACATCGCCCTCTACTTCAAGTAAAGGCTGTAGTGCTTCCACGAGTCCCCGCACACGTTTCCAAAAAGACCAGTCCCCCATAAAGTGGACCGGCTCCTCTGCCTGTAATTCAGAAAACAAACGGACTAGCTGGGAGACTCCACCTCTAACTTTATCTAAAATGCAGTGCTCAGTCCTGGTCAGTCCGCACCCCTCTGCAGGAAATTCCTCAAAAAGACGTAACAAGCCGCTCTGCAAAAACGGTAAAACAGAGGTATCCTGCTGCGCCAGTTCAAACATCAATTCAGGGGTCTGGGCGGTAAAAGCTTTCCAGCCAAGTTGTCCAAGAACGAGTTGTTTTTTTGAAACCGATTCTCTCTTTTCAAGCCACTGCGGCAGAGATTCAATGGATACTCTCCACAGATAGTCATCAATAAAAATGACACTCAAGTGCTGAAAATTATCCCTCGTTTGCACAAAACCGTCTAACAACTGCATGATATGCAACTGATCAAACAGTTCAAAGCTGTTCCAAAGAACCACTTAGTCGTATTCGTGACATTTGCGGAAAACAATATCCCTTTTCTGAAAAGCATTCTTCGCTTTTTCAAGTACTGCCCAATCACAATCCGCAATGAAGTCTGCACGAACTTCAGATAGTTCCTCCAGACTAAGTCCTTCTGGCACAGGCCCATCATGAAGCACATCCAACCAGGAAAGAAAATCCCCTTCAATTCCAGAATCTTTCAAAGCTTCAATTGCACAATCTCCATTCACAATATGCAGCACGGCATTCTCCTGAAAACTGATATAAAAAGTGCATGAATACATTTATCCAAGATAATATCTTACAGACAGACAAAATATAATCCACCACGCTTTTTTATTCAATTTACAGTGAAGGCAGTTCTTGACAGAACTCTCCGCGAGCATTGATGTCATGAATCAAATTTTCAAAGAGCAACAGAATCTTTTTTTTAAAAAAAAGCTCTAATTTAAACAATATTTTAATTTGGCAACAACGTTCTTAAGTATTTGCCAGCCTTTAGCTTCAGCATTATATTGAGATCAAACACTCATTTGGTATGTCACCCATTTTGTTTTTTCAGCAGTCCGATCATATACACCTCGACCACGATAGTTATCTTCCGCGGTTATCCAGCGTACAAAGGGCCACCCATTTTTGGCGGATTCCTTTGATAATTTTTTAAACATTTCATCCACTACCCCTGTACCCCGTGATTCGGGAAGTACAAAAAGGTCATCTAAAAAACCAACCTTTTTTCCTCGTAAAGGTGAGGGCATTTCCCGGAAGTGCATGAGGCCGATTGGACGATTATTCCCATTTTTTGCTACCAGAGCATAGAATCCATAGTCTTCTTCAAAAATCCAACTCCAGACAGTATCCAGGATTTCGCTTGTCATGGGTACTTGATAAAACTCAGCATATTCACGATATAAAGTTTCCCACTCTTGACGGTCATCTGGAGTCAATGCTCCAACTGTTATTTTCATAGTTTTCTAATTTGTAAAATTGAGATTAATTCCCTTTTCAATCTAATTGGGCAAAACCTTTCTAAATCTATTTAGCTTCAATATCTAAAATACTGCATTCTTCTACTTGCACAGCAAACCACAGTATTTCAACTTATGTTAGCCAGTCAGAGTTATATGACCCCCTAACAATTTTATCAATCAAACCCGGCTGACAAACAGCACATGACTCAGAAAAAGCTGCAACTCTAAACAGTTACGGCCTACATGTGCAGTCCGCAGCCGGGTAATTTCGGCTTAATCCATTTAATTAAACAACAAAGCCAAAGAATAGCAGATTGCTACGCTTTGGCTTTAGTTTCATTTATTTGTAATTTACGGTCCTTTTTTCCCAGAAATCGGTTTTCTATTCCAGTTCCAATCTCATTGCCTGACAACACGGCTAAGGTATTATTCCTGGCAATATGCTCCAGAATAAGTCTTCCGTTTTCTACTTCCGTCAGTCAACACCTGTCATCATAATCATTTACCACAGCATGTAACACAACATCCCTTCTACAGTAGATTTTCAGGAAATTGCGAAGACGCATCAATCCATTTGATTACCTTCAGTAAAATAAAGACCACCCCACTTAGTGTTCCAAGTAGTCAGCAATTATCTCACGAGAAGTATTGCTGTGTGAGGTTTAGTTGATTATTCAATTATCCAAGATCAACAGAGGTTCTCTTTATTAAAGTGGACCTCTAATTTTAATAAGATGGAATACTCATTAAGGAGCATCTCCGTCTTTCAGCATTTTGTGATATCGGTAGAGATACCAGCACGCTACAGTCCGCCACGGTCTCCATTTTTCTGCTATTGAAATAGCAGGCTTCTCCCAATCTTTTTCCGGAAGACCGTAGAGACTTTTCATTGCTACTTCAAGAGCCGCATCGCCCAATGGCAACACATCCGGACGATTCAAGCTAAACATTAAATACATTTCAGCAGTCCAGCGGCCAATTCCTTTTACTTGCACCAGTTGCTGAATAGCAATTTCATCATCCATCCCTTCTAATGCAAGAAAATCAAGGTCACCACTTTTCACCCATTGCGCCAAGCCACGCAGGTATTTGATTTTCTGGAAGGACAGTCCTGTCTTTCTTAAAACGGGGTCATCCAGTTTCAGTAAGTACCCGTGGTCAGGCAGTTCATTTTCAAAGAGCTTCCGGAACCTTGTCCGGATAATTTTTGCAACTTGATTAGAAAGCTGCTGTCCGATTATGGCACTTGCCAGACCGGCAAATCCACCTTCATGCGGTACCAATTCACAAGGTCCGGCACGTTCTATTATTCCTGCAATTCGGGAATCAGCCAGGCGCAACGACATTTCAGCCTCATGCCAATTATTCATACTCACACAATTCTATTTTCACTAAAGCTGAATTTCTAACAGCCTTATTTTCTACTATTTTAGTTCAAGATAATTTCCACTTCTAATTCTTATAGCACAGTATTAATTTTATTTTAAGGTAAAACCCGGCTTACAAACTGAACATGCCTCAGAAACACCTGCAACTCAAAACAAGTTACGGCCTACATGTACAGTTCGCAGCCGGGTAATTCCTAGATATGATACAACAAAGCCAAAAAATAGCGCTGCACTATTCTTTGGCTTTAACTAGACTTTATTCTATTTTCCGATTTTTCTTAAAGAGTCTCTAATAAGTCTAATGATACTCTTTGATATTACTCCTGCAAAGCTTGTCCCTGACAGGCGGGGAGCAGGATTCTATCATTTCAGTTAATCATCAAAGTTCCCGATTGCCTCGTGTTCAGGAAAGATAGCCTCTAATCAGTATCCAGATCATCCCATGACAGTTATCCCCTCACACTGATACGTTTCTCAGCATTCTCCTGATTATTTTGCATCTTGCCTTTTTCCGGAGTATTTTGTCTTTTTGCATCATTTTTCTTTTTTGAATTAATTTGTGTCCAGGCTGCACGCAATTCTTTGAGTAAATCGATTACGATAACTACAGGTTCAGTTTTTTTATTCATGTTTGCCTCAATAAGTTGGCTAAACATGTAGCTATAGAGTGACTGAAGATTCTTTGCAATGTCACCTCCTCTATCCATGTTCAGGGTTGCCATCAGTTCGGTCACAATGTTCTTAGTTTTTATTAAACAATCGTGTACCTTCTCTATCTGCCCTGATTTCATGTGCTCAACAGCAAAGCTGGCATTCTTTATGGCTCCATCATAGAGCATAATGATCAGCTTAGTTTGGTCAAGAGTATTAACAGAAGCCTTTTTATAGGCATTCTGATAGTTACCATAGGTGCTCATCGTTTCTCCTTAATAATTTATTTTATGATTTTCTAGCTCCACTCATTGCAGAGAGTTGTTGGGTGATATAGCTTTGTTGGGATTTTAATCTTCCCATCGTGCTGTCCAGTTTTGCAAATTTTCTCTGCAGCCTTGTTTGTTTAGTATCAGCCCGTTTGTTTAAAAGGCTTATTTGTTCGTCAAAACTTCTCATTTGACCAGTTATATCATCTGTGGCCCGCTTGACATTGCCATCCAGAGGGTCATTCAATTTATCTAGTTTATGGCCTAATTTTACAGCTACACCTTTAGAAATATTCACAGTAGCTTCTTGTTCTTCAACCAAATCATCTTCACTAAGCGTCACGAACAATCTCAAACCGTCAGTATTGGAATCTTTCGCCCCTACGAGTAGTTGTCCTCTGCCGGTTGCCTCCACATTGCCAATTGATCCTGCAACATCCTCTCCAGGAGTGCTGATCCCGTCTGTTAGTCCCAAACTGCTGAGATCCTTGTCGGGTCCAGGTTCGACTTCAATTGTGCTGCTGTTGCCAAAAGTACCCGAAATTATCTTCAGCCTGCCTTCTTCTTCACGGACCTGTATTCTACGGCGTCCCAAAGCTTTGTCTTCCATCAAACGGTTCTGAATAGTTTTGGCCAGGCTGCCTAGGGTATAGTTGTCTTTGCGCAATTCAATCGGATCAGAAACCCTGCCGTTATTTTTAATTATTAAAACGTTGTTCGTTTCATCAACTTTTATAATTCCTGGAAGTGGAGTCCCTAAATAAAATCCACGCTTTGCAGCATTAGAGACGTCCACCCTGTAACCGCTTGGATTAACCCTCGTTTTTTCAGTCATTCCCAAAAAACTTATGTCGGGATTGTCAGTTTTTCCATGAGTGCGAAATAAGTTGGCAACATTAGAAAATGCATCAACTATCTTTTCATTTAACTTTTTCTCTTCAATAGACATCATGCCTCTGTTATCGATCTTCAGACCAATAGAAAAAAGCATATTTGTCGATTGCGGCAAACCACTTACAGTTGCAATTGTTGTGGTTGCTATTTCGTTGACCATCTGCGACAGATTCCTGTCACTTAATAGAGGTGCTGCAGTGTTGGTCGACTTATCAAACTTCGAAACCTCCTTGGCTGTAGCTTGAAATGTATTGTATGCATCTACAAAATCGTGAATGCGTTCCTTGGCAACCTCTGTGTCACCCAATACTGACACAGTTACAGGCTTTTCACTGGATGAAAAAAACTCAAGATCAAGTCCTGGTATCACATCATTTGCTATATTTTCCGAACGTCTTACCTCAAGGCCTTCTCCACTTCTGGTGGCTCCAAGGCGCAAGACTAAATCTTGAGCAAGTCTTACAGTTGAGGTCTCAGTTGAGACAGTAAAATAATCATCTGCATATAAATCACCTTTACCAAGGGCCAGTCGTAATCCCTCATCAAAAGATATTGGCGTACCGGGAGTATAGCCTTCGCCAATTTCTATCGAACCGGTACCGCCAAATGTGTCTTCCCATCTCATTTGCAGCCCACGTGTTATACCAACAGTACCCCTCTTCTCGACTCTAAAAGTATATGTTTTTGCAATATCCGGCTCATAGTTTCCGGATACTTCTATGGGGGCATTGCTGAGTCCACCTGAGAATCCCCTTATTCCAGCAGAAACGTCGAGAGAACTTCTCTCTTTGTCATCATCAAGTCCTTCAAATTCTTCATAGGTCTTCCACTTTGCTTCGACCTCTACTTTATTTGACACGCCACGATGTTCTTCATCGCTCCACCACATACTTTCTGCAGTTGGTGCAATTACATCCACATCCGTAGTATCACCGTCCCGTAAAACACTTGGATTCACTTCTACGAATAATCCATGTCCGATAGGCAGACGTTTTGGGTCACGGCGGCCCTTTTTACTGAATTCTAAATCAAAGAGTTCTTCACCATCTTCTGAGTCAAAAGCCGTGGCGCTATCAAATGGACCCTCACCTTTCACTTCTCCTAAATAAGGATGCCCAATATTGACGGAGCCTTTTTCTCCAGTTTGGGAGAATTCGTAATGTAATTTCAGTGGGCTGGGTCCGCCGACCTGTCCATTTCCCTCCACCCGAAAAACGATGGTATCATCTTCATTGCCGTCGTAAGTTCCGTTAACTTTTAGACCTCCTTCTGAAGCTTTACTGCTCCAGTCAGATGGTTGTGAAATTTGTGGTGCGCGGTCCGCTTCACTAAGCCACCACAACATGTCAGATTTTTCTGCAAAGACATCAACAGTAAAGCTGTCACCACTTATAACTTCACCGTCACTTATCAACAATTTAAGGCCGTCCGTGATGTCGATGGGACTGCCGGGAACATAATTAAACTTATTTATCTCAATTTCCCCTTCTCTGCCATTTTTATCCTTCCAGCCGATTAGTACTCCGGCTTCAGAAGGAATGACTCCGGAACGATCTACACGAAACGTAAAGACGTTGTCTTCTTCTCCAGAATATGATCCACCCACTTCAACTATATTTGTTGAGCCTCCAAATCCTGCACCTGCAGCTATTTTTGCTACTTTAGCCTGCAGCCCCGTCCAGGTAGCAGTTGTATCAAATGTATTTTGATAACTTGGTCCGCTAACTTCACCGCCTTTAAGATTTACGTCTATGTTAATTCGTCCTTGCTCCCCCTTTACGTCGCTGGTTAAGAGCAGTCGAAAAGGGGTTTCACCGTGTGTTTTGGCGATATAGGCCTCCACACCAGAGTCAGAATTATTGATGGCCCGCTTCAAATCTGAGAGAGTGTCTTTGCCTTCAGCCAAATTGATTGTGACAGGCGTCTCGTCTTCATCGTCTCCAATTTGAATCTGGATCCTTCCGGTACCAATCCGGACGTCTTCATGCTCAAACCCTTGTGACGTTATTTGATGCGACAAGGCTATAGACTCTACAATTATTGTATGCCTTCCCGGCACAGAATCTTTCCGTGCTTGCGGTTCCACTACATCCGAATTGCTGGTCTCTACTTTCCGTGCCTCCCAAATTTCATAATTATCCAGTGCTTCAGTGACGCCTTGGAGCTTTTTCAGTTCCATTTTGACGGCATCCCAAGCCTCCAACTCGCTTACTTTCTGTTCTTTTCGAGCCTCCACAGGTTTGATCCGGCGCTGCTCGATTGCCATAAAGCGATCGATGATCTCCCTGGTATTCAGCTTTGATCCTAAGCCCATGATCGCATTCGGATTCAGTTCTGCCAAGACGGTTCCGTTTTTTGAGGCAAACAGTTCCATTGACTCCGGAAGAATATCCGTGTAAAAAGGCATTTAATTGCCTAGTTACATTTAGTCAACTAACTGATATGACATAGATTTCTGTTTTACGTGTTCAAAGCGAACAAGCAGCTAGAAATCATTTCAAAAAACATTCCAATCAGCCGTTTGAATTTAGCAGTTGTAAAACGGACTGAGGAACCTGATTGGCTTGCGCCAACATTGCTGTTCCGGAAGCAAGCAAGATTTGATTTTTTACCAGTGAACTCATCTCTTGCGCCATATCTGTATCAGCAAGCATAGATTCTGAAGCGGTCAGGTTTTCCTTTGAAACCCGCAAACTGTGTAAATTTGCCTCCAAAGCATTTCTCTGAAAAGAGCCAAGATTACCACGCATCGTAGAAACATCATCAATAGCTTGATCAACCAGCAGCAAAGTATCTTGTGCTGCTTCTGCATCCAGCACATCAATTTCGGCTAAGCTTCGAAAATTGCTGTTATTTTCTATACCTTTTGAAAGTTCTTCCGGATTGATGCTTTCAACCGAAATTCGTCTTAATTGTCCTTGATTTGGACCAATTTGAAAAACAAGTGAATTTTGTGATACATGGACAAAACCGTCCACATCATCACCAACTAAGGTTTCATTATTAATCTCTCGCCTGAAAAGTCCGGCAACTTTGTTTTCCGAACGATTAAAAATTTCATAAATTACATCATCAGTCGTTTCACCGTATTTTATGGTTACTCCTTCTCCCTCTGCACCCGGAGCGCCTGTGAGAAACTGTCCTCTGCCCATGGCCGCACCTCCTCCGTTAATTCCTGGAGATCCGCCAATAGTACCCTCTACATCACGACCGGGAACAGAAAAGACTGCCTCATTGGATTTTATATTTTCACCAAAGTAATTTTCCAAAGTTGAAGAAACGGTGAAGCCTGGATCACTTCCGAACTGGCGATGCCTCAAGACAATCACCTCATCCAAACCAGTAATAAAATTGTTGATTTCTCCCGGTGTTCTTGACATTTCGGTCAATGCATCATTCAGGGTGTCGAAGTTTTGAAGAAAGGGTCCTAAATTATCCGCTGGTCGATAAACAAAAATATCCAGTTCCATGTTTGCATCATCTGCCATTTTCTGCATTTCATAGGCAATCAACTGTTGAATTCCCCGTTCCGTTCTGACTCTTGCTTCAGGTGTTCCATTTCTTTTTGCAGAGGCCGTCAATAATTCAATTTTATCTCGTAAATCATTGTTGTTTTTCAAATCCACCGAAATGGTACGACCACCTTCATTTATCACAAAAGAAATAGCATTATTCGGATCTGAAGGTGAGACATCTTCAAGACTCAATTTGTGTGTAGCAACCATCATCGAACGTGTGGCTACCTGTGTTATATCAACTTTATATCCGCTTGAATGAGTTGATTTAGCCTCATCTGAAGCTAAAACAAACTCCAGCCCGTTTCCTATCACAACCCCTGTTGCTGAGTTGCTGCCGTCAAGCAAAGTACGAGTGCCAAACTGAGTATTTCTGGAAATATTTTTTAAGGTAGAGAGTAAGTTATCCACCTCATTTTGATCGGCCTGCAGCATTTTTTCGTCATTTGTACCCTCGTTGGCAGCATGCACGGCAAGTTGACGCAAATTAATTAATATATTGCTCACCTCATTTAATGCGCCTTCAGTGGTTTGAATCATTGAAATGGATGATTCGGAGTTGCGAATTGCTTGTCCGAGGCCTGAAATCTGTGTTTTCATTTGTTCAGAAATCACCAGCGACGCAGGACCGTCAGCAGCGTGATTGAGCTTGCGGCCTGAAGACAAACGCTCCAGGTTTTTACCCAATTCCTGCTCTGTATGCTGCAGGTGTCTCAGCGCATTCAATGCTGCAATATTTGAATTGACTCGCAATGCCATGATTATTAACTCAAGTGTTTAACAAAAAGGTTCTCATGTCCTATTATCGGTACATAGTTATAATTCTTTAGCCAAATTATGATCTGCACTACAAATTTAAACAGTAATTTGTGTAGTCCTTCCCTACATCGGAATCTCAGGATATTTCTTTAGCATTTGTTTTGAAGATTTTATAGAAAAATAATTATAGTTTAGAGTCCAAAATGCAATGCTATGTTTGAAAGAAACAGGAAGAGAGGCAAGAAGATGCTTGTGATTATTTGTTCCTACTCAGCGGGAAGGTTTCTTTGGTGACTTGAATCCCTGAATTCTGTGGGGTCTAATGTTTTAGTAGATAAAATTTTCTCAAAATATACTACTCTGTAAACATAACAACATTAAATGTACTTTTCGGCTGGACCAGATTTGCAATCGAATTCTGTCCAGTTGTAGGACTGCCAAGATGGCGCTAATTTAGAATTCAATTTCACTCTGATAATCTGCCTCGAAAAATTGCCAAACTAAGCTTTAGTTATGTAGTTCTTGTGAGCCAAATTAATACAATAAATCATTAAAGCTTGTATTATTAACACAAACAGGGTCTACTGAACGATTAGTTTTTTTAGAAAGTTTTTTAATTTGAAGACATTTAACAATGAAACGCACTTTCCAGCCAAACAATCGGCGACGCAAAAAAAAGCACGGTTTCAGGGCTCGCATGGCGACTCCTGGAGGTCGAAGAGTAATCAAGCGTAGACGCGCTAAAGGCAGAAAACGTCTCAGTGCATGAGCATAAAGGAAACTTACCCGAAGACGATCAGGCTACACCATAGTCAAACTATTCGGGAGGTGTTTGTGCAGGGGATCTATCAGTCTTTGGGGCCGATTGGTGTTAAATATAAAATAGCAGAAGCTGAATGCAGCCGTTTTGCAGTCTCCGTTAAAAAGAAAGTCGGGAGTGCACCTTGCCGAAATCGTATCAAACGTTTGTTGAGAGAGGCGATTCGTAAGGAACGGTTACGGTTGAATTGCCCATACGACATTTGTTTTTTTATAACGAGCCCGCCCAAGAGTCCCATGGACTCATCTTATGTCTTGTGTCTGGTCAGACAGTTTTTCAAAAACTTAAACAAGGAATCAAGTGAGTGAGCCTGCTAACGCAATACAAAGTCGGGTAGCACCAAGTTTTGAGAATTGTTGCAAGAAATCACCGAATAACGAAAACAGTAATATTTTTCTTCGTTTCATCCTGAGCTTAATCAAGGTTTATAGATCTTGTGTATCTCCTTTTTTGCCTGCTTCCTGCCGGTTTTATCCCACTTGTTCGGCATATGCTCTGGAATCTTATCAAACTCTGGGTTTGATGAGAGGAACCTATCTGAGTTTATGGCGGATCTTGAAATGTAATCCGCTGCATCCCGGAGGTGTTGATCCGGTTCCAGGAAAATCTGGCCCAGAACCAGCTGATAATGCGGTAATTTCTGAAAGAAACTTACACAAGCTTAAAATTTATGGATAAAAACACTTTACTGGCAGTAGTACTCTCAGGTGCAATTATGGTTGGATGGTATGCCATGTTCCCTCCGCCGGATCCGCCTCCTCGAGAGATTGAAAATACCGTAGATCAGGAATATACAGACAGGACCAAAAATTCGGTGAGACAAGAATCTGCTGAACTTAATGTTGAAGATTCTGCCATTTCTTCAACTGTACCTTCGTCATCAATCAAGGAGGTTGACAGTAGTTTACCATCAAAGGAAGTAACCATAGAAACAGAGAATTACAGGTTGGTTTTAGACACTAAAGGTGGAATTGGAAAAAGTCTGCAGTTAAAACATTATAAACATACAAAGCCCAGGCTTACTTTGAGTACCTGGTTCCCATTTCTTACCAGCTTCATTGGTCCAGATTATCTTGATGAAGTAACAGTGGACAACCGTGTACAAATGTTCGGGAATCATTTGGAAGGAGTACCCGCTTTTGCTCAAGAGTTTAAGGGAGATGCAAAAACCACTGAAATGTTTCGCAATACTGTATTTTCTGCAAGTCAAGATCATGTTGTGCTGGAAGAAGGACGCCTGAATACTACACTCACTTTAACCTCACCTATAGTGAACGGGCTCCAGATGGTTAAAATCTTCGAAGCAAATCCTGATAGTTATATTTTAAATTATCGTATTCAGTTGATCAATCGCTCCAATGATGTTCGTCCTTTGGAAGTGCTTTATTTTTTTGGAGAACAGCGGCTTGCAGACAATGGCGGCGGAATGCAACAAGTTTCTCATGAAGGTCCAGTCTTTTTTTTCGATGAGAGTCTGCAGACTGAAAGCACTGAAAACATAGAAAATGAACTGCCCGTAACGCAAATGAAATGGTTAGGTGTTGAGGATCAATATTTTATTGGTGCGGTAGTTCCAATGACTCCGGTAAAGAACGGTTTTTTTAGAGCAGGATCATACATTTCTGAACCACAAGCTAATCAGTTGGGAGAGAGAAAATTGTCTCCATATTTTGGTGTAGCTCTACCGAAGACAAATTTACAGCCAAATCTTCTCGTTGAGTCAGATTTTAGAATGTTTTATGGCCCAAAAGAAGATCAAGAATTGCTGAAATTTGGGCACAATCTGGAAATGTCTCACGACATGACTCTGGAAATTCTGGCAGCACCACTGTTGGATTTACTACGCTTGATTTACGGTTATGTTGGAAACTACGGTGTTGCTATTATTATTCTGACGATTATAGTTCGTGTAGTTTTGTTTCCTCTGACTTTCAAGGGCATGAAAAGTATGAAGCGTATGCAGCAGTTAACTCCGAGGATGAAGAAACTACAGGAAAAGTATAAAAAAAACAAAGAAAAGCTGAACAAGGAAATGATGGAGCTGTATCGTAAAAATAAAGTCAATCCGCTTGGTGGTTGTTTACCAATGCTGCTCCAGATCCCCGTGTTTTTTGCGCTTTATAGCTCACTTTCAAGTGCCGTTGAATTGCGACATGCACCTTTCATCTTTTGGATTAGTGACTTGTCGCAACCGGACGGATTGGGGATTACGCCCTTGCTGATGGGGGCATCTATGTTCATTCAACAAAAATTGACCCCACAAACCGCAATGATGGACCCCACACAGGCGAAAATCATGCAAATGCTGCCCTTCATTTTTACTATTTTTACCTTCACTTTCCCATCCGGATTGACTTTGTATTGGGTAACGAGCAATATCCTTTCGATTGCCCAGCAGCAAATTATCAACCGGATCAAAACACCCGAGTTACAACACTGATCAGCTGTTCTGTTTTTCAGTCTTTTCCATAAAACTCAATTTTCCTGGTTAGCAGAAAACTTGATTTTGTTCAGAATTTCTGTTCTTCTCTATATGTTATAGTGTCAATAAAGGATCATTCATGAGCGAAAAGCTTTGCCTACTCATGATATATTTTGACTTGTTTTAATAGTTGGTTGAATAAACCAAAAGAATAAAACCATAACTTCATAAAGTTTAGTGCAGAGCTTTTTATAAAGTATAATTTTAGTTTCCTATATGTATCAATATCCTGAAAAACAAGGGCTTTACGATCCTCAATTTGAGCACGACAATTGTGGTGTGGGATTTGTAGTTCAGATAAAAAATCGGCAATCTCACCAAATTGTCGAGCAGGGACTGAGTTTACTCTGCAATCTGAGTCACCGGGGAGCACTTGGCGCAGATCCAGATACAGGAGATGGTTCTGGAATTTTGATTCAAATTCCCCACCAGTTTTTTGTTGAAGAATGCCAAAGTTCCGGGTTCCATTTGCCTGAATCCGGAGAGTATGGGATTGCCTCCATATTTCTTCCTCAAGATCCTTATGCCAGAAGACATTGTGGCGAAGTGATTGAAAGTCACATTGTTGAAAAAGGGATGGATTTGCTGGGGTGGCGTGATGTTCCGATTGACAGAGGATACATTGGAAAACAGGCTCTTGCCACAATGCCAGCTATGCGGCAATTGTTCATGGGGCATCGCAGGTTTGAAAATTATAATCAGGACCGCTTTGAAAATAAATTGTATGTAACGCGTAAAGCCATACGTTCATCACTGCAGGATGTTGAAGGTTTTATGATTATCAGCATGTCCTCACGTACCATAATTTATAAAGGGATGCTGATTCCACATCAGATGGGGAAATTTTTCATTGATTTATCTGATAAACGCTTGAGGAGTGCTTTGGCGTTGGTACACACACGTTTCCCGACTAACACCTTTCCGCGCTGGGATTTGGCTCAGCCTTTCAGAAATTTGGCTCACAATGGAGAAATAAACACACTACGCGGTAATATAAACTGGATGCTGGGCAGGCGTCCGACTTTGAAGTCACCATTGTATGAGGATATCAGCGAACTGCAGCCCATCATTATTCCAAGAGGCAGTGATTCCGCCTGCATGGACAATGTTTTCGAATTCTTGATTCAATCCGGCTATTCTCTCCCACATGCAATGATGATGATGGTGCCGGAAGCATGGGAGCAAAACCCGGAAATGACTCCTGAAAAACAGGCATTTTATGAATACCATGAACATTTAATGGAGCCTTGGGATGGTCCGGCATCTCTCACTTTTACAAATGGTGTTCAAATTGGAGCGACACTGGATCGTAACGGATTGCGTCCGTCGCGATATGTAGTGACAAAAGATGATCTGGTCATTATGGGCTCTGAAGTAGGAGCCGTCGAGATTCCTCCGGAAAATATCAAATTTAAAGGGCGATTACAGCCGGGCAAGATGTTTCTTGTTGATACCAAAGAGGGAAGGATTATTGATGATACTGAATTGAAAGCTAATATTTGTGACGCTCAACCTTATTCACAGTGGCTGAAAGAGAATATGCTTGAATTGTCTGATTTGCCAAAACCGGATCAGGTACCGGAAACGGATTTTGAATCACTTTTATTAAGGCAGAAAATTTTTGCTTATACCACCGAAGATATAAATTTATTATTAACTCCAATGTTTACAAACGGTGTTGAAGCTTCAGGTTCAATGGGTGACGATACGCCGTTAGCCGTGCTCTCAGACAAGCCGCGGCTGCTTTATGATTACTTCAAGCAAATTTTTGCACAAGTTAGCAATCCTCCGGTTGATGCAATCCGGGAAGAATTGGTGATGTCACTGACAAGCAGGTTGGGGTCTGAAAGAAATATTCTTGATCCCGGAGCAAATCACGCAAAGATGTTGAAACTCTTTCATCCAATACTGAGCAATGAAGAGCTTGCACAAATTAAAGCACTCGATAAACAGGACTTCAGATCGAAAACTTTAAGTATGCATTTTGATGCAGCTTCAGGTGTTGAAGGGTTTACCAGAGCGCTTAAAGAACTTTGTGAAGAAGCAGAAAGTGCAGTGAATTCCGGTACAACTTTTGTGGTTTTGAGTGATCGCGGTACAGCTAAGGATCAAGTCCCAATTCCTGCCTTATTAGCAGTAGGGGCAGTTCACCATTACCTGACTCTCAAAAGGGTACGCTACAAAACGGGTATAATTGTGGAAACCGGAGAAGCGAGGGAAATTACACATTTTTGCTTACTTGTAAGTTATGGTGCAGGTGCGATCAATCCGTATCTGGCTATTGAAACTATAGAACAAATGATTCATCAAAAGGAGTTGCCTGAGGAATTAACGCTGGAAAAAGCCAATCAGAATTATTGTAAGGCCATTCGTAAAGGAATGTTTAAAGTTTTCTCGAAGATGGGAATTTCTACCATACAAAGCTATCGCGGCGCTCAAATTTTTGAGGCGATTGGACTGGATGAAGAACTGATACGGGATTATTTTACAGGAACTCCATCCAGAATAAGCGGTGTTGGTATAAGAGAAATTGCCCAGGAAAGCTTATTGAGGCATGAAACGGCTTTGGAAAAAACTCCGGAAACTAGAGAAATATTGTCTGGAGGAGGATTATATCATTGGCGTAGAAACGGAGAATTTCATCAAATTAATCCGGTCATGACAAACACTTTACAGAGAGCTGTCCGCAAAAACAGTCAGGACGCTTATAATGAATTCTCACGTCTCGTCAATGAACAGAAACAGCGTTTTTCTACACCGAGAAGCTTGTTTGAGTTTGCAGAAGGAACTCCAATTTCGCTTGATGAAGTTGAACCTGCTGCGGAAATTGTAAAGCGATTTGTGACTGGAGCGATGTCACTTGGATCGATCAGCACTGAATCACACGAAACTATGGCGATTGCCATGAATCGCATCGGTGGAAAAAGCAACAGTGGAGAAGGTGGTGAAGATTCTGCACGTTTTGATAAACGAACAAACGGAGATTTCCCAAACAGTACTATTAAACAAGTTGCTTCAGGACGTTTTGGAGTTACAATCCATTATCTGGTCAACTGTACAGAAATCCAAATTAAAGTCGCTCAGGGTGCCAAGCCGGGAGAAGGCGGACAACTACCTGGGAATAAAGTCAGTGAGGAAATTGCAAAAATTCGCAATTCCACTCCCGGAGTGACCTTGATTTCACCGCCTCCGCACCACGATATTTATTCTATCGAAGATCTGGCTCAGTTAATTTTTGATCTGAAAAATGCTAATCCACAAGCAAAAATCAACGTTAAGCTGGTGGCAGAAGCAGGAGTTGGTACCATTGCTGCGGGAGTAGCAAAAGCTCATGCTGATGTCATCACAATCGCTGGTCACGACGGCGGGACTGGTGCGTCACCTTTGACCTCGATAAAACATGCGGGAGTGCCGTGGGAACTTGGGCTTTCTGAAGCACAGCAGACATTAATGTTGAATCAATTGCGCGGTCGGGTACGTTTACAGACCGACGGTCAACTTAAAACCGGAAGGGATGTAGCGGTAGCGGCTTTGTTAGGTGCAGAAGAATTTGGTTTTGCGACTGTTCCATTGATTGCTATCGGCTGCATTATGATGCGTAAATGTCACCTCAATACGTGTCCGGTCGGTATTGCCACACAAAATCCTGAATTACGTAAAAAGTTTGTTGGCAAGCCGGAACATGTCATCAACTATTTCTTTTTTGTAGCAGAAGAACTACGGAATATCATGGCTAAACTGGGTTTTCGCAAAGTTGATGAAATGATAGGACGAACAGATATGTTGAAGCAGCGCACGAACGTAAACCATTGGAAAGCTGGAAAAGTTGATTTATCAGCAATCCTGCATCAGATTCCTGTGGGAGAAAAGGACACTCCTTACTGTACTCAGAAACAAGATCACGGACTGGACAAACAAATTGATCATAAGCTGATTGCAGAATCTAAAGATGCGCTGGAACACAAAAAGGCAGTAGAGTTTGTGTTACCGATCAACAATGTGAACCGCTCAGTCGGTACTATGTTAAGTAGTCATATAGCCAAAAAATACGGTGCAGAAGGTTTGCCGGATAACACAATTCACTGCAAATTTGTGGGTTCTGCAGGGCAAAGTTTTGGAGCATTCCTGGCTCATGGTGTTACTCTTGAGCTTGAGGGTGATGCCAATGATTACACGGGAAAAGGTTTGAGCGGCGGCCGGCTGGTTGTTTATCCTCCCAAAAAATCTACATACAGTGCAGCTGAAAATATTTTAATAGGCAATACTGTACTGTATGGAGCAACTGGCGGAGAAGTTTTTTTCTGCGGTATTGCAGGTGAACGCTTTGCTGTCCGTAACAGTGGTGTAATGGCAGTGGTTGAGGGTGTTGGCGACCATGGTTGTGAGTACATGACAGGTGGAAGGGTAATTGTGCTTGGAGAAACCGGAAAGAATTTTGCCGCAGGAATGAGTGGTGGGATTGCTTATGTTTTGGTAGAGAACCAATCATTCCATTCACGCTGCAACACTGAAATGGTTGAATTGGAAATTGTGAGTGAACTGCAGGAACAAAAATGGCTCCGGAAATGGATTGAGCGACATCAAGACTATACAAAAAGTTACCGTGCGGCAAGTTTATTGGAAAACTGGGAAAAAACATTAAGTCAGTTTGTAAAAGTAATGCCGATAGAATACCGGGCGGTATTGGAAAAAATGAAAAATAAATCCTCGATTAAATAGCAGCAGTATTAACAAATGGGAAAAGATACAGGTTTCTTAGAATTTGATAAAGAGAGCCCGCCGCTGCGTCCAGTGGATGAAAGAGTGCGTGATTTTCAGGAATATTACACTTTTTTGTCTGAAGAAAATTTGCAGCGTCAGGCCTCCCGCTGCATGGATTGCGGTGTACCGTTTTGTCACATGGGCTGTCCCCTGGGCAACATGATTCCCGACTGGAATGATCTTGTTTATCGTGGACACTGGAAAGAAGCTCTGGCTGCATTACACAGCACCAATAATTTCCCGGAGTTTACCGGCCGTATTTGCCCTGCACCATGCGAAGACACTTGTGTTTTGAATGAACATTACACTTTGGATGCAGCAGAAAAACAGCAAAAAGTGAATGTTGTCACAATTGAAGAAATTGAAAAGCACATCGCTGAGCGAGGTTGGGAAGAGGGCTGGATACAACCTCAACTGCCTGAAAAACTTACCGGTAAGTGCATTGCGGTAGTGGGTTCCGGTCCTGCCGGACTGGCAGCGGCACAGCAGTTGCGTCGCGTAGGACATGATGTGACTGTTTTTGAAAAAGACAATAGAATAGGTGGATTACTGGTTTACGGTATTCCGGATTTCAAGTTGGACAAAAAAGTGGTTACCCGACGCGTTGAACAACTCCGTGCAGAGGGGATCAAGTTCCGGACAGGAGTCCATGTAGGCGTGGATTATTCAGTCAAAGAACTGCGGAACAGTTTTGATGCTATCCTGTTGGCAACCGGTGCGCAAATTGCGCGAAAGTTGATGGTCGAAGGCAGTGACTTAGAAGGAATCCATTATGCAATGCACTATCTTCCGCAGCGCAATCGTGAAGTCGCCGGGGATTCCATTCCGGAAGAGCAAAAAATCGAATCCGGAAACAAAAAAGCAGTAATTCTCGGCGGCGGATTTACAGCAGCTGATTGTTTGGGTAACCTAAATCGGCAAGGTGCAGATCCTAACATTCATCAGTTTGAACTGGTTGATATGGTGCCGCGTCCTACTCCAGTGCATAAAGAAGCGAATCCGGATTGTAGAGCCAATATTTTGACGGAAAAGATAATCAGCGACGACTCAGGCCGGGTTAAAGCTTTGCAGGCGGTTTGTGTAGAATGGAAATGGGAAGCAAAGGGAAACTCTGCGCCTGGTCGAATGACGATGCAGCGTGTTCCGGGGTCAGAGTTTAGCGTGTCCACTGATTTGGTTTTTCTGGCATTGGGATTTTTGGGGCCAGAATTGGATGGATTACTGGAAGGACTGGGAGTTGAGTTGAATGTTCGTGTAGGAGAAAAAACTTTTACATCTGAGCAAGTTAAAAAATTGCTGAAAAACGCGCAGCCGATGTATGATATTTTTTCAGATGAAAATTTTATGACCAGTAAAGACGGTGTGTTCGTAGCAGGTGATGCAAACCGTGGTGCCTCGCTTGTAGTTTGGGCCATTTGGGAAGGGCGTGAGGCTGCACGTTGTATCGATAAATATTTGATGGGAACCACAAGTCTCCCAACGACACCTCAGGCAGAAGTGCTGGTATAACAATCGTTAAAACTAAATATTGTGAGCAAAAACAAACTTATATTTTTGACTGCCTTCGTTGGTTTTGTGGGCCTAACTGTTTATGCTCTCTGGAAAGAAGTAAGCCGCGGCACTGCTCAATTACAGTACAGTATCAGCGGTGTGATCCTTTCCGGTCCGGGAGCAAGAGGAATTGTCAAAACTGACAATGCTCATGTTTTGCTCTTTGATCCGGAAACATTTGAATTGGTTGCTTCGAAAATTCTCAACCCTTTTTTACCGCCTTCAACATTTAGTATCGGACAGGATGACGCAAGTCAACCGCTCAGCGGCTCTTATCGCCTGCTTGTACTCACCGACAAAAATGGGGACCCAAATCTTCCTACAGCTGGAGAAGTCATTGGGCCTCTATCTCATCCGTTACCTTTAGGAACTGAGGGAGTAAAATATTCTGTGGACCGCCCTTTTCAGGTTTTTCCTTCGGAACTTTTGGCTGTTGAGACAGATTCTCCAGATACGAGTATCCGGGGCACAATCACCGTTGCTCCTGAATTGCAGAATCAACTAGGTTTAGAAGATAGATTGGTGATCATGCTCTTTGATCCAAAACAAGGCCGTCCTGTTGCCATCAAAATGCTCCCGAGTTTCAGGCCACCACAAAATTTCAGTATTGGCCAAACTAATGCTATGGGAGGTCAACAACTCAGTGGAAAGTATTCTCTCAGAATTCTTACTGATAAAAACAGTCAGCCGTTTCAATCTGTTCCTGGAGAAATAATAGGTCGTTCACAAGGTCTGATTTCTTTGGGAACCGGTGATTTGGAGTTTGAACTGGATCAGCCCTATATTCGCTAATCCACCGGCAATAATTAGGGTTTACTGAAAAAGTATTTATTTTGTCATTCCGGACTTGATTTGGGATTCAGATTCACGATCAGATTGAGCACAGGATTTTAAACTGTATTCATGGACTCCAGGTCTTTTCTGCGCTTTGTCCGGAGTGATAATGGAGATGAATTGAAAGCGGCAAACCTGATCAAAAAATTACTTCCGGTCTGGCTATATTGAGAGCTTGATCAATATTTTCACGAAAGCAGGCACGGTTAGGGAAACCTCCGGGCTGAAGATATTTTTCCGGAGGTATGCTCTGCTCAAGCTCACGATTCTTTTTTGTGACGGTCATCTTTTCTCCAGTACGTCCGAGTCCACTCATTTTGAATCGATAATGAGCCTCCAGTTGTTCGTCATGAATCCGGAGGAAACAGAGCACGTAGTCCATGTTGGGATATTCCCGTGAATCTGGAGGAATGAGCTTGACCTCAGTCCATTCTGATTTTCGTTTCTGATATTTTTCCAAAAAACGAAATTGAGTCGTGAAAGTTTGCAAATAATTTTGCAGGATTGGATGCAGGTTAATCTGTAAATTAAGCCGTCCACCTTCAGTTAGTGCTTCATCACCGCCAAAAAGCAGATATAATCCACCCTGTTTGTCAGTTATCTGGCAGTCTGTAGATAAATTGAAATTCCAGCCGAAAGTTAGTTCAGAGCCGGCCTGCAGTGCAATATCCTGAGCTGCTACTTGTTTTTCGAGAACTTCCCAGGGACCCCCCGTACCTTCTTTGAAAGCTTTTTTTAAACCATGTGCAAGAATAATTTGGGAAGTTTTTACAGCAACAGTTTTGCTGCTCATGTTCCTGATTCGAAGTTGACCTTTTACAACTTCTCCCTGATTCCATGACTCTCCCTCAACTTCAATTTGATGTTCCAGAGGTTGCTGAAAATATACACTTCTCATTTGATCTCTTTAATTTGCTGTTTTAAAGGCCTGGAAAACATGGAAATTTAGGTCAGGCCGGATGTGATTATTAGTTTAGATTCCCGTAAACCTTAGCTGAATCTCTGCTGTGAACTTTTCTTCCTTCTTGCGACCCCAGTTTTTATAGCGGCTTCCCGTACAGCTTTAGCAATTTTAGGTGCAACCGATGAGTCAAATACACTCGGAATAATATAGTCTGCACAGAGGTGTGATTCTTTTACAGTACCGGCGATGGCGTGTGCAGTGGCCAATTTCATTTCTTCATTTATCGTACTGGCCTGACAATCAAGAGCCCCACGGAATATTCCCGGAAAACAGAGGACATTATTGATTTGATTTGGATAATCACTGCGTCCGGTTGCCATCACGGCCACTACAGGTAAGGCTTCATCTGGACTGATTTCAGGGTCAGGATTTGACATTGCAAAAACAATTGGATCTTTGGCCATGCATTTTACATCTTCCTGATTGATCACATTGGGAGCGGAAACCCCCACAAAGACATCTGCTCCTGCAATTACATCTTTGAGAGTTCCAGAGTCCTGATTTGGATTTGTACTGTCAGCAAACCAGCGTTTACTGGAATTGAGATCGTTTCGTTTAGGATGTATTGCACCTTTGCTGTCACAGCCAATCAAGTTTTTTACACCAAGTTGTAGAATCATCTTGGAACATGCGGTTCCAGCTGCACCTGCACCGGAAACAACTACCTTTATGTCTTCAACTTTTTTATCAACGAACTTTAGAGCATTGATTAAAGCGGCAGTCGTGACAACGGCAGTTCCATGTTGATCATCATGAAAAACCGGAATATCCAGCTCTTCCCGGAGTCTGCGTTCAATTTCAAAGCAGCGTGGCGCTGAAATGTCTTCTAAATTTATGGCACCAAAGCCAGGAGCAATGGCCTTAACAGTCCGTATAATTTCTTCGGTATCTGTGGTGTCTAGGCAAATCGGCCATGCGTCTATGTTGGCGAATTCTTTAAAAAGCATGGCTTTGCCTTCCATAACCGGCATGGCGGCTTTAGGGCCAATGTCGCCAAGTCCTAATACTGCAGTACCATCGGAAATCACTGCGACTGTGTTGCCTTTGATGGTCAGTTTGTATGCATCTTCAGGATCTTCGTAGATATCCATACAAATTCGAGCCACTCCCGGAGTATAGGCCATGGAAAGGTCATCACGGGTTTTGACGGGAATACGGTTTCGGATACTGATTTTTCCACCCAAATGGACCAAAAATGTGCGGTCAGAAAAGTTGATAAATTCAACTCCCGGAAGGTTCTTGATTGCCGTTACTATTTGATCGCTGTGATCAGGATCATGAGTAAAAATACTGATGTCACGAACTAAAACCCCGGCTTCAGGCTGCACGAGGTCAATCGCACCTACTACTCCACCCATCTCAGAAATGGTTTTAGTCACACTGGCTAACATCCCAATCTTATTATCAATATTGAGACGAACGATTATACTGTTGCTGGCATTAAAAGCAGGTTGGCTGACTGTCATAAATTACTCCAAAAAGAGGTGATTTCTGTGAATAACCGGTTTACGTTGGGGGGCTTTCCCACTGGTCTTTGCCAGGTTTTGTTCTTTTATTTGGAGCCGCAATTCTTTGGCAGAACAATCAGCTCTTCCAACTCCGAGCCGTACACCTTCCTGATTGCATATTTCAACAAGGTCCTTGTTTTCAAATTGTCCTTCAACGCGTGTTACACCTTTGGCTAATAAACTCTTTTTATTTTTCATAAGAGCTTGTTCTGCTCCTCCATCGATGACCAAAGTCCCTTTGTTGAGTGCACCTGCCGCAAGCCATTTTTGATAGCTTCGTATTTTTCGTCCGTTAGCAACAAAATGTGTTCCCCGTCGTTGTCCTTCCATTACATCACATACAGCTGCTGGAGATTTCCCATCCATGATGTATGCATCGATTCCAAACGACATTGCCATTCCAGCCGAACGAACTTTACTTTCCATTCCTCCTTTTCCTCCGGCCGAAGTGACATGAATACAGTGTTGTAGAATTTCGTCAGTGAGTTCCTCCACTTTTTCTACAACAGTTGACTGCTTACCTTCCGGTGTTTCTTCTTCTTTGAGCAAACCAGGTGCAACGGTCAGGAAAAAAAGCTGATCCGCTCCAATAAGTGTTGCCAGATAAACGGCCAGTAAATCATTATCACCAAAATTGAGGTCCAATTCCTCTGTTGCAACAACATCGTTTTCATTAACAATTGGAACAATTTTATATTTGAGCAGATTTTCAAGAGTATTGCGAATATTGAGATAAGACTTCCGGAGACCAAAATCTCCACGTGTTAACAATATTTGAGCTACCGTGGTTTTATGTTTGCGAAAAGCATCAGCATAAATTTGAATCAACCTGGCTTGTCCGACTGAAGCCAATATTTGATGTGACGCCAGGGTGTTTCTCGTTTCATCCACAGAACACAACTCCCGTCCGGCTCCAACTGATCCGGAAGTTACCACTAAAACATCGTGACCATGGCCCCGGATTATCGCAATTTGTGCAGCCAGTTCGCCTATTAATTTATAATCCAACTTGCCATTCGAATGATGCAGAACATTTGTTCCAATTTTTATGACAAT